>VTLG01013371.1_pt1 | contig 17036 bp, 30 predicted proteins | sample 4694571 | NCBI WGS metagenome assembly VTLG01 (sample SAMN12604809, study PRJNA352737) | marine metagenome | biome: ENVO:00000447; feature: ENVO:00000209|ENVO:00000569|ENVO:01000036; material: ENVO:00002151; isolation source: viral sequences binned using virsorter ...
CTGCAAGTTTTGAAGTTGATATAATTCCATCTGTAATATCAGAACTTGTTAAAGGTGCTGGAGTAGGTGTTTTTCCTATGTATGACAATTAAAACTCCTATGTAATTTCTAATATTGATAAAGTTGCATCTAGTTTTGAAGCAATAGAACAATCTATTTTTAATATATCAGTTGCTTGTAAAACATATTTTCCTCCAGATAATAATTCCAAAGAAGATCCAGCTGGTATGCTTACTCCATCAATTAATTTTACTGTTTCATTTGTTTCTGTATCTGATGTATCTGAAACTAATTGAACATCTGCTGTAACTGCAGTTGTATGAACATTACAAAGAGTTAGTCCTATAACAATAGTTTGTGTAGAACTAGGGCAAGTGTAAAGTGTAAGAGGAGTTCCTGCACTTGCTGGCATTGCCGCATTAGTTTTTAATTTAAAATTATTAGCCATTTATTCTCCTTATCCTAAAGCAATACTTAATGCCGCCGCCTGTGGATCTGTTTCTGAAATAGTTCCTGTAACTGACATTGTGCTAGTTATTGCGTTTGATGAAATATTAACTTGAAAAAGTTCTATGTTATCTGACCCATCATTTAGACGTACCTTTAAAACTCCAGATGTGCCATTGTCAACCCAGATTGTCCCAGCAGTAGCAGTTGATGGTGCAGAACTTCCTACATGCATAGAGTTTAAAGCATTTAAACTATTATTAAGGTTAGTTCTAAACGTAGCAAAGCTAGTGTTGTCTAATGTAATCTGTGAAACTTGTGACATATATTCCTTTTAAATTATTTTGTTTAAGATTTCAAGCCATATCCCACTACTTGATAATCAAATGTTTTTGATATTCCCACATTACTACTATTATAAAACCTAATTGTAAAGCCTGTTTTAGATTTACTTGTGATCTGATAATAATCCCCTGTTGCTAATCCTTGAGCCGAAATTCCAATAGATGGTGTTGCATAAAAAGCATTTGTAAAAGTTATTGCTTGTCCAGATGCCGAAGCTACTATATCTTCTCCAGATTCAGTTCTTTTTTCAAAATTAATTTGATATTGTAATGTATGAACTTTTGCTCTAACTTTATTATCATCACTAGTAATTTTACATCTAAATTTATAATATCTTCCTTTAATTGTACTTTGTTGAGAAATTTTTTGAAAAGAACTTATACTTGCTAAGCTTGTATCACTAACTCCAACTTGTATTTCTGCTCCACATTGAATTTCTGGAGATCCATCAAATGGTGCTTTAGCACTTTCGAAAAGTGAGGCTCCTCTACCAGAATCAAATAAGTCATATTCATCATCAGCAGTCATACCTACTATAGCACCTAAATTTGTATCATAAATTGCATCTAAGCTAATAGTATTTGCAAAAGTATAAAATCCAGAAGATTGAACATTACCATTAAAATTAGTAGGGTTAGAAGATTGATTTGTTGCTCCTAAATCAAAAACTCCTTCTGCTGTTTCAAAGTTTCCTTGAGTTGAATCAAATAAAGTAATAGTATCTAATATTAATACTTTTCTACCTATTGAATCTGTAGAAATACCTACATTTGAATCTCTAGTACCTAAAAAATCTGCCATTATTCACTTACTGTTAATATATTTTTAAAATTTTGCAATCCAGATATGTTTGTTGTCACTATAGAAGCTTCTGCACTACTATTTCCTAGTTTGTCAACTGCTTTTATAAGAAAAGATCCTGTTTGAGAATTAACTACTAAAGAGTTTGACTTTCTTCTTACTACTTTAGCTAAAGGAGAACTACTATTCCAAACTGCACCACTTTGAACATTCTGGTATCTAATTTCGTACCATGAAATATCGAGATCTGCAACAGGTGTCCAAGCTAACTCCATTTGATTAGATCCTACCATAGATACAGAAAGATCATCTACGTCAGCTGGTGTATCTGTAGCACCTACTACAACATGAGATCCAGAAGTATAAGATGAATTTACACCAAATGAGTTTATTGCTTTTACTCGCACATCATAGGTTGCTCCATCAACTACATTTAAAAATTCATGATTTAGTTGAGATCCTACTGATATAATTTTAAAAGTTGATTCTGTAGTTTGTTTAGCTTCTACTTGATAATTAGATACAAAAGAATCAGGAGAAGCACCTATTAAAATATTTAATCTAGTAAGTACAACACCATCTGCATATTCTATCATTTCATCAGTAAGAGTTAAACTCGCTGGTGGTTGAATAGCATTTGGATTAGGTAAGTTTGTAGATGGTGTACTAGATACTTGCCCTTTAGTTGCAAATGTATAATGACTATTTTGATGTTCAACTAATTCTAAACCTATAGTAAAATCTTCATTAAAAGATATTCCTAAAACTCTAAAATCTTTAGCAGAAAATCCAAGTGAAGAATGAGTAATTGCAACTATATCTCCTATAGCTAAATCATAACCTTTAAATGAAACATTTATATTTAAAATTAATGACTCTCTTGACCTACGTAATATTATTTCTGCCATTTCCTCACTTTGATATGGAGAAGTGAGAGTTTTAAAATCAAATCTACCTTCGAGCAAGAAACCACCATCAACACTTTTCATAGTTGCATGTTGATCAGCGCTAGGCAAACTACTATCATCTAAAGGAGGAAATTGAGTTTCATCTACCTGAAAATTTCTTTCAGGATTTACAAAACTTACAATAACTCTATTAAATTTATCATTTTTATTTGGAGAAGATAAGGTATAACCACCTATAATATCATCTTCTGTTAAAGTAATAGATGAGGATCCTGTTGTTTCTATTATTAATTTATATTTTCCAGAAGTATAAGGAAGATAACCTCTACAACCTTTTATAAGTTCTCTAACATTATCAATTACTTTTTTTGAAGTATCTAAAACTGCATTTGTATCAAATATATTAATTGTGCTTGCTCCAGAATAAGGTGTAACTTGAGTAGCACAAACAAGTGAAGCATCTCTAAAACTTTGTAAATCTATATCTGCAGTAGCAATACCTTTTCCATATCTTTCATTTCTTAAATAATCTAAAAGACAAAAAGCTGGATTAGTTGAAAATGTTGGAGAAGATTCATTTAGACTTCCATCTAAAGTAACAACTTTTCTTCCTTTAATTTTTGCTTGCACATTAGGAATAGAAGAAAATACATCTTGATTCCATTTAAATCTAATTGCTAAATAACAAATGCCTCTTAATCTATGGTTTGTTCCCCAGCTAGATAAAGTAGATAAAAGAGTTGATGCAGTTTGATTATCTGTTCCAAAGTGTGGCTCTAATCTTATCAAACTTGTACTATCTTTATAAAAATTACCATCAGAACTATTCACTTCAACTGCTGATCCATCAGATAAAGCAGATGCAAATGTAACTACTTTTTCATCTACTCTTATTTCTTCTATTGAGTTTATTTCTCCCTCTGCCATTACTATGGCCATATACAAGTAGGTATTGTCAGTTCCAGATGTTTCTAAAAACACACGTGTGCCCCCAACTAATCTTTCTCCATAAATTACAGGAATAGAAGCATCATTACTTTGCTTATTAATTAAAATTCCAGTTTCAAAATCATCTGCCTCAGAAGTTCCAAAGTCAGGTAAATCAGGTGGTTGTGGAATCAACCACGATATAGCCTTAGAAACAATTTTAATTACAGGCTTAAATACTTTTGTTACCGTTCTAACAACACTTTTTACAAATCCACCCATTATATATCCTTAACTATAATTCTTTCTATCTTATTGTTATTAACTCTTAACCACATAAAATTATCTTTTATACCTTTAAATTTATTAGACATATTAATGCACCATTTAAAAATTTTTCTTACATTTTTTATAGCGATAAATTCTACAAACACTAAATTATCTCCAGAGTTCCATTCTTTATAATTTATAATAGCAGTTTTTTTAAAATGATTATAAGCATAATCTGATAGATATGCCCAATTAGTAAAACCTATAAGTCGCTTATTGTCATAATGTTTTTTATATTGATTTAAAAATAAACTAGGTTTTATATGATGTTGCAAATCTAAATCTTGAAAATTATTATACTTAGGAAAATTTCTATATAATGAAATAATATCTTGCATTATGCTCTACCCCATTTAAGATCTTGTACTGTTTCAGAAGAAAAATCCATTCCTATATCATTTGCAAAAAATCTTTGTTGAGAAGTATTATTAGTCTTTCTACCGCTTCTTTTTTCAAAATCTGCCCAATGTGAAACAACTTGCAATTGTACAATGCTATCTATATCTGATTCTTGAATATTAAATTCATCTATTTGACCTTTATAAAGTAAAAAGGGATCCGAAACTAATGTATTAGATGAAGTTAAAAGACCTCTAAATATACTAACACTATCATTTATAACATTCTCATTTAATACTGTAGAAATAAAAGTTTGATCTGCACCAGATAATTGTATGCTTAAACTAGATTTAGTTAATTCAGTTTCTTCTGAAAAATTAGATATACCTAAAATAAAATCACTAGAAGAATAAGTGACAGAAGATCCAGAAACAGAAGATGTTAAAGAAAATGAACAATCTGTAATATTAACAGGAGTAGCAAAACCAATAGTTATAAGATGGACAGGCCTTATATCATTTGTCGCTAACTGTGTCTTTATTGCTGATGATAAGCTTCTCGTCATATAGTTCGTATGTTGTTCTTATTGTTTGTTCTGTTCCTTTTATCATAACAAAACTGAAACTTCCATTAGGAATACTATTTCCTTTTAAATTATTTTTAACTTGATCTATTTCTGATTCATCTACAACTTTTTCAGCAACAAAATCAGCTGTAACCCAATGGGTTATTAAATATTTTGCCATTAAAGAGCTTCTTCGACATCTAATTCAAATTGATAAAGCAAGTTACCTGATATATCTGCACTTACTGCTCCAAATTCTTGTAAATCATTTATTAAATGTACTGTAAAAGAAACATTGTCATACGATACTGCTTCATTATTTGCTAAATTAGAAATAAGAGGTGGCTCTATAGTTACAGTTGCCGCATTAGAAGAACTTGTTACATCTGCTACTACCATATAAACTTTTGTATGCCCATTAAATTTTAAAAAATCTCCAGCTTTTAATCTTCCTGCACCATCTCCAGCAAAACCATCTATAGCAATTGTAGTATCTCCAGCAGTATGACTACCATTAACTAATAAAGTTCCTGTTTCATTACCTCTAGCATCTTCTACTTCTGGAGGAATAATTGTAAAATTTTCTTTTCCAGATCTTTGTTTTATTATAAATGCCATTAGATCTCCATATACATCTGATCTTTTTGCAGTAATAATTTTAGCAGTAAATCCAAATCTTTGACCATCTATTTGTCTAGCTAATTTTTTTCCAGATTGTGATTTAGAAATAATAGTATTTTGCATAGATCTTATGCCCAAAGTTTCAAATTTTGCTGATGATATTGGAAATGCACCTGACATTAAATTAAAGCCTCTCTTCCTCTTTCATTTACTGCACTATTAATAATAGCAGTTATAGTACCTCTAGATCTTGCAAGTAATTCATCAAATCCAGAAGCATCAACAGTATTTATATTAAAATTAACATTTACTGCACCTCCAGAAGTTCCTCTTGCAGATTGTGTTATTTGCCCTGTAGAGTTAGGAATAAACATTTCTGGTCCTCTTTCTCCCACCACTATAGGTTTTCCTTTTGATACTGTACCACCTTTATGGAAAGCACCAAAGAAAGATAAGAATCCTAAAGGATTTCCTGATAACATTGCAGTAGCTTCAGCATGTTCTCTCTGTTGTTTTTTTTCTCTAGTAATTAATTTTTCTATAGCTAATTGAACTGCCATTCTTGCAACTATTTCTATTATTGCACTTAAAACTCTAACTGCAAATTCTTGTGCCATTTTTCTAAATGAATCTGCTAGATTTTCTCCCATAATAACAGATTTAGCTAAAGCATTAGACATTTTTGTAATTCCCTCATTTACTGTTTTTGCTACTGTATCTTTTATATTTTTAAATTTTTCTTTTGCTTTATCTAAAGCACCTTTATTTAAATCATTTATTTTTTCTATGGTTTCTTTAATATGTCTAACTATTTTTTGAAATCTTGTTTCTGCTTCTTTAATAGGTGGCAACATGCCTACCATTATTTGATTCGAAGCATGATCTAAATCTTTAACTACTATTTTAATTGTATTTCCAAATCTATCTACTACCTCTATCATTTTAAGACCAGGTTTTAACATATCTTCTAATTCATTACTTCCCATACCAGCTAACTCTTTTATTTTAGCTATAAAAACATCTAATTGAGAAATAACTAATGCTAATCCACCTATTAATAAATTTTTTCCTACAACTTTATTAAATCCAAGCATAGCAGTTTTTGCTAATGCAATAGATGTAGCTAAGTTTTTAAAAAATATAATAAGCTTTAATGCAATAAAAAATTTAAAAGTAGCTATTAATATAGTTAAGTTTTCTTTTAAAAATTTAACTGCACTCACTGTACCATTAATAGCAGAAGATAATCCTTTACCTATAGTGTTTCCAAATTCTGCAATAGATTGTTTATTTGTTTCTACAGTTTTCTTAAGATCTCCTAAATTACTTTTTAATGCTTCAAAGAATCCTTTTGAAACTTCAACTTGAAAAATAAAAAAAGCATCTTTAATGTTTGATATAGTACCAAATAAAGTTTTTGATAAATCATCTATTAAATTTCCAAATTTACCTCCTGTACCAAACGCTTTAGATAGACCAGCAATAGATTGATCTGTGCTTACTCTTACACCTTCTTTAAAGCCTGCCATAGCTTTAACACCTCTTTCTCTAAAGAGTTCAGCAGAACTTATACCAGCACTAAATGATCTTTGAATTTGTAATGCCGCAAGTGCAAAATCTCCACCTAAAACTGTAGCAGTATTACCTGTAATTTTTAAAAGTTCTTCGAATGATACTCCAGAAGCTTCTGCCTTTTCTCTTACTGTTGCTAATGCAGTTATACCTTGCTGAATATTCTTAAGTTCGAATGGAGTTCCAGCGGCAAAATCTGTTACTGCCTTTAAAGCTTTTTTACCTTCTCTAGCAGATCCAAACAAAGCATTAAGTTGTACTTCTAGGTTTTCTATTTGAATACCAGCATTAATAAAACCTTTTATAACTACACCAGCACCTAAACCTAAAAAAGCATTTCTAATATTAAATATAGATCTTTTTAAATTACCTAAATTTTTTTGTAGTTGAGTTAAAGCCTGTTTCGACTTATCTCGTGCTATTATATCGACGTGTAATTTTTGACTTGCCATTATCTAAACTTTCTTGCTTCTGCTAATCTTTGTTCGTTTTTATACTGATCTTGTTCTTTTTTCAAGTATGCTAACCAAAGATTATAATGGCTAATAGGCATTTTTAAAACTTCTTTTATTGGAAGTTTTAATCTATCTGCGACTACTAATAAAGATTGAATATCAGTGTCGCTATCTACTTTTTTTCAGCTTCCTCGTAATTTGCATCTACTAAGATTTGATTTGCAACACTAGCAATAACATTCGAATCAGCTTTTTTTCTTAAAGCAAATTTATCTTCTATTTGAAAAGCTTTAACAAGATCTCCTTTATCGTTTTTAACCATTAACTTCATGATTAATAAATCTACTAAAACTGTCAAATCTTGAAAATTGTTAGACTTTTTAAAGATAGTATTCTTTTCTTCTAAGGTTAAAGGCTCAGAATAAAAGATAGAAGCTTTACCATGTTCATCTTTCCACTCTTCAACTTCTATGGTTATAGTTTGTAAAGTTTCAAAATGAGTTTTAACTCTATCGATAACTGACATAAATTAAGATTATACAGTTCCTCTAGTTAATGCTCCTGTGCCTTGAAAAGTCACTGATCTTGTAATTATTGCGTCCATACCATTTGTAACTGACATTCCTGTAACAATTCCAGAGCCTGTAAAACTTTCATCTCCAGAAGTTGCACCCTCTGGTAATAATATAAAAGCTATTGTGCTTCCAACTGTTAAAGTTTGTTGTGGAGAATCAGTTTCATCGTAGTTCATGTCTAATGATCCACTAAATGAAGTTCTCCCAGCTAAAAATGATTTTGTTGCATCTGATAATTCTGTATCTTCTACAACATCAGCAGAAGTTTCAAGTGTGAATCCTGATAGTTCTCCTATCGCAGTTCCACCAGCTTTAACTACGCCTTCTTTTCCGTGGTGTGTTGCCATTTGCTATCCTTTTTAGGTTGTGGTTTATTTTCTTTTTCTTTCTTATAGCCAAGTTCTAAAAAATTATCAAGTTGTGTTTCATTGATAATAATCTCATGACCATCTTTATATAATTTAATATCTTTTGCCATAATGCCTTATATTACTTATCTTCATCTTCGTCAATATCTTCATCATCTTCAAAGTGATCTAATTCTGGAAATTCTTCAATATGTTCTTCTTCATTAAATTTATCTATTTTAGTTCTACAATCTAAGCATAATAAAGAAATTTCATCTACTAATTTTTCAATATTATCTATTTTACTTTCAAGTTTTTCTATTAATCGTTCTGCTTTACTCATTATGGTGTACCAGATTGATGTTCGTATGTTACTCTAATAGTTATTAATACTGCACCATATGGAAATAGGGATCCAGCATCAGTTTCTATTGATAAAACTTCTGTATCTAAAGCATTACTATTTCTAGTAATATCTGTTTCTAAAGCAGTTTCTATTGCACTCGCTAAATTATTTCTAGCAGTATCTATATTATCATCATTAGTTTTAACATAGCCTGTAATTCCAAATTCTAAATTTGCTATTCTAGTTTTAGCACCACTACCTAATTCTAAATCTTCTTTAGTTTCTTCTATTGTTTGAACTAATACTGCTGGATATTGTTGTTGTGATAATTCTTCTAATGGAAAAGGTTGTCTAGATACTTTTTTTACTGCTGGATTAGTTATACCAGCTATAACAGATGCTACATTTGATGCTATATCTTCTCTAACACTCATAATCCTAATCTTCTAATTTCTTTTTTTATAAATTTTGCAAAGTTATTTTGTATAACCTTTTCTAACTTTTTATCATAGCCAAAAAATTTTCTAACAGGAAGTTTGCCTTGCCCTGTTTGATGCCAAAAAGCCTTAGTCGCTTCTCTACCACTTCTAAAAAATACTTGAACTTTATTTTTACTTACTACTCTAGAATCAATAGAATTAAGCATATCGTTAGTATCTTGCAAATCTACTCTAGTTTTACCTTTAAGTTGTTTATAAGAATCAGAATATCCTATAAACTTTCTTTTATTCATATCTAAACCTCTATCAGTTCTGTCTAAGATAGCAGTTTTAAGAAATTGTCCTGATTGTTCTAATCCCATTGTAATTAATCTAGGAAGTTTATGTGCAAATTTTATATATCTAGCTTGTAAATTTTTAACATTAGATTTAACTTTAACTTGTAAAGCCATTATCTAGTTAATCTTCTAAATCCATGAAGTGGCTCTCTTTCATTTGCTACTATAGTACCAGAAGCATCTGTATCATATTCAACTCCATCTTCTAATATAGATTGCCATTCTTTATTGTATTCGGACATATAATACTCAGACATTCTTTCAAATCTATCTTTATCAGCTTCAGGTCTAAATTTAGATAATGCTGGTAGATAAAATCTTCCTAAAAATAAATAAACTCCTGCTCTTTCAAATTGATCTAGATTAACCTTAGTATTGACCATTTCTGCAGTATTAAGAACAGTTATATCAGTAAAGATATTAGTTTTATATACAGGCCACCATTCTATTCTTAAGTTTCTAAGAATATCATTTGTTGTTTGTGCTAAAAAATTCGTAGTTTCTGTAGCTGTAGTAGATATTCCAAAATCAAAAGCATCTGGTTGATATTTTAAAACATCAGATGTAGTTATAACATCTGCACCTGTGTAATTAGCCATATTAGAATACCCAAGTTAAAATTACTGCAACAACTATAATAACTCCCATAGTTACCTTTTTATTGTCTTTAGCAAGTTTCCAATATTTTTTTAAATCTTTCATTTCTTTTTCCTTGTTTTTTTTTTCTTTGGTTTAAGTTCAACTACTTTATCAGATATGTCTTTAATAGTCGCTTTTTTAATTTCTTTTTTAACTTCATCAAGAGGAACAAAACCTCTCATTTTAAAATGTTCTACATTAGCTTCGTATTGTATTTTTGATCTAATAATAGTTTTTTTACCATTTGTTAATTTAATATCCATAAATTCTCCTATTAGGTATCAGGGCAATTTCTCGCCCTGATAAACTTATCACTATTGGATTGATGAATCTGATTCGATTTCACAACCATATGAATCGTGTAGTTCTCCTACACCATATACTGCTGTAGCTACAATCTCATCTGCTCTTAAACTCGCATCTCTTTGAGTTTCAATTTTTAGATCTTGCATCATAGCTAGACCTAAAGCGTCAGAATGAAATACTGCACCTTTGTAATCTCCAGTTGTACCTGGATTATTACCTGATGCATCTGCCATGTTTGATGTTTCATAAACACTAACACCAGCGATTTGACCAGCAAAGCCTGTTCTTAATGCTTCATTTCCAGCACCCTGATTAGGGTTAGCAAATGTGTTTGTTAAGCCAGATTTTAAATCAAAAGCTACTTGTGGGTGTAATATACAAGCAAGATTATCACTTGGTACGCCTGTTGCTCTTAACTTCGCTACTGCTTGAAAAATTAATGCCGCTGACATAACTGTAGATGCTGATCCAACAGTAGTTGAAAAACCACCAAATAATGCAGTTAAATCTGTGTCTATTTTTTTTGCAATCGCTTCTCCAAAAAGCTTACCAATATCTGCTGCAACATTTCTTGGTGCAGAGTTTCTTGCTAAGTCAGTTAGAGTAGTCATAATTCCATTTTCTGATGCTGTAATAGTTACAGAAGATGGGTTTATTGCTGTGTTAGATAAATCAGATGCTTCCGATACTGCTGCCGCAGAAACTGCCGCATAGATTGGAACTTCAACTGACTTTCCACCACCTGTTATTGCATAATTCTTTACAAGAGGTCTCATAATTGATTGCTCACTTGCTACGAATAATGCTTCTGCTACTATCTCAGTGTATAGTTCCGAGAGAGTAGAACTTGTGCTTTCGTTTGCCATTTTATTTGTCCTTTATTATTTATTTGTTAAATTTATTTGAGTAGGTTTTGAATCTCGTTCTTTTCTATATTCTGAATACTTCGCACGATCTTCTGGCTTACTCATATCTAAGTCCTGAATATTAAAAGGTTTTACAGTTTTCCCCTCGATAGCACTCTGGCTTCCTGAACCTGACAGTGACCCTTGACGGAAATGTGGGTTGCTATCTAAGAATTCCTTAACTGATTCTTCAATTGTAAGTAGTTCTCCTTGTGGGTTATATCTTACATTAGAATTATTATCAAGTATTTCAACTCTATTGTCATCTGTAAGCCTTACCTTATCTTTCATTAAAGAAACAACTTGAGTAGGCGATATAGCTTTATTTTGAGATGCTACAGATAGAATAGAATTATCAACTCTTTCTTTTTTCATTTCTATTTTATATCTATTAATCTCATTATCTTTTTCTGCTATTCTTTGCTTCATAAGATTTTCAAGATCTGCTTTTGTTTTAGCTTCTTGTATTTGTTTTTCTTTTAAAGCTTCTTCTTCTGCTTTTTTAGTTTCTTCTAAAGCTTTATTGTGTTTCCTTTGCTCTGCATCAAGTCTTTGTTTAATTATATTATCAAGTTGTTGCTGAGTAAAAGTCATCTCTTTAGCCTTTTCTACAGTAGGCTCTAAAGATGTTTCTGTTTTTACTTCTGCTTGTTGATTTGTAGGCTCAACTACCTTTGTTTCTTCTGACATTTATTACTCCTATTCAATTATTAAATTGCCCGCTTTATCATACCAATCTGGATTGACAAAACTCCATTGATGTCTGCAGTTATATCCACCACGAACAATTAAAGGATCGCCTGTTTGCTTTCCTTTCCAACTTCTTTGCCATAGTTTTCTAACCTCATCAATCGTAAATAAACCACCTTTTCTTCTATCAAATCTGCCTGCTCTTATATCTCGACAGTGATCTCTAGTAGTAGGTATCACACTACCAAAGTATTTTACAAATGTTAAACCAGCATCTTTACTTTTAGCAAAGTTTAACTGAGCATGAAATTGTCTTACCGAATCATTTAAGAGTTGTCCAGCATATCTTTTCATGTTCTCTCCAGCTCTATCAGAAGCATACTTAGATTGCAAAATTTGAACATTTTTGTCTATTTTTTGCCTTAATTTCTTAGCTACTGTAGATCTTCTATCCATTTTCCTTATTTTAATTTCATCTGCTTTTATTGATTTTACTAGTTTATTTATTTCTCTATCATCTGCACTAGCATATATACCATTTATTGATTGTCTAAGTTCTTTTTCTAAATCTAATCTATCTGCATTTAATAAAGTATATTGATAAACCTTTTCTGATAGTGTTCTTGTAAAAGTGTTAGATATATCTTTAAATTGAGTAAAAGATTGAACTTTTAAATTTTGTATTAATGTTAGATCTGATTTAGTTAGTTGCTGAAATTCTACAGGAATATTACCTATAGTTTTAAATGCCTTTTCTATTCTCTTTGCTTGTTTATTATAGCCTTGTCTAACTACTCTATCCGACCATGCTAAATATTCTTTTTCTAAAGTTTGTTTTATTAAAGGTCTAACTGCTATTGCCGCCTTAAGTTCAAATAGTCTTTGTTGATTATCTAAAGGTAATTTTCTACCTACTAAAGATATAACTTCTTTTTCAATTCTATCTAAAGTTTTAATTAATTGTTCATAGTATTCAGCTTCGGCAAGTTCTACTCCCCTAATAGTATAGTTCGCAACATTTTCTACTAGATCTGCCATTCATTAAATTTCTTCTTCTTCTACTTCTTGATCTGGTTGCTCTGCTTCATCTTGAGTAAATTGACCTATCTCTTGTTTATTATCTATCTCATCAAAAATCATATTTAATTTTTCATCGTCATCTACTACTGCTCTTGCAATCTCTTTATCAACTTCTTTAGCAAAAGTAGGAGATCCTAAACTCATTGCTTTAGCTTGTTGGAAATAAACTAGATCTGATGCATAATCTCTAATATTAAAACTATCTGGATAATTTATCTCTCCATCAAAAGCAGTGTTTTGAAATAATGCATATATTCTAAATAGTTGTTCTTCTGCTATTTCTAAGTTATCTGCTTTTTCTGATAGTCTTGCATTAAGTAATTCAAATTCTGTTTGCAAAGCTATTCCAGAAGATACTGCTTGCTTAGTAGTTCTAACTGCTCCTGTATGTGCTAATCTATTTATAGCTTCTACTTTATGATTAATTGAATCCATTAATGAACTTAAATTTCCACCAGATGGTTGTAATAGATATGGTTTTAAATTAGGCTCCATCTCGTCAGGCATTTCTATTATTGCTCCAGCACCAGCACTAGCATTTACACTAGGAGTTTTTACTAAAGAGGGGTGGTTTGTTAATCTTATTAATTGTTCTATTTCTGAAAATTCATTATAAATACTTTTTTGAAGATCTGCTATATCTACTAAATCCGATTGACCAATGCCTCGTTTGTGCGATTTAGCATTATATAAAATTACTGCAGGAATTTTGCCAATCAGATTATCAGCAGTATCAATTAGAACAGGCTCAGTTTGTTCATCTTTCATATAGATTGTATCAACTCTATCTAGGTACCATAGCCTGTAGTAAGTTCCACCTTTTCTATCTACTTCTTCTCTAATTTTTAAATAATCTAATACATATTTTCCATTTAGTTCTCTTTTAAAATTCCAATCTATACAATTTTCTGGTGTTACTATTGATAGATAAGGTCTTATATCTTGTTCTAGTTCATCTGCTCTAGTATTTGTTGTCACTTTAGGTTTATCTAAAATCATAAAACAATGACCATAAATAGATGAATAGTTTTGTGCTTGCTTGATAACACTATTAAAACTATTACCATCTAGATCAGCATCTTTTAAGAATGATTCTAAACTAGGCTCATCTGACATATCTCCAAAATCTCTGCTAGGTTTTACTCTAAATAAAAATGATGAATAAATTTGAATAATGTTTTTACAATGATTATCACATGGAGTATTTGCTAATCTTTGATTAAACTCATTATCTAATTCTAAATTATATCTGTTTAAATATTGACCGACCATGTAGTCATAACCACCATTTGCAGATCTTATATAAAATTCCCATAGATTTATATTTTCTTTATAATCTTTATGCGTATCTAAAATATCATCTCTTTCGTAAGCCATTATTTAAAAGTCCATCTACTAGGTTTATAAGGTTGTGTTTGTGCTATTAAAGGTTTAACTATTTCTATTAAATATCCGATACTATCATTCATATGATCAAAGCCTTCTTCCTTGTCAGGAATATTTGTATTTTCTTTGTATATTTGTCTTTGTAAACCATTAATCATTGTTTTGCAAGATGGCGATACAAAAATGAATCTCTTTCCCTCTGCTGACTTTAATCTTGAATTTACAGCATTGATACGATCTCTTACAGGACTATGCTTTAATTTACATTTCACATTAAAACCAGCATTTTGTAAAATAGTTAAATCTGTCTTTCCTCCAGCTGATGTTTTTCTTTGCCTACAAGCTGGATCTGGATATACAAAGATCTTAGTTTTAGATCCATACCTATCTCTTATTTCTTGTACCATTTCATCTGTATTACTAGAATAAATAACAATCTCATCTATAAAATGTATTATATCTCTATCTATTTGAGCAACCGAAGCTGACATAGGATCTACGTTAAAATCTAATCCGATATGTAAAGGTTTGCTCCAATCTATCTTTTTTTCTTTTACATTCTCTACAGCATGAAAGTTATAATAGACAGCACCAGCATAATTTTCAAAAGTTCCCTCAAACTCTTGTCTAAAAGTTCTAATATCAATATCTTGCTTAGCTTGTTCTATTTCATCTTCTGAAACTATTCCTCCTTGTAATGTAGTAAATTGAAAACTATCCCATTCTTTGTCTTGTTGCCCTTTTAGATACATTCTATATGCCCAATTACCATAGCCTTTAGGAGATCCACACATTAAGACATTACCTAAGGTATCAGAAATAGATGCTCTTAAAACTTCTGTCCATGCTTTCTCATCTATATCTGCAAATTCGTCTAATATTAAAAAATCTAATCCTGTTCCTCTTAAGGCATCATAATTCTCACAACCTTTTAATGAGATCTTACTTCCTGTTTTCTTAATAGTTATTTGTAAATTAGATTCATTAATACTTTCTATCCAATTAAAGCTATGTAATATTTCTTTAAGTTTTGACCAAACTATTTCTCTAGCCATTTTAAATGTAGGTGCTACATACCAGATATTCTTTTTAACTTGACTTGCGTATTTCATCATTTCTGTAATACAAAGAAATGTTTTACCAAATCTTCTACCTGATACTAATACTCTAAATCTTTTATTTGATACGCTTACTTGATACTGGGGTTTTGTTAGATTTATCTTCATTACAACCAAATTTTATATATATCTTATGCTCGTTAATATCTGCTCTACCAAATTCTTCTGTTCTTTGTAAAGATAATTTATAGCCATCAACCATGCAATCATACCCATCTTTGTAAAACTTATCTACTCTAAAAGGTGGCAAACATTCGCCAGATGTTGCACTACATATTATCATTGTTAATATAAAACTCATTTACTTTTTCTTTCTTTTGTACTTTCTTTTGATTTGTACTTTCCAACTCCAATGAAATATTACTCTCGCTATCTTTCCTATTATTTCTACAAACCAATCTATCATTATTATATCTCACTTCGTTTTCGTATGTCCTATCTTCATCAATCATATTATTTTAAAATTAATTTCTTAATGCTTTTTTCTCCCATATATATCTCTATCTCTGCTTGAGATTTAATGCACTTATAAGAAACAGATGTGCCTTTAGATGTTCGTTCTGCAACTCGCTTACCTTTTAAACATGCAGATAAACTAGGTTGTATTCTATGTTCTTTTATTTCATGATCTATTATCATTAATAAAGCAAATACTGTTTCTATCATTAGTGAGTTCCATTTCTAAGTTTATCTATTATCTTTTGCATCGCTAACATTTGTTCTTTAAGATGATCTATATTAACTTTGTTATATCTTGATGCTTCTATTTCTTTTTCTATTGATTCTATTTGAGATGCTAAATGTTCTATAAGCATATACATTTCTAAGTTCTTAGGCTCTTGCTCTGCTTTCTTTAAAAGATCTGCACTAAATAAATGATCTGCAGTTTCTAATTTATTTAATCTTTCTATAACTCCAAAATAAGCCCATACTCCTATTGCAACTGCTGAAACTATTGCTAACATATTTCTAATAGGCATACTTACAGATGTGTTCTCACTAATCTTCATATCTTAAAGCCTTTCTTCCATGCTTGTAACGACCAATAGGCAGGCGATAAGGTCTTTTGCCCACGAACTCTTTTAAGAACTCCACCCATACGAGCCATAAAACTACGCTTTCTAGCTGGGATATGTTTCTTAATAGACATTTCTTTAGATCCAAAATTTACTTTTTTAACTCTTCCTGATGATCTATCTTTTACAAATACCTTAAATTTTTTTACATCTCCTCTAGATGGTTTATTAAGTCTTACAGTTCTTCCTTGATATTTTGCCATTGTTTGTAAATATCATAAATTATTTACATATGCACCCATAAAAATCCCCTGTGCCATCATTCATAACATGAACATTGTAAGGAGCATCATAGTATGTAGTTAGATGTAGTCTAAGAATATCACAAAGGTCAAAGCAATCTATCTCTTGCATAATTTCTATACCTTGCATCATTTCTTTTGTGACAGAAACTAAAGTATATAAACTATCATTTAATAAAATTAATTCCACTATCTTTTAAAATGTCTTTCTCGCCATTTATTACAAACATAAGTATCT
>VTLG01014178.1_pt1 | contig 17035 bp, 18 predicted proteins | sample 4694571 | NCBI WGS metagenome assembly VTLG01 (sample SAMN12604809, study PRJNA352737) | marine metagenome | biome: ENVO:00000447; feature: ENVO:00000209|ENVO:00000569|ENVO:01000036; material: ENVO:00002151; isolation source: viral sequences binned using virsorter ...
CCGTCCCTCCACCGAATAATCCCCTGGTAGTGCTATTAATTGATCCTCCAGTGCGAGTAGCACGAGAAACGGTAAGATCACCGAAGTCCGTAGCATTTCCTGTCGAACTATTAACCACAAACTGAATTACGTTGATTCCCGACATTAATTTATATCCCTATGATTGATAACCACCTGCTATTACCGTTCTCGTTGCACTTGAGCAGCAGGTGTGTGAATAAAGCTGGGCTGTAGTAGTGTCACCAAAGTCAGTCCCGTTTCCAGCCGATGCATAAGTAAAATACTGGATTTGGTTTGTACTTTCACCCCCTACTACAATTGCCCTAGTATTGCTGCCTGCACCCGCTAGCATATTTCGTGCCGCAATTAAATCGCCAAAATCCGTAGCATTACCTGCCGATGAAATTAGATAAGTGTCCACAGAATTGCTAACAGAGCCTGTATTCCCACCAAAAATTAATGCTCTCTGTACCACATTACCTGCTGTAGGCCATGTATCTGCTTGACGAAACTCCAACATACCAGTTAAAGACCAAACACCAGATGCCGCACCAGTTCCCATATTAGATGTCGGGTCCGTGGGATTTGCTATAATTATCCCCGCTTGAAACCTACTACTCATATTCCCTCTCTTTCTGAAACAACTCCTGCTGTAAGCCATGTATCTGCATTAATAAATCTTAGCTGGTCTACTAAAGTCCATACTCCAGGTGCAGCATCATCTTGCATACTTGCTGTGGGATGAGTGGGATTTGCCGTAATTATCCCTGCTTGAAAACGTTTTCCCATTTAAGCGTCATCAAGTTCTTCATACGAGCAAACAGCAGATAAATCACCAGCAGAAGATGCTTGTAACCTTAGTATATCAGTCTCTTCTAAATATAAACCTAAATTTTTATCTATAACTACTAGTGTAGCATCGGCAGGAACAGAGATTGTCTTTGCTATATAAGCATTATCAGTACCGCCTTTTGAAACCCACACGTCAATAGTAGCAGCATTAGTACCATCAATATTGGCTATAGTAAGACTGTTAATCTTCTGAAGTTTATTTGAACCACATGTCAATAAACTGGAAGCAGTAGCAGCAACGTCAACATCTACTACTGTTTTACCATAAATTGAACTAACTGATACAATATTTGGATTTGCCATTTTATGTTTCCTTTTCTACTTCTTCTTGATGACTTTCAAGAATTGGCTCTTCCCAAAAATTACCTATTATAGGTTCAAATAGCCATTCCTTACGCCATTGATCATTACTTCTATGATGTATATCTATAACTGATTCCATAAATATCTCCCTTTTTACTAACCAAAAATCATTGCCATTGCTATAGCTTTACCTGTACCCGCTTTTGTATCAAGTTGTGTTTGAATTGCAGAAGTTACTCCATTCACATATCCTAGTTCTGTAGATGTAGTACTAATACCATCTAGCTTATTTAACTCTGCTGCTGTTGTCTGTACTGCCACACCACCAATTAATAATTTATCTTTTACTATGTCTATTACCGTTCCACCTGCTGTTAATAGTTTATCAGCACTTTCATCCCATAGTAAATAAGCACCAGATGTAGCACCGAATAATTTAACATCTACTCCTGTGTCATCTACACCAAAAGTTGTAGCTCCATCTATTTGTACTACTCCATCAATATCCACGGCATCTAGATTTGCAGTACCATCAATGTCTGCATTACCAGTTACTGTGATTGAATCTACATAAGCATCTTTCCATCGTACAGAATCAGAACCTAAATCTACATCACTATCTGTTTGAGGTCCAAAAATATTATCGGCAAGATATACTTGTTCTACATTTGATGCATAAAAATGAATTTCATCTGGTGTTTCAAAATCTATCTTTGTCTGGTCATCTTCACCGATTTTAATATCTGTTGCTAGTAAAGATGTCATAGAACTATCAACGTAAGATTTAATAGACTGTTGAGAAGCTATAGCAGTTGCACTATTAGAAGACATATTATCTTCATCCACAAAACTTTTACCGTCTAAAATATTTAACTCTGCTGCACTGGAAGTAACTACAGTTCCTCCAAGAGCTAATCCATATGTGCCATCATGTGAAGCAATATCAAAATTATAGGTACCATCTAGAAAGGTAGTGTTTCCTTTAATAATGAGCTTATTAGTGTCGTCTTCATCATATTCTAAATATACATCCTTATCAGTACCAAGATATAGTTTTTTATCATCGGCAATCGTTATGTCACCACCGGAAATGAGAAGAGAATCTGTACCATCTTCATCGTATTCCATAGTAATATCTTGATCGTTACCAAACTTGATAGCTTTATCATCAGCAATAAATATATCACCCCATTCAGCACTAGTTGAACCAAGATCAGCACCACCTACGGCATCCGGTAATATTGATGTTTCAGCAGTAAAAGTATTTGTCCTTATACCAGAAGTACCGTTATCTATTGCACCAAAACCACTAGTTATAGAACCACTATCTAGTGCACCTGTTGTAACAATATTTGAACCACCCACTGAATGACTTGCAAAATAAGTAGATACAGTATCTACGTTAGTCATACGCATTGTACCACCGTCATTAACTAGTAATCCATCACCACTAGCTACTGCTGTAGTACCTCTTGAAGTACCACCGTCAATTAAGTTAAGTTCTGCTGCTGTAGTTGTAACTGCTGTACTACCTAAAGTAAATTGCCCATCAGGTACAATAAGACCTGCACCACCACCAAGAATTAAATCATCAGCAGATGTATCCCATAACATGTAAGCACTAGCGGTATCACCAAAAAACTTTACATCATAACCCGTATCATCAACACCTACAGTTACTGCTCCATCTATTTGTACAACATCTAAGTTAGCAGTACCATCTACATATAAGTTTCTAAATTGTAAAGAACTAGTACCAAGATCAACATCATCATCTGCTACAGGAGCAATTACACCATCTGCCATCGTAAATTGAGCAGTTCCACCTGCTGTAAAAGCTAGTGTATCAGCAGCACTAAAATACAATCCTGCGTTAGTGTCTCCTGTATTAGTTATAGAAGGAGCAGTAGCAGAACCGTCAGGTATAGAAAGTATTCCACCAAAAGTTGCATTTCCAGAAATATCAATTGTACCATTCACATCAATAGCAGTTGCAGTAAGATCAATTTCATCTGTTGCACCTAACGACAGTACTGTTGCACTAGAGCCGTGTATAAATTGTGATGCATCATTAAATTGTATTTTTCGTGTTGAGTTAAGAAGAATACCTGTATCTGCAACATGAGTTAAAGTAACATCTTGATCTGAACCTAAATATATTATTGAACCATCTGCCATATAAAGATCACTAAATTCTCCTGCTGTACTTCCTAATGCTACAGCATTAGCAGTACTAGAGTAGATAGCCGTTGCACTAACTGTTACCTGTTGTGCTGGTCCTAATTTTGTAATTGGACCACCTTCTGCTGCTGTACCATCATGTGAATGTCCTGTTGTACTAAATGCAGATACAATAGCATCAAACTCACCATCAAAGTCAGAAGCGTTGATTACATTACCATCAGCAATATTATTAGCTGTGTCGTTACGTGTATATCCTGTTCCCATGTTTAATTACCTTCTTGCATGTGTGGCATATTCCAATGTCAGTGCGTCAAGCGCATATGGAACATCAGTATTATTATCTGCTTCAAACTGTGCAGACACAGTATATCCAGAACCTGTAGTCTGTGCTGAAAATACTTTTTGTAATTTAGCTCCGAATTTAGCAGCACCATATTCACCTATACCATAAAACTCTGACGTATTATTAGATGAGTTAGAAAAGGTAACGGCAGGCATAACCATCGCACCACTTTCATCAAAGTCGTATTTTAAGTTTAAATCAAAGTTTACTCTTCCTTCTGGATCTAAATAAAATTGAGCCTTATATATAGTTTTGCGTAAACGTGAATCATTGATAGGATAGAAAGGTGTAGCAAAAGTAGTGGCTATATTACTACCATCAAAGTCATTCATATTATTTTCTGCTCTATGAAGGTATCCTTCTTTACCAGCAAATAGTACGTACTCAGTAGTACCAGAATAAACACTGGAAGCTGCTGTTGCCTGTATTCCTCTTAACTCAGCAAACTCTACTTCTGATCCTTCTCCTGGTGCAGAAAACTGTGTAAATAAAATACCCTGTGCACTAGGTCTATTATAGTCGGAGTTCCAACCTAATATACGATACTGTGATTTACCTCGTAATACTATGCTAGTAAAAGATGTATGTGAACTAATAAACTCTTGAAAAGTTTGCTGTATCTTTTTAGATATAGCAGCTATGCCAAAGTCATTTATACGATCAGTAGCACTAAGAAGTCTTAAACCGTCAGGAGCTAAAAATACTACGTCACCACCTATTTCTTGTACACTATCTGTTTCAATACATCCTATATCACGTGTAATAGGTTGTAAATTATAATCACTTCTTGTGCTTCCATTTAATCTAAATATAGTTTTATCTGTAAATATTATTAACTGATCTCTAAAAACTTTCAGTGCTACTATGTTATTATCAAAACCTATTTCTCCTCCACCATTACCTGTTGTAAAATCAGTTGTACTAAGAGGAGCAGTGTAACTTAATATTCTTCCTTTACCATAAAATATGCTATTCTTATGTGCTACAACAGTACTAGCACCTATAACATTAGCTGGAGCACTATCCATTACTGTGAAAGAAGATCCTGTCCACAAAGCAGGTGCATTAGCACCATCGACTATTATTAATGTACTGGTACCTGCAAAATCTACTTGTTCAAATCGTGTATCTACTGCCCCTTCTCTATCACTAGATATAAAAGTTATTACAGCATTATCTGCTGGACTAGAAGCTAATGCAGGTTCTATAGTTACATTAACTTCTTTACTACCAGAGTGTGAATAAGAAGAAACTGTAGTTGCTACTCTATAAACTTTATCTATACCAGCTATTGTAAATACATCTCCTGCTTGTGGAAAAGTATCGAAACCATCTGCTACTAATGTAGTACCTGTTTGACTACCTGAATCTACTAAAGGTGAACCATAATCGGGTTTATTTATTTTAGTCCAACCACTACCAGAACTTTCTATTATGTCAGCATTAATAGCAACAACTGCTTTGTTATTAAAGTAAGTTACACCATTAGCATAATTAGTACCTGATACGGTAGCAAAAGTTACTAAAGCACCATTATCAGGACTTGAAGCTAACGAAGTAGTTAGTGTTAAAGTTGCTTCATTTTCAGAAGCATCGTATGTGACACCACCACCTTGTATAGTATATGTTCCTGATACACCTGCTATAGTAAATGTATCTCCTGCAATTGGCGTAGTATGAATAGCTCTAATAATTAAAGATGTTCCAGTTTGAGATGCACCATGCACAACTGGATTACCATACGGAGCCATTATAGCACTATCAAATTTTGCATATCCTTGAATACGCTTATATCCTCCCCCAATAGAAGGTTCATAATTACGTAGTATTCTAGCTGAACCAGGCTGATTAATTGCTTGTTGTAGTGGGCTAAGATTAGTTATTAAACCACCTTTAAATTCTATTCTGAATGTCTCCCACTGATCAGGCATTATAGACTATCCAAACTTGATCCTGCATTAGACCTAGCTGCACCCAATCTTCTTCCTCCTGTACTAGATGGTATCATATATGATCGCATATAGTTATATCTATTAATTAATAACGAGCGCATTGACTTAATGCCTTCATCTGTTAACTCTTTTACTACCACAGCATCCTGTGTATTTCCTCTAAACATATAAGCATAAAACATTGCTCCATTTACAACTACATGTTTAAATCTATCTGGAATTACCATTGTGTCACCATGGGCATCCAAATCTACTTGAAAATTAAAGTAGTCAAATACTAATGTGTATGCTAAGTCAGGTGGATCTACTAAACCATACTTTAAATCTGGTCCATGAAATACGTATCTAGGTAATGCACGCTGCTGGCTCGTAGCATATTCTTGATCTATATAATTTTCTAGATATTCTTCATAGCTAATTAAAGATAGTTTTTTCGTATCATTACCTAAAGAAGAATTTTCTTTGATTCTAAAAGAATCCCAATCTATTGTTTTAGCATCAGTAGGAAAAGCATATCTAGTTGTTCCAGCAACTAATGTCTGTTCCTTTTCTGTATGATTAAAAGGCCATTCATATTCTGTTTGATTTATATACCTAATTGAAGAATTTACTGCATCTTTAATATGAGCATAAAAACCTGTAGCTGCACCAAAATTAGAACTTGTGAGTTCTACTTCATTCAGCCTTTTATTAACATCGTTAACTAATGTAAGAAATGTTGTAGCCATTTATAATTCCTTAGAGGTGAAAGGGGTAAAGATAATTATCAATACCCCTTTCTTATATGCTACGCGAGAGTATCCCGATCAACCTCATCGGCACCAACAGAACCAATATCATCAACGTCTATCAATAATGCGAAGACGCGAATAACACCAGCAGTTGTAGTACCAGTTTGAGCCTGAATAAGAATGTCAAGCGTATCTGCTGTTGCACCAACAGTCAGAGGTCCACTACCTGCACTTACAGTATAAGCACCTGCCGAAGCAGCATCGAAGTCAAAGCCATCAACGTAGGCATCAACGTCAACTCCAGTTATACCAAGGTCAAGAGCACAGTCAGAAGAAGTACCAGCATGAACTGTTGTTACTTCAAAACCAGCATCTAAAACCATTGTATTAGCAGGAACTGTAATTGCCTGAATAATGTCAGCAGCAGCTAAAGCCGTACCTTTTGCAGTAGCAGCAGAAGCAAAGTTAACACTATTCTGTACAAGATAAGGAGTTCTCCCTCTAGGGCTGTTGCCTCTAGCAGCGGAGGTTAATGTGGTAACTGTAGCCATTATTTAATCTCCTTATACCAAGCAATATCGGGCATTAGCAAGTGCTTCTGGTCGAAGAATCTTACGCCCATACAAATGCATTCCCCGAACTATGTCAGCGAAGCTATCTGGATCACGATAAGTCTCTGTCTTATTAATCTGTTCAGCAGACGCTACAGCAGACATGTGACCAGCAACGATTACACCGTAGTTACTAGAATTGGTTCCACCAGTAGTGGAAGGTCCAGTTCCTACAGAAGGTAAGTTGTTGGACATGTAAACTTTAAATCCGTGAACATTATTTAAGATAAGACCATTCTGTAATCCGCTTCCTCCGAAGTCACCATTTAAAAGACGAGAATCTTCATCTTTCAAAACTTCACAGAAAACTGGGTCAACAACTATCCAGCGATTATTAGTATCAACATTCTGCTGGTCGAGCAAACGAGCCATACGAGCTACAATTTGTAGTGGATGACAATTGCCAGAACCAGGAGTTGCAGAAGTTGCACCACCAGCACGAGCCTGAATACCTATTGCATTACTGGAAGAACCACCGAAATCATCAGCCATGAGTTTCATGGAAGATAACAATTCGTCAGTACCAGCAGTTGATACAGCTACTGCACCATTGACAGTAGTATTCACAGTATCAGGAGCACCGTGTAACGCTGATTGTTTAAAACCAGAAAGATAACCAAGAACGTCTTGGTCAAATTGGTCAGCTAGCCTATAGGCAGCACGATCAGTAGCAAGTTGCTGGAAGTTTACATGAGAATGAGCTTCTTCAATATCATCGACTTTAAAAGCAAAGTAGTTAGCTTTGTCGATGGTAAGTGAGAACTCTTCATCGTCCAGATCTTGTGGTGTAATCGTAGTACCACGAGCATAGGCTTTAACCGTTATTTCTGGTTCTTTGATTATCTTAACGCTATCGCCCATATTTGCGATCTCGCCAAAATAGTCGCTATTGGTAATAGCTTCTACAATAGAAGCCTTACGCATAGCTACTTGAACCTGCTTAGAGTAGATAACTGGTGAGAAATTACCATTAGGCAGGTTGCCGTAGCCTGTTGCAGTTGAAAATGCCATTATATTTTCTCCTATTACGACACCCTATGCGTACTAAGTCATGTACGCTATGTTATCTACTTCAAAAGGGCCGTTAACTAAGAGGTGGTATATGTAAGGCCAACTACACATAGGCTCTTGTTAGTCGGGTAACTTAGAAGTTTAGTGTAATAAGAATGGGTAGTCTTTTACAAGGGCCACACTTACTACTAATTATATATAGTTATATACATAATTATATTTTTGTCAACACTTTTTATCGTGCTGAACCAGAAACGTCATAAACAAACTTACCATTTCTAATAGCTTCCATGATTTCATCTGAATGTTGTTCGTATTCACGTGCTGACATACGTTGCACCTCAGATTCTCTAACTACATCTCCACTATTATTCTGTGATGGCTTATTACGACGACCTTTCGTTGAAACGGATTTAGCCGCTTCTTTAGCTTTACTAGATGACTTTCTAGTATTTATATTACGATCCGCTTTATAAAGATCTATAGCTCTAGAAGCGGAATGTGCATCATTATCATTTTCATACAAAGCATTTTGAATCCACTGTGGTTGTTCTTCTGCCCATGAATGAAAGTCATCATCATTTCTTATGTCTTCAAAGTCTGGATGTAATTGTAATAACTCTGTTTCTGCACGTTGTTTGCTTACATCCTGTTGCATTTCGTCAAGTACTTTAACACGTTGCTCAAGACTAGCTGATTGTTCTGCTGCTTTCTTTATTGCTATTGTTTCAACTATTGCAGCAACATCAGGATATTGTTGCGCCCATGTATCTATATCTTCATCAGACTTAGGAAGTTTAATTTGTCTTTTTGTAGATTGTTCTAGTTGAGTTTTTAGTTTATTTATTTCAGTTTTTAATTCGTCTGTTTGTTTTTGTTGATGCCTACGTAAATCTGAATACCTTTTCTTAAAAGTCTTTTCTTCAGCAGTAGTAGGTTCTTCTTCTGCTTCTTCTGTTGTGGCATCCTTTTTGTGTTGCTCAACTAGTTCCTCTAGTTCCTCCTCCTCTTTTTTTAATCTGGCTTCCTTTTCGTATGGCCTAGAAACAAATGCTGTTTTAGTAGGCTCTACTTCTACTTGTGATACGTCTGACATAAACTTACTCCTTTCGTTGGGGCTATGGTAGCCTTATTAGGGGCATAGGTAGCCAACACATGTGGTTTATTATCTTGAAGCTAAACCACCACGCTTCATCTTCTTTTGTTTTTTTCTTTTGGGTATAAAGCCACCTTTATAAGTGTCTATACCACCTCTAGTACCAGGCTCACCACCTACATCTGGACCATAATCTGACAAACCTCCAGTCATAGAATATGTCTCTGAAGTAGTTGGTGCAGCATCCTTTCCAAAACCTACTTTGTCATGTGCTTCTTTTTCCAAGGCGCCTTTTATTACAGCACCATCTACGGGATCAGTAACTAGTCCTGTCTGCATATCTACTGCTAATGCTCCTTGTGATGTCATAGCACCTACAGAAGTACCAACGGGAGCACCCATCATGTCATCATACGCTTCTGCTGCTCTTTTTTCAACTTTTTCCTCATCCCTTGCCCTTTGTGCTTTTAATTCAGATGGATTCATTGCTTTTTGTTCTGCTAACGCTTGTGCTGCCTCCGCTCTTTGCTTTTCAGGCATACCCATAAAACCTAGAGAAGTATCAATTTCTGTACCCGTAAGTGTTCCTAGTGCTTTTGCTCCTGCAACTCCAAGAGGACCTGGACTAAAAGCCATTTCAGCCACTCCACCCATCACGTCAGAAACTCCTGATATCAAACCGCCAAATGGACCTTTTGTATCTCTTGAAAAATCTGCCTTTTCCGATTGCGTCATTTCACCGAAACTTACATCTGAAACACTACCGCCTCCGACACCCTTTTCTTCTCCAGTACTTTCTAGTTCACTTTTTACTTTTGTAGTTGTAGGTTTAGTTTGTGTAGGCGCCTTTTTTCCTACGCTAGCACGATTACGTGGTGTATCTACTACATAACCAGGCAGAGGATTAATAGGTTCTCTTTGTCTTGTTACGGGATTTGTATGCATAAGAAAAAATTTTACATCTTTTGTTTCAGGGTGAAAGTACTGCTGTAGATTACTTCCAAGTAATTCAGAACCCCTGTCTACTTTAGGATCAGCTTCACCCATTCCTCCACCACCTTCTGCGTATTTAAGTACACCTCCTTTATTTAAATCAGGTCTGCCTTCTGGATGTTCAAAAAATTCGGGAGCATCTGGATCGGATTTAGCTATAGAAATCGCATCTTTCATAACGTTTCGCAAATCCTTTATGCTGATAGTAACTTCAGCATCTTCATCTTCTACTCTAGGATCAGCTTCACCTCCTACTCCCATATCTTCCATCTGTTGTCTAATAGCCTTTCCTGGTGGAGTATCTAACCTTGCCGAGTCACTATCGCTTTGTGAGAGTTTAGTAGGTTCATTAGTTGTTTTGGTAGTAATGTTTATGAGAGGTTTCACCCTTTCCACAGGTTCCCCCCTTTCCACAGGTTTTGGTAATGCTGACTCGAAGGCTGGATCTCTTTTTACTTTATACTTCCACCCGCCGTTTACTATATTGCTACTATCCGTGTTAACATTCTGTTTTGCTCGTTCCTTCAACGGCATATTATTCAGTTGCTGATCAATATCGTTTCTAACCTTTTCCTGTAATCTACCATTGCTACTACCCATGTTAACATTAGGTGGAGAATCTGTTTTAGAAGCTGGAGTATCTAACATTGCAGAGTCAATAGCCGTTTGTGCGAGTCTAATAGGTTCGGCTTTATCAAAATGATCGGCTGCTTCTAGAGGAGGTTGAGATAGATCAACATTTTCGGCTAAATATAATTGCTCCTCTAAGTATTTCAGTTGGTATGCTCTTTTCTGTTTTTCCCAGTCATCCTTAGGAGGCTCTAAATGATTTCGCATCAATGACATAATATAAGCTATCGTTTCTGCTCGTTTATCCAACGGCACATCCTCCAGTAGCTTATCAATATCGTTTCTAACCTTATTAGCTGCTTCTTCCTGTAATCCACCATTGCTATACCTAGAGACACCACCCTGATACATGTCCATTTTAGGATCAGCTTCACCCATTCCTCCACCACCTTCAGCTACAATAATTAAATCTGACATTTCAAACGGAACATCATCAGGTAATATAGCATCTTCTGAATTACCCATCTGTCCCATAGCTTCCATTTTGGATAAACCGGCTTTAGCTTTATCTCTCATTTTCATTAAAGAACTAAGACCTATAAAACGAACTACGTCAGCAGGAAATACAAATTCACCTGGACTAAGTTTAGCATCTATGTCATCTCGTACTTCTTCTTTAAGTGAACCCGAAGGTACTTCATTTCCTGATATAGGATCTAATGTACCGCCCTGATCTTTTAAACCTCCGTTTTCAAACATTTCCATTTGTTCATGCATTGACGTGTTCCCTTAATTTTTTTAGTCTTTGATATGCAGATATAGCTCCTTGTGCTCTATGTACTGTAATCATATCAACAGATTGTTCTAGTATCTTTCTTTCTCTTTCTATTAGTACATATAAGTAGTTACTGAAGTGTTGCCATTGGCGGTTGCTGCTGACCAGGGGCTTGAGCTTGTGGAGCAACTCCCTGTCCTGCCCCACTAAATCCTTGTTCACCTGGTATTGGTGCTTGTCCTGTTCCAATTGTTCCTCCTCCTGCTCCTGTTGGATCTGTTGGATTAATTCCTGGTGGAGGTGGTGGTCCTCCTTGTCCTGCTGGTCCTGCTGGTCCTGCTGGTCCTGCTGGTCCTGCTGGAGGTTGTTCTGGTTGTAAACCCTTCATAATCTCCGCTTGTATTGCTGCTTCATCCATATTATTTGTAACCTTATCTGGATCTAGATCAAGAGACTTTGCAATTTCCCGTATAATATAGTTGAATTTGGCAAAAGGCGCAAGTGATGGATTTGATGTAACACCTAAAAATTGCATTAGTCTTTGACTACGTACCTCATTAGCCATTAAACTTTCTGTTCCGCGTGCAACTACTTCAAGATCTCCTTTAATTTCTGGATCAAAATTAAACTGCATGTTAAATTGAAATAGTCCTTCTCCTAATGGTTTGAGTAAATAGTCATCTACATTTTTAATTACAGTTTTAATACCACCTGCTGCTGCTCCCATTAGCATAGATATACCACTAGCGGTTCTACCAACTCCTGCTACACCTGTCTGACCATGAGCAAAAGAAGGAAATCCAGTACTTTCATCCGATAGCTGTCTGGCTTTATCAAACATCATCATATTTTCACTAGAAACATTTGGGTACTTTGTCCCAAATAGTGCTTGTCCAGGTGCTCCTCCTTGTCTTCTAAATACCTTACCTGGATATATAGCTAGATCTTGTCCTGGTACTAGATTAGTTTCATCAACTTCAATAATCAAATTACCCGATAAAACAGCATTATCTACTGCCATTCTCATAAATCCATTCATTAGTGTTTGTGTATCGTCCATATTTTCAGCAATACCTACACCAAAGAAACTATATGGATTAAGTTCATAAGGAGAAGCTACATATGGTATACGTACTGGTTTAAATGGGTTAAGTACTAATCTTAACAGCCTTCCATTACAAATCCATATATTAGCTTGTACTTCATCCATGTCTTCAAATTCTTTTGGAATATCTATCTCTTGTTCTTCAAGTAACTCTATGTCTATCATTCCCCAATATTCCATAACTTCAAAACGATCTATGTCATGTTGAGGTGCATAATCTGACAGATCATCTTCCCAATATAATTTATTGTAATTTTCTCCTTGTAGTATTACTTCTTCAATTACTGTGTCTCTAAAGTATGGTCGCTTTTTCAGAGCACGTAATTGCGTTCTAGAAAGTTTGTGACGCTCTATTACATACTGAGCTTCATCCATATTATTAGCATCTGGATCTGGATAAAAATTCCATACTGATACATGTGACACTTGAGGAACAGTCTTCATAGTAGGAATATATTCCCCACTTTCGTCCCAATTAGGATATTCTTTATCAACAGCAAATGGCCCTTTCATAACGCCAGTACCAAAAAGGGCCATTTCAAATGCTGTACTTCTTAAATGTTTGTTAGCCCCTGATTCTTCTAGTTGGTCATGTATCTTTTTCTGCATACGCTTTGCTGCAACTAATGCTGGACTAACTGTAATAGATGTTCCTGTTCTTCCAACACCCTCTCGTACCCCTTCTATTTCTCCTAATCTATTTTTATATTCTCCCATTTTTTCCAGCAATGTATTTTGTGTAGCACCAGGTTCAGGTTCATTACCATCTCCAGAAAATCCATATGGACTAGCCATCATATCTCGCATTTCTGGAGATTCTTTAGGATCAAAGTGAACATCACCAGCTATACCATCTGGTAATTGAGTCGGGTCTATACTCAATGGAAATTTGTGATTAGCAAACAGTACATCAACTATCTGTCCATAAGCTGCTAGTGTTTTTGTTTTTGTAATTTTTATAAATACTCTAGATCTTTCTGATTCTGTAAATTGAACATCAGCACCATATAAACCTCTATAATTACGATACGCTTTAATCCATCTTTCTTCATCTTGATACCTGTAGTTCTCCGCACGCTTATATCGTTCCATAATAAAAGGTATTACATTAGCTGCTTCTTCACCAATTGCTTCTTCTTCATCTTCAAGATGAACTACATTTTCTTCTAAAATAAAATCATCTGTCATTATGTAATTTCCTTAATATCCAAATACTGCGTCAGCAACTTGCATTGTACTAGGTGGTTTTCTACTAGGATCATAATCAAATAAATTAAACCTGGGTCTAGACATTACACCATATCTTAAAGCATCGTACAAATGATCTTCAGAATGTGTATCTACATCTTCAGGATTACGTTTGTCAACAGGTATTGCCGGTAGTTGTGATATTATATTTGTACATCCTGAAAAAAACACTAGTCTTGGTTCCTCTGTAAATTCATCTACTTGTAATCGTCTGTGTATTTCGTTCTTTCCTGACACTCTACTTCCTTTACTTCTATCCGATGGTCGCCATCTGCAACCCTTCATAATCATTTGTTCTGCTAGTGATGGTCCTGTGTCTCCTCTTTTATGCCATACAGAGCTATCCAACACACCATATTTTATATTTCCATCACCGCTTTCTAAATCTAATACCATATCTGCCAAGTCTGTTGCTAATACTTTTGAAACATATAATTCCCTGTACACTATTAACTGCTCACTTGGAGCTACTGCAAACCATACTACCCCACTATACGATCCGTATCCATAGTCACATGCTCTAAACTTAACCCAGTTATTAGGTATTTCAAATGGTTCAACTACATGTATATGCCTGTTAAATTCTGTAAATGCTGCACCTTCCTTAATGTCCCAATCACCTTCCAGTAATTGTCTACGCTGGTGTTCAGGTAGTGAAAGAAGCATAGCTTCATAATCACCTGTGTTTGCTAGATACGGATTATCAGCTAATCTAGCAGGTATAAACTTTCTTCTGAATAATGCCTTACCTGCTTTTGCATGACCTGCTGGATATTTTAATACTTCTCCTGTTTCTATATCAGTAGCTGCAAAACTACTATTATATGGTGCTGGATCTATAAACATCTTTTTTACCCACTGATGTCCTAGTCCTCCTGGGTTAGTGGTTGCTCTCATGTACACATCTAAATCTGGTGCAGTAGATCGTAAACGAGATCGCATATAGTTCCATGCATATGGTGTAGGCCACTGGGTTAATTCATCGAAACCAATCCAACTAAAAGCTAAACCCTGATAACGCATGACATCATCATCTCTATCCAGATATGACATCCATAATCTAGCACCAGAAGGTGCAGTCCATTGCATCTTACGTTCTGACCACTTTATACCAGGCCATATTTTAGGATACAATTCTTGTGACTTAACTATTAGTTCTCGTAGTTCTTCTGTTGTATGCCTTAATAACAATCCACTAAAAGATGGATGACCTAGATATCTTAATGGATCTGCTAGCATTGCATAGCTTTTACCACCACCTGCGCTGCCACCATACAATACCTCCCGTTCTGGTGCAGCTAAAAACTCTGTCTGTGGTCCCTCATTCGGTTTAAATAGAACATTCTCTTCTACTTCTATCTTTGTAGTATCATATTCTACCTTCAACGGTGTGGACTCTTTTTGCTCCAACTCTTTTGTTTTCAATTTCCTCGGCTTTTTTGATCGCCTTTTCCGCATACTCTGCCCATTTGCGGAGGCTTCTAGCCGAGTCCTTACGCTGTCTTTCATGCTTTATTCTTTTCTGTAATCCAAGATGAGATATAGATCTCCCTGTATTGGTACTTAACCATGCAGCTACTTCCCTTAATGAATACTGTTGTAAATACTTTTTACCTTTTTCCAGATAGTCCAGTTGGTCGGTAATAGGTACAAGAATGTCTTCGTCATCGGGGTCCACTTCGTATCCCCACGGAATTGTTCTTGCAATACGAGGTACAGGTAGCCACTCATTTTCTTCCCTCACATCTATTGGTTGCGGTAATTTCCATTTTCCTAAACTCCTATCCATTAATCATCATCTTCTTCTGCTTTTGCTTTAGGAGGCATTAACATTACACCACCTGTAGTTTCTACGTGCATTTTCTCAGTTTTTACTAAGCCTGTTCTGTCTAGTACTTCTTTAGCAGCAGACATCCTGTCACGTATGCCTAACTGTGTTGGATCACTTAATGCATTAGCCATAGCTACAGCAGCTTTAGGTGCATTACGTGCCATGTACTGCTGTGTAGCTTCCAGTATCTCTTCTTTCAAACTCTTAACTATATTAGTTGTAGAAGATCCTTCTGCATATCCAGCTAGTTTCTTTGCAGTTGCTACATCACCGTTTGCGTCATCAAACAGTACCTCTAGAAACTTTAACTGATTTTCTGTGTATTGTCTAGCCATTTAATATTCCTGTTTTCATAATATTGCTTAATCTTAATGCTCTGCCTTTTACCTGCTTTGCCCATCTTGAGTTTAACATTTCTTTTGCAGCAGTACCATAGTCTTCTTTATGTACAGCTGCCCACATCTTTTTAAATTTCTTTAAACGTGGTACACCTAAATTAAATGCCATATTCAAACATACAATCTGTCTGCCTTCAGTTAGATTTTCAATACAAGGATGAGCAATAGAGAGTTCTCTTTCAACAATATCAATATCGTTCCTAAGAAGGTATCTAGCACCGCTTTCTGTTATTCCTATACAGTAAACTTCCTGCATGGTAGTAAAGCCCAAGTGTTGCAATTCTGCAACAGTTAAACCTCTTTCTTCTAAATTCCTTCCAACTCCAATTGTATCTATATCTAAGCTGTCCTGATAAACCTGCAGCTTCATGCCTTCATCGACAATCAGCATTTCAATTAGCTTATCCCTGTCGTAATTCATTTATTTTTTCTTTGGCATTGCAAAACCAAAATATGCACCGACAAGTGCCGACAATGATCCGTACATCATCATAAGAATACTGTCAGCCTCTGCAAACCTAGTAGGCCATATTAGTACAGCAGTAGTTGCAATAAGCATTGTAGCTAGTGCAGTCCATGCCATATAGCGTCTGTTAGATTGATATGCAACTTTGTCTACTATTACGTTTTCTTCTGCCATGTTATTTATCTCCTATTTTTTAACTACGCCGCCTTTTTTAAATGCACTAGGTACAAGTTTTAGACGTATTAGTTCGTTCATTAATTCATCATTAGATAAATTTTCAAGAACACTACGTTTGAACATATCAGACTTTGTAAGTTTTTTTGTTGGTCTTACTCTTTTTTTTAATTTACCTGAACCACCACCTAGTTTTTTACCTACTGCTTTAGTCACTTTTTTACCTAATGGCATTTTATTCCTCCTTTATTTTTTAAATAACTTTGTGGCACTGCGTACCCCAAATGATGCAGCTACAATTACAGAAAGTGCATACTTATACCAATCAGGCATTAGCTGTAGCTGACCAAAACCTATCTGCACTATGTCTTCACAACCGGGAACAAATGCCA
>VTLG01015877.1_pt1 | contig 17034 bp, 22 predicted proteins | sample 4694571 | NCBI WGS metagenome assembly VTLG01 (sample SAMN12604809, study PRJNA352737) | marine metagenome | biome: ENVO:00000447; feature: ENVO:00000209|ENVO:00000569|ENVO:01000036; material: ENVO:00002151; isolation source: viral sequences binned using virsorter ...
ATTTTATTCTTGGTGAGTGTGAAACGTTAAAAGCTCCTAGACCTCTTTGAAATACAGATTTAAGTTGGCCTACTGTTACACCATAGCCTAGCTTCTTTTTATATCTCTCATTAAAGTCATCTGCTTTCTTTTGTAGTGTTGCTTCATCCTTCTTACTTACTTTAGCACCTCTGCTAGTAGAAGCATCTCCTTTAGCTGTGCCTTTACCTTTAGGGTTTTTATTTGGTGTACCTGAAGCTGGTGCTTTAGGCGATTTCTTTATCCCACCTCTTGGCCCTATTTCAGCATACTTACCTTTTTTTTTAACGCATTTATGCTTTTGATAGTCCTTCACATATCCTTCTGGACATTTGTATTTTTTTAACTCATGTGTTTCACATGGCATAAACCATTCTTTACCTTCATACTCATGCACATGAAAGCCTTCACAGCCTATATTCTTAGCCATTTCTTCTGCCTTTTCTTGTGTGCTATAAGCAAGCCTGTCATCTATGATAGCAAGGTCATCATTGATAACCATAGAAGCTAGGTTAATCTCTCCTAGTTCTTTTAATTTGCTTTCTGACCATCTTAGAGCAGCCTTGCCTCCCCATAGTAAATAGCTAATAGTCCCACAGGCTTTGGTATCTCCTTCATCATAATATTCAGCAGCCCTACTTAAAAAGCTGTACATTCTTTTAATAGTCTCTTTTGATACAGGTTTTTTCTTTGCAAGTTGTTGCGCTCTTATCTTACCTACATCTGTAGCACATTTGTTATTCACTTCCTTGTTAAGATCAATACCTTTTTGAGCATTACTAGAAACCCCATTAGGATAGTCAGAAAATGACTCTAAAACCATCTTCTTACCAGATTTAGTTCTTTTGTCATTTTTAATAATAGCCTTAATATTACTTAGCATGTATTCAGCTTCACTTTCTAAAATAGCTTCCATTTCTTGCTGTGTGCTGTCTCTTTTTATCTGCGCTCGATCTGCAAAGTAACCTTCAATAGAAAAACCGTTATATTTCTTGCCTTCTTTAATATCATTCCATATTTCGTCATCTTCTACCTTCATAGATATAACCCAAGAGCCTACAGGCGCATCTAAGCCATATATACGGCTCTTATCTTGCTCACCTTCTACTATCCATGATTCTACAACAGTTAAGCCATTAGCTTTCATCTGATGCTCTAGTGTGGCATTGCTTTGGTTGCCATTTTGAAAAAATAATTCACTAGCCCTTCTAACAGTATCTTTTGAAAAGTACACATAGAACATAGTCTCGTTTCGTTTTCTAAATATGGGTTTGTTAGGTATAAGAGCAGCACCCATTACAATACGCTTCTCGTCATCTACCTTAGCTAATTTAATCTCTTGATCTGCTAAGGCTATAAAGTCTGATTGAATAGCTGGACTTTCCACAATAGAAACTGCTTCTATTCCAGTCATTTCCTCATTTTCTTCATCTAATATTAATTCTACTATTTCCATTTTTATTTGTTTTATCCTCCTACTGTTGCTGTAGAAATTATGTTGTTTTCTAATTGCTGTGCTGTTGTCACGTCTTGCGCTACTACAAATGCTTGTATCGGTTGCTGTTGGCCTATCGCCTGTGCCACTTGGTTAAAACCAGACTGACCTATCAGATTGAACTGTGGTGCTTGTGATTGAGATGCTCCTGCGGTGTTTAAACTAGGTGAAGGCGCAGTTCCTCCAGACGTTCCAGAAGGTTGAAACTTCTGTGAAGCTATTGCCGCAACTTGGGCAGCTCCTGCTACACCCATAGCTATCATGTTAGCCAATCTTAACGGTCCTATGGGGTCTGCTGTTTCTCTAGCAACCCTCATTATAGCTACTGATGTATTAATTAATGTCTCTACAATACCTAATGCTTTTTGCATCTTAAATGCTTTTTCTGCGTTTTTTTCATTCTGGTTCTCAAATGCTGTAATTAAAGAAGATATTGCACTCAAAGACATTGCTTGAATATTTTGAGCCATTTCAGCAGATTCTTGATCTAATGCTTTAGTTTTGTCTTTATTTTCTTTTTTACGATTTAAATCTGCTTCGTCATATTCCTTATTTAAATTATCTCTCTCAATTGCTTGTTGCTGCAAAAATTCTGTATAAGCTACCTCTGCATCTGCTTTTAATTGAGTACCTGTCGCATGTTGTTCAACACTTTTCAACATTCTAGCACCCTCAACTCTGGTTTGCTCTGCATTAATTTTTTTAAGAAGATTTAATCTTTCTAAGTCATCTTCTAATAAACTTGCTGCATGTTTTTGTCTTTCAAATGCTAGTCTTGATTCTGCCTCTATAGTGGTGTTAATCATGTCGAGCTTTTCTTGATCTAAGGCTGCTTCATTTGTGAGCTGTTCACTTCTAAAACCAGCAGCAGTTTCTCTAATGTCCATAAGATCAGTTTCTGCTTCTATCTTGGCTCTTTGAAACTCTATATTTTCAGCATCTTTAGCAAGATCAATGTCAGCGATTTCCATTCGCTTTTTGTTATTGTCAAGTAAAACTCGCTCTTGTTTTTTAAGAACATCTCCGAGTTTGTTATTTGCTCTTATACGTTCATCTATTCCAAGCCTTACGTCATCTCTTTGTTGTCTTAATAATTCAGCTTCAAGCATGTATTGCTTTAGAAGTTTATCATTTTCAGCTATTCCTATCTCTGCTGCCCTTCTAAGCTCTACATTTCTTTTTGCTTGTTCTCCTATAGCAGTAAGACTTATCTTGCTCATTTCATCAACTACTATAGATCCCATGTTTTTGATTTCGTCTACTGCTTCGCTGAAATTGTCAACCACCATATCATTGGCTTGAATGAACTCTAGTGTACCTTTTACAAGTTCTTTGTTAAGACCCTCAATCTCAACGGTTAATTCTTTTATTCTGGTTTGATCCTTGTTACCAAAAAAAGACTTCTCCCAAGCAAGCTGAGCATTGGCTATGCCTAGCTGTATAGTAGTCCATGAATTTATAAATGGTTGTAGAACTGCATTTTTAATTCCAGTTAGCACTTTGCCAAGTGCATCAAAATTATCTTTTACTGAACTTATTCTCTCTATTACATTACCTAATGCTGTGGCAACATCTGAAAATAAAATACTTACAAACTCATAAGCTGTAGAGAATCCCTTTACTACTGTAGAATTTTCAGTCACTAAATCTTTTAAAGTAGAAAACAATCCAATGACCGCAGCAATACCTGCGCCTTTTAAAGCTAGACCCATGCCTTTAAAACCCTTTGAAACTTTGTTTACAGCTCCTGTAAGACCTTCAAATCCTTTTTTACTGTCTTTGTTTGTTTTTATAATTTGCTTGTCTAAATCAGTGATTTGCTTGTCAAGCTGTTTTACACTTTTATTGGCTTGTTTAGTCTCTACTAGTATCTCAATTATTTCCTTTCTCATGTCTTAGCTTTTGCTGTTTTAATCCTTCTCTTATGCTCATAGGCACTTTGTTTTTTCCCAATGCTATATTTATGTGCTTATCATATAGCTTATTCTCTTTACAAAACTCCAGTCCCTCTATAAGTACTTTTATCATGGTGCTTCGTTTAAAAGTTCAAATTCTGTTTCTCCGCTTTGTAGTTTAGTGGTCATGCTATTGATAGTAAAAAGTCTAGTGCCTATTATTACCTTGTCATCAAGTGTAAGCTGTAGTAATATTTTTAAAGGCAGTATAGCCTTGTAATTAAATAGCCTAGTTTTTTTATTGAATACTCTAGTGATGTAGTTCTCATAGTTTTTTTGAAATAAACTATTATTATTACCACTATAGTCAGTTAAGTTATAGGTATCTATTTCACTACCAAAATTTAAATTGAATGTAGGGGCTGTAGATGCACTTCCTAATTCGTTAGCATGGTGAGGCATAAAATAACTGCTTAATTCAAAAATGTTACTACTTGAAGCAGCGCTACTTGCTAAAGCTCCGTATGTGTCTGGTCTTGTGTTGTAAACAAAATTTATTGTATCACTAATTCCAGTTCTTTGAACACCATAAAATAAAAGAGGTTGGCCAATACTAGGGTTAAGTTCTTCATCTAAAAAACACCCTGTTTGAATATCTGTAAAAGCATTTGAAGTCAAATCACTTAGTCTACTGTAAAGCATATGTTCAAAAGGTGCTGTGACTTTATAGATGTTTTTGTCTTTTGCATCTCCTTTGTATTCAACTTCTCCATACTTTCTGTTATTAGTATTTAAGAATGTTTGAGCTAGTATGCTTTTAGGTTCTACATATTCTAAGTCTACTTCACTAAATGGTAAAGTTTTATTTACTACATGCTCATCTGTTTTAATGTATTCAGTAAGATCAAGAGTTTGCCCACTTGCAAAAAAGTCATCTAATCTTTGAACTACTATCTCGCCATCAAAATTTACAAAAGACGTTAGATTAAACATCTTAAATAAACCATTTAAAAGATCAAGAACTTTTATATCTGGAACTTGATCAGTAATGTTTACATCTGCTGATGTAGATATAGTTGTAGAGTTAGATGTAAAATTACCAGCAAAAGTGTCATAAGTTTGTGTATTGGTATTAAATACAAAATGCTCACAATCTATCTCTACTGCAAATTGTAAAGTGCTATTTGATTTAACTCTTGTTGTTAAAGTAAAAGCATCAGATTGTGTTATTGGGTTTGGTGTACTAAAACCTAGACTTATTGCGGCTGATTGTGTTCCTGTGACATCTTCTTTAGTTGCTAATATCTCACCAGTAACTTCATTAATAATTTCTAAAGTATATATTGTCGAGCTTACTGTTGGTGTTACTTGTGTTGTGTATGAAAATCCTTCTGGTTGTCCTCCTGTATTGTTATCACTAAAAGTATAGCTACCACCTAGTGAAGCAGGTCCAATAGGGGGTGAACTAGAACTAAAATGACTACAAACAGTAGATGAAGAATTACAAGTGAAGTTTTCATCATTAACAAGTTTAAAATTAGGTGCTATCATTTTACCCTTGACTCTATGTAACCACATGTATAAATTAGAGACATGCGTACTATCAAAAAATTCACCTGTTTTAAAAGTCAATGAATATCTCTGTTCTATTGCTTTAATAATGTGTCTTACTAATATAGCAGGCTTTAAATCTTCTGTAAATACACCTCTTTTGCCTCTGTTTGCAGTATTTCCATAACTAATATTCAAACCACTATCATGGTTACTTGTGTCATCATAAATGTACTGCTGACTGTGTGCTATTAGTGGATATATAATTGCATCTGGATATGAAATAGAGTCAACAGTAAAATTTAAACCACTTTGCAGTGCAGATTTTACATTTACATTGCTTGCTACGTGGTTGAAGTTGTTTAGCCAATTTAATGCCGTCAAACTATCTTCACCTATTAAATCATTTAACTTTACTGTATTTCCAAAGAATGTGATCTTGTAAAGTGAAGGCTGACCATTTCTCATGACTACACTTTCAAGCCTTATCTTGCCTTCTTTAAATGCAAAGTGATTCAGCTCTATTCTAGCATTAGACATGATTTGGTTGTCAAAACCTTCTATATCTGGATTGTACCAATATTGAAACAGCTTGTTATTTGTTTTACTAGCTGGAAGATTAAAGGTCTTACTAAAGTCTGTGAATACTTTATCTATGCTTTTTACATCTTGAATGACTTGAGTCAATGAAATCAGATCCTCCTCCATTAAGTCAACTTGTACAAAATCTTGTACAACTGTCGAGCTTCTAAGCTGTGGCTGTATGTGTAGAATAACCTTTTGCATTATCTAATGTTATTGACAAAATCAAAAGCCTTTTCGAAGTTCATAGTGTAGTTAATAAGCCTATCATTTAAAGAAGTTTTTTTAGTGAAGCTAGAGTCTGTAATACATACGGGGTAAATTACATTAGAGTCATCAGTTAGCCACATATATTCACTCACCATTAACTCTTCAAAATATACGTTCATGCGCTCATCTACAAAGCCACTATTTAGCACTACTGATTCTGTGCCATTTGCATTGTGTACTTTCTTAGCATGCGCTGTGGTGCTGTAACTATTAAATGTGACTGTTTCTGTACACACAGCATCTTCTCCCTCTCCTTCTCCTTCTTCTAAGGATTTTGTCACTGTTCTAGCTTTAAATATGCTTCTGTTAAAGTTTTCTCTTGATGCCTCTAAGCTGTTTGTAGATTTCTTGTGAAAGAATAAATCTTGTAAAGCTCCCCACCTATTTAAGAAAGTAATCTTTTGAACTGGATATTTGCATTCTTCTATTTCTTGTAAAGTTATAGTAGATGAGTTTTCGCTAACATCAACTATTAAAACTTCGTCATATTGTTGTGAGGAAGTTGAAACACTTGCATAAGCTATCTTTTGGTTTTGGTTTCCATTGTCAGTAAAGTTAACTGTAGTTATACTTGAACCATTAAACTTGAAAGTCACAGAAGCTACCTTTTCTTTATTTATTGGCAAGCTTAATGTGCTTCCCTTGTGGTATTCGTAATAACTACCGCTTAACATTGCCAAAGCTTCAGTAGTATAGTTAACACCTTCTTTGAACTTGTTAAAGCCTTCCTGTGCTAAGTAAGTTGTTGATGTTGTAGAGCCTATTAAAGTTCCGTTTGACTGTCTTGCACTTGTAATTACATTAACCCAAATAGATTGAGTAAGCACTGAATTGCTTAATGTACCATCATAGGTTTGAATTATATGATCATTTACGATTTCACTTATTTCAAATGTTACGCTTGTCTCATTGGGCAGTGGTTTCTTTCTAAAAGTAAAAGTAGCATAGAGGTCATCACATATAGTTGAAGAGCCGCTAGTGCCTCCATGAATAGTGACAACAGCTTGAAAGTAACTAAGGTTAGCTATGTTGCTTGTGCCTGTAACCTGTGGTGTCCTTATAAAAAATGGTGATCTTGTTCTTATTATTGTACTCATGTCTTTAAATTATCTTCTAAATATGCTGCTACTATCTCATCTCCGTAAAGCTCTAATCCTCTGTCAAATGGCTTAGTGAAAAACATTGTTGGTCTAATTCCTCTATTATATATGTTGCTTGCTATAACATAGCCTAAAGACTTATAATTGCCTTTTTTAAATCTTCCTTTTGCATCTCTAAATCTTACATTTTTAGCCTTAGCCCAGATAGACATTTTATTGACAAACTGCTTAAATGTTTTTGGAGACTTACCACTCCCAAATTTGAAATCTGAGTCTGGTGCTTGTTGCCCTCTAATTTTAGCATTGGGTGAAACTTTAGAAGGGTCATTTCCCATAACACCTTGATCTACAAAAACCCCATAGTCCTCAGAAAAAAACTTTACTCTCGGGGCGTCTATCTGATATTCTAAAGAGTTGTACAGCTTGCCACCGCCTTTTTTAGCTTTAGTCAAGTTGCTCCTTGATTGCTGTATTACATACTTAGCGTATTTCTCTAATGCTTCTTCAAACTTTCCCATTAGCAATATGTCATTTCAGTTTTACCTATTATGTCAAATGTGATAGCCCATCCAGCAAGGTTGTTCTCGAATCTTTCATTGAAAGGCTCACAGCTTGCAGTAGATGCCAACTCAAATTCATTCTTATAAATACTAGCTTTTTGTAACACTCTTGTAACCCTTGTTGCTAGAGCTATCTGTGTGTTTAATACATCCTGTGTGTTGTCATTTCCTAAGAACAAACTTGTATCTGCTTTTTTACTTACATCTACTAAGTCCATTAAAAACAGGGTGACATTAAAGCTGATGTTATTCTCATTGATCGTAGCACTATTAACCAATATGTGAGCTAGAGGGAATATGCTTTGTTTCTTGAGGTCAATGTCCGCAATGTCACCAAAGCTCACATTGCTGTTAAATGGTTCTTCGTTTACTACCTTTTTAATGGTGTCTATAATGTTATAAAAGCTTTTCATATTTGTTTTATATATATTGGTGCATGCTCGCCTAGTTCTTCTTCTATGAACTCATCAAGCCAGTCAAGAGCCTCATCAAATTCTGCATTGTCCCTTCTTATGATTACATCTAAGCACTTCCAATAATCATATATAACTCTCTTAGGCTTTTGTGCTGATATGCCCATAAATGCAGGCTCAAAGCCATCTGCTAAAATGATATACTCATCTTTGTCAAGTATCTCTCTTTCCATCAGTTCTTTTAGTATATCTGATCTTTTCATCTCTTTGTTTTTGCTTTGAGCATATGCTCTTGTAGTTCTGCTTTGTCCTTTTCAAATGCTAACTGTTGTAAGCACCTGTGTAATTTCTGTTTAGTTATTTCATCAAACCTTAAAATGTTGCCTTCTGCAAGTCCATAAAGGGAGCTATACCAGCCCCATTTTTTAGAGAATCCATCAGCTTTTGAGAGATTTTGATCTCCGTTTGATTCTCCAAATAGCTCAGGATATGTTTCTGCAATTCGTTCTTTAAATGAAAAAAAAAACCAAGTGATCCAAATACCACATTTAAAGGCATGCACTTCAAATCATATTTCTCAGCACTCTCATAATCTTCAATCAAATACTTATCCTTTCGCTTTAGTGTAATAGGGCGAAATAAAACAGCCATAGCCTTATGCATAAGCTGCCAGTCTTGGAGGTATGTATCAAGGTCTACATATTCACCAAAACTAATGTCATCTAGTTTAGGTATAAACCCGAACTCTTTGCCACCATAATCAAACCTGTCAATGAACTTGGGTTCTTCTACAAATATGTTAGAGATGTCTGTCACAAGCCTATCTATATCACTTGCTTTAATTTGCATCACTTCTTTAAGTGTTATGCCGCAGAAAATCTCTATTATCTTTTGCTGAAGAAAGGTGTCTAACTCCTTACCTTCTGAGACTTTAAGCCAATCCTGGTATTGACCTAAAGTCATCTCGCTTAGCTTCTCGGGGATGTTTAGCTTGATCTTCATATTAGTTATCCGTTAAAATGGTTAAATTGATATACACGTTTTTAATATAAATAGTAGTTTCCTCTGTTGGGGTTTTCTAATACCATCATCATACAATACCTAGCTGCATCTATTGCATGGTCTCCCGTCATGGGGTTAGGCTTCTGCAAAGTGTTGCCTTGTTTGTCTTTTAGCCATATGTAGCCTTCTAATTCTTTTTTTAGGTTCTTGCTTCTTCTAGTGACAAATACTTCATTCTGATTTATTAGATTAATACCATAGACCACAGAGTCTCTGCCCTTAGTGACTGGAAATATATCATGGCCATATTGTCTTATCTCTGCTATTGACTTAGGCTCTGCTGAGTCTGCATAGATATAGCCCTCTATATTATTATTTTTAATGTAGTTTGAAATGTCTCTATTAAGCATTCCTGTTTTGTAGAGTACCTCGTCAAATATGTAACTATCATTGTATTTGTATAGTGAGACTATTGAAGTACTGTCTACAGAATATCCGAAGTCCATTCCATGTGCTAGGAGTCTAGCTTCTACAGGCACAGCATCTATCTCTTTCCAGTCTGGAATGCAAGCACCTTCTAAGCTTCCTATTTGACCATCTAGATATACTTTGCACCAATTAGCCCAATATGAAGATGTCTTAGCTTTATCTCTTGCCTTTTCAAGTTCTTTAACTATTGACTCAGGAAGTGCTTCATTGTCTTTGTATGTTAATGTAATAAAGTCTGTGTCTGGTTGGTCTACAAGTTCTTTATCTACCCAAAATAAAGAGGTAGGGTTATAATCAAGCCACACTGTTTCTGATGTTCTTATGGCTAATTCTTGATAGCTACTAAATGGAACATTGTTACACTCATTGATATAGAGGTCTGTTCTTCTAGCTCCCCTTAGTTTGTCAGGCTGATCAGTTGAAAAGAACTCTATGTATGATCCTGTGTCAAATGTATATTTCAAAGTACTTCTATTGAATTTCTTTTCTTGATACCTATTCAAAGCTTTTAATATGCTCAGAAAGTCTTTTAATGCTCCCCTTCTTAAGTGTGGTATAGATTCAGATACTATGCTTATTTCTTTGTTTTTATTCGTTCCTGCATAGTGAATAAGCAAGCATAAAATGGCAACAGTTTTGCCTGCGGAAGAACCGCCTCTTACTATTCTAATTCTTTCGTTAAGTTCTTTAAGTTTAAAAAATGCTGTAGTTCTTATAGGTCTCATTCCATAAATAGTGGCCCGTCTTTATTGACGTTTATGTCATTAGTTTGTACTGCCTTTCCGAAGGCTGAATCCATTAACGATTCATAAGCCCTAACGTCACCTGATCGCATCTTTTTTATTAAAGCTAGTGTTCCTATATCCTCCTGTGTTAGTTCTTCTATTTCACCTGTGATAGGATTTTTAAACTTCTCAGTTGTTTCAAGCCACCTTTTAGCTATGGTGCTTCTGTTCTTACTTCCTACTGGCCTGCCTTTAGGATTACCGCTCTGCCCTTTTTTAAACTCATACGGTTTTATGTTTTCTTTATTTGCCATAACTCTTTCCGTTTATTTTTATTTCTAGGGTGTCATCTAACTTTTGCATTCTGTCTATTATCACTTGACAATATTTAGGATCAAGCTCCATTCCGTAGCATTTTCTTTTAAGTTGGTGTGCCGCTACCATTGTTGAGCCACCTCCTGTAAAATAATCTAATATTAATTTAGCTTCTGGTGAATACTCTTTAATGCACCAATCTATAAGTGCAATTGGTTTTTGCGTAGCGTGTACTCTTTTTTCTCCTCTTTCGCTATCTTTCATCATCCCCTTCCATAAGTGCCTAAATATCCTAACAGAATTATATTTTGATTTAACCCAAGCCAACTCACAGTCGCTTTGTGTATCTCTTTGTTTTTCTTCTACTCTTTTATCCCATACAAGCCAATTATTACCTTGTGGCAAAGTGTGGCAATAATAATTAGCTCCAAACCAAACTTGAACAGGAATGTTAATATTTTGAGGATTATTAAATGCATCTATTGCGTATTGTATTGTGTCATCTTTAAAATCAGGCAAATTATTTCCTTTAGCTAAACCTCCTCTTTTGCTTCTATCACCTTTTTCATTTATTCCGTAAGGTGGGTCTGTAAAAATCATATCTGCTAACTCACCATTCATAAGCTTTGCTACTTGGTCGCTATCTGTACTATCTCCACACAACAACCTATGCTCACCAATCTCTATTAAATCACCAAACACCACATCAACCTTTAAGTCGTCTGGTTCTACATAGTCATCTTCTTCTGCTTCTTCTTCAACTACATTAAAGTCAACAGGCAAATCTAAACCCCAATCGTTTAGTTGTTCTGCATCCCATTCATTACCTATAAAATCCCAGTCCCATTCACCAAAGCCAACATTGTCTTTGATTATGAATTCTCGCTGTTGTTCTGCTGTTAATTCAGATGCTTTTATAATTGGCACTTCTTTCAGTCCAGCTTCTTTGCAAGCTTTTAATCTCATGTTTCCACCTAGCACAATCATGTCATCGTTTACTACAATTGGCCTAAGCTTAAGCATCTCTGGGAACTCTTTAATTGATTTAACTAGTTTATAAAACTTATCATTCTTAATTAATCTTGGATTGTTAGGATTTGATTTTATTTTATATAGTTTGGTTGTGATAGCTTTCATGTTTTGAAATGTAGTCTATAGGTTCTTCTTCTTTGTCTTGTTTAGATAGGTATTGCTGTAATTTATTCCTGGTGTTCTTGTTCACTTTCTTCATAAGCATCAAATAGTTGTTTTACTTGGTTATATAAATCCTTCACACACGAACTGCATGAAGAAGTCTGTTTGTTCTTTTTAAATACTCTATTGTAAATCTCTAGGAGTTTGTGCTGCTCGTCTCTGGCTATAACATTTCTAAATGTGTTAAAATATCCTTTGCACCACATGTACTCGTCTTCTGTGAGGCAATCATGTGTTTTATAAGGTAGCTTCTCATTTAGCCATTGTCTACGTTCTTCACATCCACAGTCATCTCCGAACATCCATTTAACTGCTTTTTTTATTCCTGTTGCTGTGGTTATCTTGTCAATAGTATCTCCTACTCCTTTACTTTTCATTTTCTAATTGTTTTTTAATTTCTTCTTTACATGCTTTGACTGTTTTAAATACAGTCTTGTAGCTAATCTTAGTTGCATCAGATAGTTTCCTTATTGATTGAAAGTCTTTAGCATATAGCTTAAACATCTTCTTATGAAACCATTGGAAGCTGTCTACTACGTTATCTATCTTCTCATAGAACTCAGCATCACTTTCTGAGGCTTTGTCCTCTATATCCATTGTTATAGGATAGCTAGGCTTTTCTTTTCTATAAATGTTTACTGTCAAATCGTGTAAGGTTGTGTAGACAATACCATAATGTGGCTTCCCCTCTATAATTATATCCGCAGCTTTTAACTTTTTTTCCTTTAATTTTTCATAAATTTTTAAATACATATCTTGGACCACATCTTCTGCGGTCTTTATTCTATATTGAGGAAGCATCTTTTCAGCCATCATTAGCCATGTAGTGTGATTCCTATATAGTTTACTCAGCACTTCATCATTATTCACCTCACTAATATTAATTTGGTTATCTCAGGATTCTCTCCTTCAATTTGTCCAGCGTACAGTAGTGCTTCGGTTAGTTTCCACTTTACTCTAAAGAGATCAGTAGAAAAGCCTTTGACTTCTATAAGTTCAACGGTGTTATTAGTTAGGGTGACTTTAAAATCTATATAGTAGTTGCAAATGAGTTTATCATTTACATAGAGGGGCAGTTTGTGTTGGGGTTTTATTTCTTTTACTTCGCCAGCTAGTTTACGAAGTTGTAATTTTTGAGCGTAAGCGGCTTCTTTTTTAGAATGGTATGTACGTCCGTTAAACGTCTGCTTAACAGCCTTGTACTTATTTCCGCGATTTTGATATTGTTTTGAGTATGCCACAACATAAAGCTGTGACCATGCGGAATAAAATTACAAATTAGTATGGGCTAAAATGTTAAAATCCTTTTTTTACTTTTCAACACTTAGCTTTTAATTATTTGTAAGACTCTACAGATGCATATACCTAAGCAAAAAGCCGCAGCATGTGATATGAATATCCAGAAGTAAAGCATTTCCATTAAGCTATTTTTAAAATAATATTTTTCTCTTTTAATTTTCTAATAGGAACACAGCAATTAAAAGACCATTTATTGTAATTTTTTGCCTTAATAATGTTGTACTGTTCAATTAAACTAACATTTTCTTTTTCCCAATATTTTTGTAAAACATTCCATTTAAAAACTATAATTTTATTTGATGGTCTAAAACCATAAAACAAATATTCACATAGTTGATTTTGTTTAGTAATCCAACCCAAATCTTTGTTAGAGTGTGCAAACTCTAAAGCAACATCATTGTATGATGTTTCTCTTAGTTTTAGTTGGATTTTTACATTATTTATAAACGCATCAACACCTTTAAAATCTAAATCTACATCTTTATTAAATTGAATTTTATTGTTAGTGATTTTTTGAATATTTTGTTGCCACCATTTTTGATCTTCAACACTTAGAGATTGCGAAAGCTGAGTTTTAAAAACGTTCTCTTTCATTTAAATTTGATTACCAAATGAATACCAACCAGACCTAGGTTCTCTACAAAAAAGTTCAATTTTACTTTTATTGTAGTATGCTAAATCAATATAATCTGCAATTAAATCTGGTTTTTTACTGTGTTGACTTCTTTCTTCTTTAATAACACTACTTATTCTGATTGTTGAGTCTGGTGGTGAAAATTTACCTTTAACTCCAACCATTAACAATTCGTGCTGACCTCTAAACCAATACCCCATTCCAATTTTTTGTTTATCCCATACAGCATGAGTTTTATAAGTGAAGCCCCAAGCTTTCATTACATCTAATGCTTCAATTAATTTTGGTGCTGTTGCCCACATAAATAAAACGCAGTTGTCTTTTGCTGGTACTTTCATATTAGCAATATCATTATGATCCATTGTAGTGTATTGATTTTCAATTTTTCTATTAGAAGTTTCTGCAAAATCATACCTCCATGGAGGATCAGCATAAATGATATCAAATTTTTCAGGTATATTGTTTATGTCAACTTTTTTAACACCTTTTTCAATATCAATTCTTATTTGTTTAAGTTCCTCTTTTTTAATTATTTTTCTAATTTCAGATTGAACTTTGTTAGGTGTTATTACTTCTCCTTTTTGTTCTATTTCATCCATTACTTGATTAGATAATTCTTCTTCTCTATTTATTAAACGTGCATTAGAAGATTCTTTTTTATTAATAGGCATTTTATGAAGGTTACTTTGTTTCACCTTCATCTTTGTATATTTATTTTTACCTCCTTGTGGGTAGTTTTCATCTAACCAAGCACCTTTTTTTCTTTCAATATCAATTCTAAATTTTCCTATTTCATTTTGTTTATCTAATGCAAATTGGTTTCGTTTTGCAAATTCTGCAGCAGCAGCAGCAGCTGATTCGTGTGTTTTAACTTCTTCAAAAGTTTCTGCAAGTGCAAGTTCTTTTTTCCAAGTTTTAAGTTTTTCAAGTTGTTTCATAACTAAAATGGTAAATCACCTTCTTCACCTACTGGAATAGCTTGCTGTTGTTTGTTAGGTTGGTCTAGTTTTACTGTTCTCCAACAGTCTACACTTGTATAGTATTTATCATTCCATTCATTAGAACTTGCATTGATATAGAACTCATAAACCTTTTCTAATTCTAGCTTTTGAACTAGGTCTACATTGTCCATGTGAAATTCAATACATAGAGCAGACTTGTAATTTTTATTCTGGTCTATTATCACTTCACATTTTATAAATTCGTTACCTGTTTTCTTATTGGTAAACGTTTGTATTTTATTTATTTTTTTTACTGTTCCTACTATTATTGTATTCATGTTTATTTGTTTTTTAGTATTAGCTTCCTAACTTCTTCACCTAGTGTGTAATTATTAGGGTTTTCTTCTACTAGGGTTATTATTTTATTTATTAAAGATTCACTTGATTGGTAAGGGTGCTTATAGTATTCTTTTACTTGCCTTAGTTCGTTAAGTGATCTTTTTTTTTTCATTTAAAATTGTTTATGCTCTTGGTGTTGCCTCATTGACATTTCAGCACCTATATTCATTCTCACTCCTAGGTATTCTCTAAATATTGATAGTGTTTTAGGAGGGTTAAGTGATTCGTATAGGTTGCCACATTTGCCAGTTAATATGTTTTTAAATACTAGCTTTAGATCAGAAACATTAAGCATCCAAAACTCATCTAATATTACCTGAGCTGTGAAGTCTATCTGTGTTTCTGTCATTGGTCTTTTAAGGCTTAGTAGTTCGTTAAGTCTAATAAGCTCTAGCTTAATAAAGCTTAAGGTCTTTTCTTCTCCTTCTTTTCTTTTGATCTTAGCCAGAGAAGGCATCCTGCTATTGATACAGTCCTCCACTTTTACTAAAGACCTACTGTCACTATGCTGTAAGGTCGTTAAGGAGTTTTCTTTTGAGTTGCTCATTATACTGTACTTGGTTGTTTTTACTTCCATTTGTTTGTGATTTTTGGGGTTTAAATATGCCTCTGTAACCATTAGCCATTGAATACTCTATGGCTTCAATGACTTCATGATCAGAGTTAAAATCTTTACTTATCTGTTTTAAAAATGCTTGGTGTGATCTATCAGACTTAAACTTAAAGCGGTGCTGCTCTTGTTTGTATAAATACCAATTATCTAGTGCCTTAAAAAATTCAGGAGATGTAAAAGGATAAACTAACTCTACTTTTTCTTTTTTAATTTTTCTTTTAGTAGTTATATCATTATCACTTACATTAACATTTACATTATCATTATCATTATCGGCATTTTTGGCATCGTTTGGTATGCGGTCGCATGCGGTCGCATCCCATCGCTTACGTGCGTTCTCTCTATTACGCTCTCGTATAGCTTCGTATTTGTCTAAATCTCTTTTGAATTGTTGCTTGATTGGAGCAAAAGCAATGTTAATTACTAAGTCCGATGTCTCTGGGTTCTCATCATTGACATACTTAAAAATATGTTTAATAAGCTGACCAGCCTTTTCATCTGGCAATTGGTCAAATAATGCCTTCTGATCACAATAGAGAATAAATGATTTCTTGTCTTTAGCCATGAGTGGGTATATAGTTTCTGTAAATAGACTTGTGTATCTTCTTAAGTTCTTCTGTAGTACATAGCTCCAGCATGTTCATAATCTTTTCTATTTCTAAGTCTTTGGGTAAATCTTCTTTGCTGTTTGCATCATTGATAGTTTGTATGCAAGCATTGGCTAGATACCTGAAGTCATGATCCATTTTATAAAGTGGTTCGTAGCAGTTAACAGCATGCATGATAGTAGCATGATTCCTGTTTATTAATGTGCCTATTTGCTCATAGCTATAAGGAGTAAATCTTCTAGCCATCTTTGAATAGATTTTTACTGCGTCAGCTACTTTTCTAACTCGTGTGTTTTTAGTAATATCCTGTCCAGTAACCCTACAGACCACACTCATAATACTTGTAAGCTCTTGAGTTTTTCTGTAATTAAGCTCCTGTAAGATCATACTAGGTATATTTTCTTCTTTGACTTGTGTTTCCATTGTAAAAAGTTTAGGGGGCTTTAAAAGTTTGCATGGTCACTAGCCCCCGTTTATTTATAATTTCTTTACCACTATTGAATCCTTTTTGTATTTCCATGTGGGTATGTTTACAAGCTCACCATCAGAAAGCATCATCATGCCATCACTTAGAGTGGTTACTCCTTTTTCAATTCCAATAAGACAATGCTTGTAGGATTCCTTGATTGCTTTTAGCTCATCTTCTTTAGTTTTCACTTGCTCGCAGTTTGAGAAGTCGATATACCTTCCTCCATTTCTTCGCTGTATTTCAAAACCATTTTTAGTAAATGGTCTATTGTCTGGGGATTCAAGCTCACACTTATCAAGTGCTAGCGGTTCAATTTGTTTGATGGTTTGATCTATGAGCTTCTTTATTTCTTTAAGAGTTGTGTATGCTTCTAGCTCGCTTCCTTCTTCTGCTTTGTCGGCTAGTTCACATAAGATGTCCTCTTGTTGCTCTAGGGTTGCATCCCATTCGTTTTTCATTTCT
>VTLG01003690.1_pt1 | contig 17030 bp, 22 predicted proteins | sample 4694571 | NCBI WGS metagenome assembly VTLG01 (sample SAMN12604809, study PRJNA352737) | marine metagenome | biome: ENVO:00000447; feature: ENVO:00000209|ENVO:00000569|ENVO:01000036; material: ENVO:00002151; isolation source: viral sequences binned using virsorter ...
CAGGAACAATTAATGGTCGAATCAAAGTTTATGTCGATCCTTATAACTCTGTTGTAAGTGCAAGTGCTGCTAATAACTGGTATGTTGCTGGTTATCGTGGTTCTAATGCTTACGATGCAGGATTGTTTTACTGCCCATACGTTCCATTGCAAATGGTTCGTGCGGTTTCGGAAGCTACTTTCCAACCACGAATTGCATTCAAGACACGTTACGGAATGGCAATTAATCCATTCTCTCAGATTCATTCATCAAATACTGGTGCTAATGCAACTGACGCAATACCTTTCTCTGCTGATAGTAACTGCTACTATCGTAGAGCTCGTGTAAGTAACTTGATGTAATCACATCTTAGAGGGGAAGAAATTCCCCTCTATCCCCTTTATTATAAATCAACCTAAACAGAGAAATTTTTATGTTAGAACAAATCTCAGGGTGGATTAAACAAGTAACAAACATAGGATTAGGGCTTATTGCTCTAGGTGTTGTACTCCAAATTTTATTTGGTGCAGCAGTTCCATTCTTAGGTTTGGATGTAGTCGGTTCAGTCGTAACACTTGTAAAAGCGTTAGGATCTGAAGGACTTGTAGGTTTAGTCGCCATTTGGGTACTTTGGGGAATATACTCAAAACCCTAATTTATTAATATAGGGGGGGATGGATTCTCCCCTATTCCACTTTTCCCACCATTATAAATACTAGTGTAATAATAATGATAAATTAAAATGGCAGACACTAGTCAACCCACAGTATTTGATTACGCAACTGGAACTCAATGGAGACTTGCGTTTAATCGCCTCCCCAAAACAACTTGGTTTTGCACAGCTGCAAATGTACCAGGCATAACTTTAGGTGAAGCTATGTATCCTACACCTTTTGGAACAACTAGTATCACAGGAGATCAATTAACCTTTGAAACTTTAAATTTTACTTTTCTTGTAGATGAAGAACTTCAAAATTATAGAGAATTATGGGATTGGTTGGTTGGATTAGGTGCTCCTGTAAAACATTCACAATGGGCAAGTGTATTAGGACAAGGAGATGGTTCAGTTAGAAGTTTTGGAACACCAGATACAGACACTAGAACAAAATCCACTTACGAAGAATCTAATTTATATTCTGATGGGACATTAATAATATATAATTCTAAAAATATACCAAAAGTGGAAGTTAAATTTAAAGATATGTTCCCTATTAGTTTATCATCTTTAGAATATTCTCAAGACTTAACAGATGTTGAATATTTTAAAGCAACAGCAAGTTTTAGGTATCTTTATTACGAGTTTGAAACTTCAAAATGATAAATACACACAGTAGCCTAAACATAAAATTAAATAAAGTGAGTCCACTTGATTAGGCTGTGTGACAATATAGCTTATAGTGTTTAGGCTACACTTTATATTATTAGACTTGACATTTCCGTTTTTATATGTTATTATTAGTATGTCAAGTTTCTAGTAAGTGAATATATAGAATAATTATGACTTTATCAGAAATACAAGAAATGGTCAGAAAAGACCTGAAAATTAATGACCTTGAGTTGGATATAGAATCTTTACGAATCCCTTCTTTACATTCCAAATATCTACAACTACTAACAGAGCATTCCCTTCTTTTAAAAAAGACTCAGGGAGAATTAAATGTTCTTAAAAGGGATAAATGGATATTTTACACAGGGAAAGCAACAGATGAAATTTACAAGGAAAAGGGTTCTTTTGATGTTAAATTAAATACCAAAGATGACCAAAAGACCTTTATTGAGGCCGATAAGGAATATCGGGATTTAAAAGGAAAAGTTGAGTACTATGAATCTGTAGTTGAATATCTACAAGAGATAGTGAGATCAGTTAGTAATCGTTCTTTTCAAATAAAAAATGCTATAGAGTGGAGAAAGTTTGAGGCTGGAATATGATATTATCATCCATAAAAAGGATGATGTTTATTTTCAGATTGAATGTGAAAGAAGTATAGCAAAAGAATTAAACGAATATTTTAGTTTTGAAGTGCCAGGGGCAAAGTTTATGCCCTCATATAAGAACAGACTTTGGGATGGAAAGATTCGATTATTCGACATACGGAATAACCAAATTTACGTTGGGTTATCCGATTATATCTACAAATTCGCAACAGCAAAAAAATATACTATTAGTGGTGGAGTGAGAACTCCTCTGGAAATTGATAATGACTCCGTAATATCTTTTATAGATGGTTTAAAATGTAGGGTAAAAATTAGAGACTACCAATTTGATGCAGTACAACATTCTATTAGGAATGGAAGATGCATTCTAGTAAGTCCTACAGCAAGTGGCAAGAGTTTTATAATATATGTATTGATACGCTACTACCAACAAATCATTGATAATTCACATATTTTGTTGTTAGTACCACGTTCATCATTAGTTGAGCAAATGTATACAGATTTCCAAGATTACGGCTGGGATTCTGAGAAGTATTGTCACAGAATTTATGCAGGAAAAGATAAGACATCACCAAAACTTGTTCACATATCCACATGGCAATCCATATATCAATTACCAAAGAAACATTTTGAGAAGTATAAGGTTATACTAGGAGATGAGGTACATACATTTACAGCTAAGTCTCTTAAAACCATAATGCAGAAAACGACAGATTGTCCTAACAAGTTTGGATTAACAGGAACACTTGATGATGCAGAAAGTCATCATTTGGTACTTGAAGGTTTGTTTGGATCAGTTAAGAAAGTTACCACTACAAAACAATTAATTGATGCAAAGCAAATCTCTGATTTAAAAATTATGGGAATTGTCTTGACTTATTCAGAAAAGGAGTGTATAATAAGAGACTATAATGAAGAAATCAAATTTATAACAGAACATCCTCAAAGGAATAATCTGATTAGGAATTTGAGCATTGACTTAAAGGGTAATACTTTAGTCCTTTTTTCGTTAATTAAACATGGAGAGTTTTTACACGATCTCATAAAGGAGAAGGCCGATGTCGATAGGAAAACTTTTTTTGTCTATGGAGGAACAGACTCAGAGACAAGAGAAAAAATCAGAGGAATCGTTGAAAAAGAACGAGACTCGATTGTTGTCGCCAGTTTTGGTGTATTCAGTACTGGTATCAATATTAGGAATCTTCATAACATTATCTTTGCTAGTCCTTATAAAAGTCGTATCCGAAACCTACAATCAATAGGTAGAGGTTTACGAACTCATGAAAGTAAGGCTGGAGCAAAGTTATATGATATTGCAGATGACTTTAAAAATAATAACCATACGATAAAACATTTTGTTAAGCGTATTGGTATCTATAATCAAGAAGAATTTGATTATGAAATAATTAAGGTAAACTTAAAATGATAATATGGAACAGAAAAAACAACACTATGTTGATAATAAATTATTTTTTGCTGAAATGGAGAGGTGGAAAGTTGAGATTGCTGAATCTGATGAAGTCGATGACTTACCACCAATGGTCACAGAATATATGGGTGAATGTTTTTATAAAATTGCCACGCATTTATCTTATAGGCCCAACTTTATTAATTACACCTATCGTGAGGAGATGATAGGTGATGGTATAGAAAATTGTATTAGATATGCTAAGAATTTTAATCCAGAGAAATCTAAAAATCCTTTTGCATATTTTACACAAATTATATACTATGCTTTCATTCGTAGAATAACGAAGGAGAAAAAACAAACTTCAATTAAGCAAAAAATTATTGATAATACATCAACCAAAACATATGATATTATGGAAGGTGACGATGATATTTACGCAAATACATATATGGAATTCTTACGAGATAATCTTGAGGAGAAGGACATACCTAAACCAAAACGTAAAAAATCCAAAAAGGGGATTGAACATTTCATAGAGGAATTAAATGAAAACGAAATTTGAAGAATATGTAGAACAAATTGACAAACTTATTAAAGACCATACTAAAAAACTTCATGTATCTGAATTAGATTTGATATGTGAGTCTATAGAAGATTCTCCAGCTGGTACTGGTAAGATGGATTTCTGGTTGGAGGACATTGTTGATAGTGAATTAATTTCACGGAAAATGGCCGGTGAGTAAAATTGTAATATTGACCGATACACATTTTGGAGCTAGGTCAGATAGTTTGATTTTTAATGAATTCTTTTATGACTTTTATGAGAATCAATTTTTTCCATACGTTAAAGAGCATCCAGAGATTACTACTTTTCTACATATGGGAGACTGTCTAGATCGTAGAAAATATATTAATTATAAGATTGCAAAGGATTTCAGAGAACGATTTATTAATGGATTGGATGAACTGAACATCCCTTGTCATTTTATAGTGGGCAACCATGACATATATTATAAAAATACTCTTGAAGTGAACTGTTATAATGAATTGACACTTCCAAAAAAATGTAATGTATATGATGAACCTACTGTAATTACTTTAGATGGATATGATGTTGCAGTTATTCCATGGCTCACTACAGATAATGAAGATCAAGTTTATGGTCTTACAAACGAGCCTGGAGTACAAGTTGCATTTGGTCATTTAGAAATATCTGGATTTGAAATGCACTCAGGGGTTATGAGTCAAATTGGAATCAGTAAATCTGTATTTCACAAGTTTGATATGGTAATGTCTGGACACTTTCATAAAAGGTCTACAGATGGACACATATATTATCTTGGATGTCCATATGAGATGACATGGGCAGACTGTAATGACCCCAAAGGGTTTCATGTATTTGATATAGAGACTAGGGAACTGGAATTTATACCAAACGAAAGAACCATCTTTGAGAAAATTTATTACAATGATAAAAAGACAAATTATAGTGAGGTAGATGTTTCACAGTATGACCAGAAATTTGTTAAGGTGTTCGTAGAAAATAGAGATGATTACTATGAGTTTGATAAGTTCCTAGACAGGCTATATAATGATATATCTGTATGGGACTTGAAGGTGGTAGAAGATTTCTCAGACCTTAGTGTAGATTTTGTATCTGACAATGTGGTAAAAGAATCTCAGGATACTCTATCGTTATTAGATAGATATGTAGAAGAAATTGAAACAAATCTAGATAAAGAAAGGATAAAAACTAAATTGAAATCATTATATATTGAGGCCGGTGACTTAGAACTATGATACATTTTAAATATGTAAAGTGGAAGAATTTCCTTGCCACAGGAAATATCCACTCAACTGTGAAATTAGACAAATCTGTAACAACTTTAATAATAGGAGATAATGGTGCAGGAAAGAGTACTGTACTTGATGCACTTTGCTTTGTTCTATTTGGGAAAGCATATAGACCCATTAAGAAAGCTCAACTGATCAATTCCATCAACCAAAGAGATTGTGAGGTTGAGATAGAATTTCAAATTGGGACAAATCAATTCAAAGTTGTTCGTGGCATCAAACCTAACATATTTCAGATTTGGAGGAATGGTAAAGAATTAGACCAAGAAGCACACTCCAAAGATTTCCAGAAAATCTTAGAAGAACAAATACTAAAGTTAAATTATCGGTCATTTACTCAGGTGGTTATACTTGGAAGTAGTTGTTTTATTCCATTTATGCAACTTCCCACAAGCCATCGTAGAGAAGTCGTAGAGGATATACTAGACATTAAAATATTCTCAATTATGAATTTGTTGTTAAAACAACATTATAAAATGATAGGGGCAGAAATGTCTGAATTATCAGTACAAACTAGACTTAATACAAGTAATAAACAACTTCAAGAAAAACATTTGGGAAATATTGAGGAAACATCTAGTAAAAGAATTAAAGCCTTGAGGGAGGAGAAAGAAGGTTATCAAAACGATTTAGCCATTAAACAAGCCAAAATAGAAGAATTGGAACGGCAGGTGCAGCAACTTATCGAGGCAGAAGCAGAACATGATAAATTGACATCTTTGAAAATCATGTTAGAGTCTAGAAAAACAAATACGGAAAAGAAGATAAAATTCTTTAATGAAAAAGATAACTGTGATGTATGTGAACAACCTATTGATTCATCATTTAAACAAACCAGAGTACAGGATTTACGAAAAAATATAGATGTGTTTGATGAGGGACTTGATGAAATGAGGATGAAATTAGATAGTTTATATTCCAATATTCAAAAAATGGATGCACACAATAAAATCATAAATGCATTAAATACTGAGATAAAGAGTATCACAGGACTCTTAGAACGATGCCAGAACGATTTAGATACTCTGAATGAGGAAAAGGATAAGACTGATAAGATAAAAAAGGAAATTGCAGAACTTAATACAAAAATAAAAGATATTGATGATAAGATAAAGGAACTTAAACAGGAAAATTTTTATCTTGATATTTGCAAGAATTTGTTGCATGATACAGGGATAAAGTCTAAAATAATAAAACAATATCTTCCTGTAATGAACCAGACTATACAAAAGTATTTGGGAGTTCTGGATTTTTATGTGAACTTTACACTTAATGAACAGTTTGATGAAACAATCAAATCAAGGTATAGAGATGATTTCTCTTATGCCTCATTCTCAGAAGGTGAGAAGATGAGGATAGATCTTGCGTTGATGTTTACTTGGAGAGAGATTGCAAGGTTGAAGAATTCAACAAATACAAATCTCTTGATTATGGATGAGGTTTTCGATTCCAGTTTAGATGCTACTGGAACTGATGACTTCTTGAAGATTCTTAATAGTCTTGAGAGTCAGAACATCTTTGTGATTAGTCATAAAGGTGATGTATTATTTGACAAATTCAATTCGATTATTCGATTTGAGAAACAGAAAAACTTTAGTAAAATGGTAGAATCATGATATACACATTATTAGAACCAGAACATCCAATATTATTAACTAAACTTCCAGAAATAACTGCGGAAACTGAACCAGAGAGTAGACAAGAACTTCTGGATAATATGGTTGAAACTATGAAACATTATGGAGGTATTGGATTATCTGCAAATCAAGTTGGAATACCTATTCGTATGTTTGTATTTGGAGACAATGAAAATTATATTCCATGTTTTAATCCAAAGATTTTAGAATATGGAGGGCCTGAGATGCCAATAGAAGAAGGATGTTTGACATACCCAGGCTTGTTTGTAAAGATATTCAGACCAGATTGGATTGTTGCACAATGGGAAGATGAGAATCGAGAACTACATAAGGAAAATTTCACAGGATTACAGTCCAGAGTGTTCCAACATGAATATGATCATATGCAAGGTATTGATTTCAGAAGTCTTGCTGGAAGGATGGCTCTAAACATAGCACAGAGAAAACTCAAGAGAGGACAAAGAAAAATGAAAAAAATGCAAGAAAAGTGAAAAAAAGACTTGACAATGATATGGGATTTCTGTATAATGTATAGTGAAAGGTGAGAAAAGGGTTCTCATCACTAACCAAAATGAGATATATTATGTGTAGAATAAGATGTTTTTATGAAGGATTTGATGGAAAACTTTCCTGTGCGGAAATGATCATGTCCTACGAAGAAGATATTGCTGGTTTTGTTAAACATTGGAAAACTGGTGGTCGAATGGTAATAACAGAACATTATGAAATAGGATAAGGAGTTTATTATGAGTATGATAATGTGTAAATATGGTTGTCTGAGTGATACAGATTATTTTGTAGAATTTGGATATGATGAAGAAACTGGTGAGTACACTTGCGAAACTTGCCTAGAAACTGAAGAAAGTGAGGAGGCGTAATGAGAATTATACTGAATGGTAAAGAAGCTAGGAACGTAACAGTTACTAAACATGAAGGTAAATATATTGGTTATAGTTTACGAAACAATAGTGGAAAGAAATGGTCTTTGATTCGTAATCGACATAATGAAAAATTACTTGGAGTTGTAAATCATGGTTCTATGTATAATCACAAATTTCGTGGTTATGAATGGTTCTCTGATGAAACTGGTGATTTAGTAGGAGCTTATTAATATGACACACAAACAATATTTACGAAGGGTCAATACCATAGAGTTTGGAATACAAGGTGTTGATAAAGAAGAAGCTCTTGCAGCTTTGGAAAGAGAACGGATGGAAGATTTGGACAACCACTTGGACATGGATTTTGTAGAAGCCATGGATTTGGGAGAGTTCGATGAGGAACTTGAGGAAGAATACGGACATCTTTTTTAAAAAAACTTCATTTTTGTCTTGACATCTTTATCTGGATGTGAGATAATATAATTAAACAATGAGAGAAAACCTCTCATTAATCTTAAAACTTCCCTTAAAAATTTAAAATGGAAACAGTAAACAAGGATGCAAAATCTCTGCTTGCGAAGATGTTAGCAACTGAGAACATTCATGTAGTACACAAGAAAATGCCTACGGCATATTTCGATACAAAGAATCGTGAATTAGGTCTACCTATTCTGAAGGAAATGAATGGAGACATTTACGATTTAATGTGTTTACATGAGGTTGGTCATGCACTTTGGACTGATAATGATGAATGGATGGATATTGTCAAAAAGAAAACTGATGATGACATTCCTAAGTCATTTATTAATGTTACTGAAGATGTAAGGATTGAGAGAAAAATTAAAGCTAGGTATCCTGGCGGTGTTAAGTCATTTTTGAGGGGTTATGCAAAACTCTACAAGGATGACTTTTTTGGTTCTGCAAACATGGATTATGAAACTATGAACCTTGCTGACAAAATCAATCTTCATGCGAAAGTTGGTACTCTTACTGGAATTACTTTTGATGAGGAAGAAACTGCAATATATGATATGTGTAAGAAAGCAGTAACTTTCAGAGATGCAGTTGATGCAGCCAAAGCTTTGTATGAATACTGTAAAGAACATGATGAAGATACAGATTGCATGAGTGATGACCACAGCATGATGGGTCAGGAATGGGAAGAATCAGAAGATTATGAGGAGTCTGAAAGTTCTGGTTCTAATGAGTCTAGGGAATCTGAAGGTTCTGAGGAGTCTGAAGGTGAAGGTTCTGAAGGTGAAGATGGTGAAAAAAATGATTGCAATGCACCAGTTGATTCTTGTGAAGATGGTGAAAGTGGTGAAGATGGAAACGAATCTTCTGATAAAAATGAAAGTGGTGGAAAAGATGAAGAAACTAGTGCAAATACAAATTCTGGTGGAACTGGTGGTCTTGGTGAAATGACAAATAAAATGCAAGCCGAAACAGTTTTGAGTTGGGAAAACAATAAAGAAGATTTAAATGATGATACTGGTAGAGATTATTTTTACATGAATATTCCAGAATCAAATTTAGATTCTATAATTGATTACAAGAAGTGTTTGGAAAATCTCAAAGAACATTATGAAGGTGATGGTGTTCATGGTCGTTCTTACAGAAATGAGAGAAATGATGATTGGAAAATTAGGAGAGAACTTTATGACAAAGAATGGATGAAAGCTGCATATTCGTATGCAACTCAACTGGAAAAAGATTCCATGAAAACAGTCAATTACTTGGTAAAAGAATTTGAAATGAAAAAGTCTGCTGATTCTTATCAGAGAGCTTCAGTTGCAAAAACTGGTGTTCTGGATATGTTAAAAATGCATTCTTACAAGTATAATGAAGATGTGTTTAAGAGAATCACAGTTAGACCAGATGGAAAAAATCATGGATTGGTAATGTTCCTTGATTGGTCTGCATCAATGGCACATCAACATCATGACTGTTTTAAACAGTTACTTCAGATTGTTTGGTTTTGTAGTAGAGTTGGAATCAAGTTTGAAGTTTATGCGTTCTCTGATTCAGCTTGGTGTGGATTTAAAGAATTGTCAGGAGCTGAGAGAGATATTGATAATCCTGCAAAGAGTCTAACTTGGAATTTCAAACACAATGATATAATGTTAGGAAACCATTTGTTGTTAAATATTTTTTCAAGTAGAATGAATAAAAGAAGTATAAAAGAAATGGTATATTACCTGACTATGACAACTTTTTCAATCACTCATCAGTATACACATTACTATAGTCATGATGAATCTTGGAAAGCAAATCCTATACTTTTTTTGATGGATGAAAAATTTAATGATATGAAATCCTATAATGGAACTCTACCAATTCCTGAAGGATGGCATTTGGGTGGAACACCTCTAAACGGAGCCATTGTGAGTGCAATGAGTTTCATTCCAAAGTACAGAGAAAAAAATGGAATTCAAAATCTGAATATAGTGTTCATTACTGATGGTGCTTCTAATGACAACAGTAATTCCAGAGTTGATTATAGTGAGGAAGCTGAAAAACATACTTACAGTAGATGGAGATCAAGACCAGAGAAAGAAAGTGTAATTTTTCATGACCCAATTACTAAAAAACAGTATCAAAGAGCTGCATATAGAAGAGCTGGTCAGTCAACTACTGCAACATTGTTAACCATGTTAAAAGATAGAACAAAATGTAACGTAGTAGGATTTTTCCTTGCCCAATCTAGTTACAATGGTAGAGTTTCTACCAGAGATATTCAGTATATGTTTCCAAATCAGAATGTACAAGAGTTGAGAAAAACTTTGAGAAAAGAAAAAGTTCTGGTTTGTGAATCAATGGGATATGATGAATACTACTTTGTTGCTGGTGGGAAAAACCTTGCAATCAATGATGGTGAGCTTGAGGTAAATGGTGATATGACCAGAGGTAAAATGGCAAAAGGATTTTCCAATTATATGAAAGGGAAGTTGGTCAATCGTGTTCTTCTGAATAAATTTGTTGCTCAGATTGCATAAAATGAAGAAAAAACTTGACATTTCTTTCGGAATTTGAGATAATATAAGTGTAAAGTGAAAGAAGGAAGTCGTTTCCTTCTATTTTGATAACTCCAAATGGAGAATTTGTTATGAAATTAACTGCAAAACGACAAGAATTTCTTGATCATGCCAGTTCTAAGTATGGTGCTGGTGCAGAAATTACCAAAGTGGATGTTGATACTCTCATGTCGGAGATGAACATTAAACATCCATATTGGTTTACTGATAACTTTAGAGTTGGTAGATCTTTATATAAATTACCATCTGAAACAGAACTTGAGAGTGAAACACCAGAAGTTCCTGTGGAAGTTCTTGCATCAGAATCTACTGAAATAGTTCCAGATACAGTAACTAATTTAATGATGTCAACGGACATAGAAAAAATGGTGCCAGAAAAGTTTGAGGGTTTTGTTTCTTGGGGTTACTTTAAAGAAATAAAATCTATAATTCGTTCTAGAATGTTTTACCCAATATTTGTTACTGGACTTTCTGGTAATGGTAAAACTCTTAACGTACAAGAAGCTTGTGCTGAACTTAAACGTGAATGTGTCAGAGTAAACGTAACTATTGAGACTGATGAAGATGACCTTATTGGTGGTTTTCGTTTGGTTGATGGTGAAACCAAGTTTAACTTGGGGCCAGTTGCGATTGCGATGGAACGTGGTGCGGTTCTTCTTTTAGATGAGGTTGACCTTGCATCAAATAAAATTATGTGTCTGCAGCCTGTTCTGGAAGGTAACGGAATTTACATTAAGAAAATTAATCGTTACATCAAACCAGCTAAAGGTTTTACAGTTATTGCGACTGCAAACACTAAGGGTCGCGGAAGTGATGATGGTAAGTTTATCGGTACTAACATACTGAACGAAGCTTTCCTTGAGAGATTCCCTATCACAATGGAACAGCCCTATCCTGCACTAAGTGTTGAGAAAAAGATTGTTCTTGGTTCGATGGAAAAATATGGTAAGGTCGATGAAGATTTTGCTGACAAATTAGTAACATGGGCGGAGGTTATTCGTAAGACCTATTTTGAGGGTGCAGTTGATGAATTGATTTCCACTCGCAGACTTGACCATATAGTTAAAGCTTACACAATCTTTAAAGATAAACTGAAAGCGATTGAGATGTGTACCAATCGTTTTGATGAAGATACAAAAACTTCATTTATAGATCTTTACTCTAAAGTGGATGCAGGGGTTGACCTTGATGAAGAAACTGTTGAGGAAGAAGAAGTTCCTGCTGAAGATGATTCAGATATGCCTTACTAACTGTTATAAATAGTTTAATAGGGGTCAGGGAAATGGTTTCCTGACTCCTACTATAGTATCTGCCGTAAGGAGATACGTTTTATTAATCTTGCTAAATAAGGAGATAATATGGTTACGCAAGTATCAACTTTCGATCCATTTCGGATCAGAAAATTTGGAGTAGGCTTTGATTCAATGGTGGATCAACTAACTTCAGATTTTTTCACAGATTCCTTTCAAGGAACTCAAAATTTCCCACCTTACAATATCATAAAAACTGATGAACTTAGTTATGACATTGAGATGGCGGTTGCAGGATTTTCAGAAGAAGATCTTGAGATAGATTATGCAGACAATGTTCTGACAGTTTCATCTAAAGAAACTGAAACCTTTAAGGATAGTAAAGAACCTGAGTATATTCACAGAGGGCTAGCTGTTCGTAAATTCACAAAGAAGTTTACTTTGGCAGAAGATGTTATCGTAAAAGATGCAAACTTGGCAAATGGAATGCTTACCATTTCGATGGAGAAAGTTGTTCCAGAAGGTAAAAAGAAACGATCAATTAAGATTATTTCTGAGTAATCTCAGGGGGGTGAAAGCCCCCTTAAATTATTTTAAAAAAAGTGAAGAAAAGACTTGACATTGTTAGGTCATTCTAGTAAAATATATAGTGAAAGGTGAGAAAAGTTTCTCCCCTATATGATGAACCCTGTGAAAAGGTAAAAATGTTTGAGTTTCGTGCCGGAAGAAAACGTGTCGTAAAAACTGTCAATTCAGTAGAAGAAGCAAAAGCTTTAATGCGAGAAATGATTGCGATTCGTAATAATGATTCCCTTTGGGAAAATATTGATGTTAAAACTGGACATTTACGAGCAGTTGATGAATTAGAAAAATTAGTAGGAACTATTTTTGATGTATTCGACACTATGTCCATTTATGTTGACGGCAAATCCGTAAAAAGGATTTGGAGTCGTGGTTTTTAATTAATGGTGATATTATGACAAATACAGTAGCCCACCTAGAAGCAGATGCTTGTGAAGTAGCAATGGTTTCTCTTATTGCTGATGAACTTGAGAAAAGGAATGTTGCAAATAACTCAAATGGAAATCTTTCAGAATCTAAGTTAGATGACCTTATGAAACATTTGAGTAACTATCCTATTCTTGGAGATTTAAATACTTTTTCAGAAACAGAGTATTATAAAACTTCTGAAAAATGGATTCCAAGATTTGTTTCTGATGTGATAAGAACTTATCCAAATTCTAATTTTGATATTTTGGATGTTGAGAAAGAATATCGTATTAATGGACTAAAAGGAGATTTTGCACTCAATACAAATGATGGTAAAACAATATCCACATCTCTTAAAAATTATAAAGGGGGGATTAGTTCTATCCAAGTTTCTAGTGGAACTATGAATTCTTTTGTTTGTAAATTATTTTTTGAGTCTATTGGAACATCATGGGTTAAATCTCCCGATGGTGAAGAATGGCTAACTAGTGATTATGAAGTTCGAGATGAAATGATTAAAAAATGGATTCCTTCATATTCATCAATTTTAGAAGGTATGCATAAGTTAAATAAACTTAATTTAGAAGTAAAAAATGAGTTTGCTTATAGTGATGAACATGAATTTTATAATGAAGAAGTTTTTAACAAAGCTCGCAAACGCATTAGTCATGAAGGTGCCGAAATTATAATGGAAATGTTAAAATTGACTGATAAAGATTTTCTTAGAAAACGTGTTATGAAATTGTCTGGAATGGATGGAGAGGAAGAACTATTAGCAGTAAGTGAAAAAGAATATTTGTGTAGTATTGGAAATCCCAAATATAAAGAATATCTGAGAAAAATAAATGATGGGGAATTAAAATTTGAGTTTACTATCAGTCAAGAAGATTCTACCAAATATAGTGGTATTAGATTTTTCTTTGAGTATGAAGGAAAGGAAATATTTAGTGCAAAAGTTCCAACAACTATCAATTCTAATGGTTGTTGGTATAGGGGAGATTCTACAAAGGATGTTTATGTTGGAAAAAGATTTCACAAAAAAGAAGGGATTGAGTTAAAGTGGGGAGAACGTAGACCTAAAAAATCCAAAGAGATTGCGCTTTCTACAAATTTTTGGATATATATTAATAAAACAGAATGTGGTATTGTAGATGCAGTTTGATGTCGTTATAACAAACCCACCATTCCAAGACACTACTAATAGGGGTAAAACTCAACATAAATTATGGATTGATTTTACTCGATTAAGTTTTGATTCTTTACTTAAAGATGGTGGTGTATTATGTCAGGTTTCTCCTAGTAGTTTTCAGAGTCCTAGTAGTAAGATTTTACAGATATTTAAGGATAAGAAAATTACTGAGTTGCATCTGAATACAGGAGAATATTTTCCAGAAGTTGGATCTTCCTTTGCAAATTATAATGTTTGGAATGTATCTGATGATGGAACTATAACACGAATTTATAATGATAATGGGGAATTTGATATAAATTTTGATGATACTGTTTTTTACTTACCAAATGATTTTTGTAAGGAATCTTATTCTATACATCAAAAAGTAATTTTTAATACTAAGAGTAAATTAGATGTACAAAGAGATTATGTAACTTGTCATAATATTTTATTAAAAAAAGAAGATTCTATTCTCAGTAAAACTAAAACAAAGAAACATATCTACCCTATATTACATACCAACAAACAAATATGGTATTCCACTAAAAGACAAGATTTTGCAGATAATAAAAAAGTCATGTGGTCTAGGAGTGGATATACTAAACCATTTTATGATGCAGGGAAACTTGGTACATCTGATATGGGATATTATATAAATGTTGATATTGAGGATGAAGGGAAAAATTTAGAACATAATCTTAATCTTAAATTGTTTCAGTATATTTTTAAAACTGCAAAATGGTCTGGATTTGGGAATGAAAAAGTATTTGTTTCTTTACCTACAATCCCCTTAAATAAAAAACTTTCTGATGATGAAATGTATAATAGTTTTAATTTGACAGATGAAGAAAAGGATTATGTTAGAGGATATTAAAAATAGAATCAGAAATCATTCTTACATGAGTCAGATAGAAAGGGATAAACAAAGAATACAGGCAACAGCTGAACATTTTACACCAACTGAATTAGTACAAAATATGATTGATTCCCTTCCAGAAGAATTATTTACAGACCCTACTAAAACTTTTATCGATCCAGCGTGTGGTGACGGCCAATTTTTGGGAGAAGTTTTAATAAAAAAATTGGAAAATGGAATTGACTTAAATACTGCATTAGATACTCTTTATGGTGTAGATATAATGAGAGATAATGTAGATTTATGTAAAAAGCGTTTAGGTGGTGGTAATATTATAATGGGAGATACACTTTCTCCCGAAAGAAAATTAGAAGAACAGACAACTAAGGAAAGAGATTTAATGAAGAAATGGTTTGGTGGAAAATCAAATCTAAAACCTTTTTTAACTTGACTTTTGAACTTTATATGAATATGGAATCCAGTTACGTTAAAAAAACTGATATAGAACTTTTATCTATAGTTCCAAAAAATAGTGTAGATTTAGTACTTACAGATCCACCTTATATCATTTCTAAAGGATCTGGTATGGATGAGTATAAAAAACATTTGGATGCGGGCGGTGAACACGTTAAACATCCAGATGGTTCAAAAAATAGTTTAGCATTAACTACTGATTTTGGAGAGTGGGATAATTCTTATACCATAGATGATTTAGAAAAAGCCATAAATGAATTTTATAGAATATTACGGCCAGGTGGTTCTTGTATTATATTTTTTGATATATGGAAAATAGAAACCTTGACAAAATTGTTGAGTAAATTTTCCAAACATAGATTTATAGAATGGGTTAAAACAAATCCTGTTCCTATAAATCAATACGCAACTTATTTATCAAATGCTAGAGAGATAGCTATTAGTTGTGTAAAGGGTGGTAAGGCAACTTTTAATAGTAAATATGATAAAGGGATTTACGAATATCCAATTTATCATGGTAGTGATAGATTTCATCCTACACAAAAATCTTTACCATTATTTGAAGAACTGATTAAAAAACATACCAATGAAGGTGATTTAGTAGTAGACCCTTATGTTGGTAGTGGTACTACAGCTTTAGCTGCAAAGAATACAAACAGACTCTATTTGTGCGGCGAACCTTCTGATGAGTATTTTCAGAAGGGTTATAATAGAGTTAAAAAAATAACTTGACTTTTGAACTTTATTATGTTATACTAATTGGATGATAGAATATAAATTTAATGAAGATGAAATCCTCAAAGAAATCCAGAAGTATGTGGACTCAACTTATGAGCAACACTATGCAACTGGTAAAATCCAATCTACCGAATTTATACTTGACTCTGGCCATGGTTTAGGGTTTACCATAGGTAATATTCTCAAGTATTCTCAAAGATACGGAAAGAAGGATGGTTTTAACAAGAAGGACTTATTTAAAGTCATTCATTATGCAATAATTGCTTTATCTATACATAAAGGTGAAAATGAAACTAAGTAAACATACATTAAATATGTTGAAGAATTTCAGCGATATTAATATGTCGATTGAAATCAAAAAAGGAAATATTCTTAGGACTGTTTCGGTTCAGAAGAATATTTTAGCACAAGCAGAACTTGAGGAAGAATTTCCACAAGACTTTGCAATCTATGAACTGAATCGTTTTTTAGGTGCAGTATCATTGTTTGATGACCCTGAGTTTACATTTAATGGGAAGTCTACTAATATTGGAACTGCTAGACATTCAGTAGATTATGTCTATTGTGATCCATCTATGATTGTAACTCCACCAGAAAATAATATCACATTTCCAGATCCAGAAGTTAATTTTACTTTGACTCAAGATGCATTGTCTCAGGTAATGAAAGCTTCTAATGTTCTTGGAACACCAGAGATTGCTGTTGAAGGTGGGCCTCATCCTAATGATGTTATTAGACTGATGGCATTGGATGTGAATAATGATTCAACTGATACTTTCAAAGTAGTACTAGAAGAACGATCTGATAATAAATTTAGAT
>VTLG01008119.1_pt1 | contig 17029 bp, 32 predicted proteins | sample 4694571 | NCBI WGS metagenome assembly VTLG01 (sample SAMN12604809, study PRJNA352737) | marine metagenome | biome: ENVO:00000447; feature: ENVO:00000209|ENVO:00000569|ENVO:01000036; material: ENVO:00002151; isolation source: viral sequences binned using virsorter ...
CCTCTCATACCAAAAAGCATTGCTCTTTCAATATCAACTTTATGCTCTCTTAGTTTAAGATTCCATATTCTTTGCCATTCATCAGAATAACCACGATACACAGTTGCCCTTGATGTATTAGTCATTTCACAAGCTGTTTTAAAGATTTGAGTATATCCATAATCATTATCAAGCTTTTGAGACCAAACATCTGGAGCACCAGTGCCTTCTTCAAATGCAGTACCTATCACAGTACACTTTGTATTGTCTATAACTGTTAAAGCTGCAGCTGATGATTTTGCAGTTGTTCTAACTTGAGCAGTACTATAAGCTCCTGAATCTACAACAGATTCGATTCTAACTGTACACCACTCTGGTTGAGCTGTACCTGTATCTACTGTACCTACTGAAACAACCATGCCTGGGATTAACCAATCAACAGATGCACCGCCCACAGTATCAAATGTTGCTGTTACAGTATCTCCTACCGCAGCTGCCGTAAATGCAGCTTGAGCAAGAAAAGCTCTATCAGCAATTGATATTTTTGTTCTATCTTCCAAAAATCGGAATTGCGAATCCGATGTTGGAACTTTACCTACTTTGGATAGATATACGAAAAATGGTGATTCCTCTGGTGCCAATTCAGCGATTCTATCACTAAAATCAAATAATCTTCTTGAATGAAAATCTGTTGCACTGACCCCTGGAGTTCTGGTACCATTAGCCGATAAACTACCGCCTGTATATGTTGCCATATCTTTCTCCTTAGTTTATATTATAAAACACTTTTACGACTACCAGCTTTCATAATTCCATCCCACATTGAATCATTATCAGACTTTGGACCTTTAGGACGTTCTCCTGCGAGAACACCTGCGGTTTGAGGCTGATTTTGATTTTCCCTTACTTGGTCAAGTGGATTTGCATTATGACTCTGTGCTGGAACTTGTGAAACTGCTTTCCACATTTTAATAACATTTTCTAAACCATATTCTGAAGGATGTTTATCAGCAAAGTCCATAAAAGAATCAACGTCATCCCCAGACAACCCTTGAGCTGCTAATTGAGATTGAAGCTGTGTTCTTCCTGTTTGTTGACGTATTCCTTGAGTTGCATGACTTACTGCGTTATTAACTGTTTCTTGCATTTCACCCATCCTATATTGATAGGATGCGGATGCTGGGTCATTGTAGGCTTCCCATGGGTCAAATTCGTCTGGCTTTAAAGTAGCTTGAGGTTGAGCATTTGGTTGACCACCTGCTTGTTCCTGTATCGTTTGAATAATATCAGGACGTGATTCCAAAAATTTACCAACTTCTTCATACTGTTTAAGCTTTTGATTTTCCGCAGATAGTTTATCCTTCTCAGACTGGAAGTACTTGGCCTGTTCTTCCCAATTCTCAGTAGAATCCTCCTGCATATTAACCTGTTCATCTTGCCCTATAGAATCATTGGTTTGTCCCATTTCTTCATTAAATGGAACTCCAAATTCATCTACGTTTTGATTTTGATTATCAGTCATTATAATCTCCTTTGCTATTTCTTGGCACCTTTTTGAGTTTGACTACGTTTCTTTGCATCGGTTGCTAAACGTAATTTCTCGGATTCAAGTTTAACAGCGTTATTTAATCTTCCAACAGCAACTTTGCTATCGGCTTTAGAGCCCACTTCGTGCTCTTTAAGTCTTCCTTTAAATTTCTCAACTTCAGTTTGTTTTCTTAAATTAACTGATTCTCTATCTCTGGTTTGTAAATCTCCGCTCAATTTCTTAATTTGTTCTTGAGCACCTTGAAGTTGTTGTTGAAGTTGTTGTACAACATCCATTCGTTGTAAAATTCCTTCTTTATCAAATATTTCTGTTTTCTTTAAAGCTTCCTGTCTATCAATAAGACCTGCTTGGAATGCTTCCATATATACATTCCATTCTCCCCACTTATTAGAAGGCATTGTTGAATTACCTATAACTCTGACATCAAATTGACCAACAGATACATCATTCTCAATAGACATTAATTCTTTTGTTTTATCATCATATAATCTTTTATTGATTGTATATTCATTTAAATCATTATTCGGCTGAACAATCCTAAATGTTTTTCTAAAGTCATAATGAGACTTAGAAAGATTATATATAACTTTGCCAAGTCTCTTTAGACTTCCCTCTATATCACGAAGCTTTGATTTGGAACGCCTTTGACCAAAGTCTTCCAGCATCATTGTGGCTGACGAAGTGCGTGGAGCAACCTCCGTATTCCCCTGCATCATTTCAAAGATGCCCATATTGAGGTCAATATATTTTTCAATCATTTGAGGTAATTGCAAGATAGAACTTGCTAATGGTTGTGGTGAAGGAAAATGTGGTTCCCCAAGAGACGAATCATATTCTATCGTAGCATTCGGATTTGCCCAATCACGTTCTAATTCTTCCATATCATGGACACTTCCTTGAGGTACTAACAACTTGAGGCCTGAAGAAGCTTGAGCATGTGAGGTAATTAATGATACTGTCTTATTGAGGAACCTTTGAAAATCTTTATTTTTTCTAATATCACTCATTGGATATGGAGTATTTGTCCATATATTCGGTACTGGAACTATTGGATACTTATCAGTATCTAATATTCTTTCGTATAATACTACTTGACCGACACAACAAGTAATTTTAATTCTTGTTTGATATACTTCAACAAAATCAAGCATACCCTCTTCAACAGCAACTCTTGTCTTTTCATCCTCCATAATTGAACCGAGCATTTGTTCATCAACAATTTTTTCATCACCATTCTGAAGATTAACCATTCTAAAGTATGGAACTTTGATTTTGGAAAATGATTCAATTAATCTATATTTTTCAGATTCAAATGTATCATAATCTTTGACGACATCAGGAGTAAATCTTGCTTTAGCAGCTGCATTAGTAGATGAAGGATAATCTTCTTCTCCATTGATAGTATCTAAATCATCAATTATAGCTTTTTCTTCTCCTTCGGCAATTTCTCCCAGTTGTGGATATAAATCTAATAATTGTTGTTTTGTAAATATTGTGGATAACATTATTCCCGATGCATCATCAAACCATCTATTTCTTGCATTCGGGTCAACTACAACACGGAAAGGGTCAACATAAGTAAATTTAACCTCACCTCTTCCATAGTCAGACTCAGTATCAATATATGCATAAAAATATCCTAATCCTGTAACGGCATAATCATGTATAACCTGTTTGAAAGTTTCATCTCCATCAGATATATCCCATATATATTCGAGTATTACTTTCCATACATTTGCTAGTTTGTTATCAGAGTCTTCTCTACCAACTGCTGCAAACTTTGGAGGTTTTGAGGTTATGATAGCTTTGAATTGTTCAATAGCTGAATATAATCTATCAACAGCCATAGCAGACTGATTTCTCTCTGCGAGAGCATTCATCTCTGCTTCAGAAAAATGATTCCCTAAATAGAAATCAATATCCTCTCTTGCTTGAATATCCCAGTCTTTACGTGCATCATTCCACCTGTCGAACAATTCACGTATCTCTTTTACTCTAATATCTTCTTGAATCATAGCCTGTAATATACTGAATTTTTTTTATAAAATGCAAATCAGATTCTCCTTCCTGTCATCCAATCATAGATTTTACGTTTATACCCATAGGTTCCATCTTTCTGTTTAATCTTCTTTTCGTTGCCTGCTTTTGGATTTCCACGTGCAAATTGAGTGGATAACCAAAATGCATCAATACAGTCATCATGTGAACCTTTTGGGAAATCTAGTAGTTCTCCAATAAATTCATGATGATTCTTCTTTAAATGCACTGCTCCTTGTTTAAACATGGGTTGAAGCCCTTCAAATAGTCTATCTTTCTTTTTTTGATTTCCATATCCTTTTATACCTTTTTCTATCCCTGGAATGAATAATCCTTCTTTTTTACTTCGTTTATATACATAATCTCTTAACATCTCCTGATATGCAATAGTTTCGATGTTTACTCGTCTAACTGGTGAATATCGTTTAAAGAGTTTAAATATCTCATCTGCACATTCCATTGGGAGTACTCTTTTTCTCCAGTACTCAAGAACGTAATAATCAAACTCGGCAGTAACACCAATAACCATAATGACACTAAAATCGCTATAGCTAGTGATTGACGAAGCAGGGTCAACACCGATATAGATATTGATGTATTTTTTAGAGTCATCATCAAATTGTAAGTACCAAGAATCAGCTTGCCCATCAAATCTTGCATTCCCTTTGTAATAGCCTTCATTAATATCCTCCTCACTAAATATCTGGTCTTCAGGAGATTTGGCTTGATTCATATATTCTTGATAAAATTTAGCAGGGGTGCCCGAATCGATATAAAATTGTTTTCTTTGTTCTAGTTTCTTAAGTGGCCATCTTGAGGGCCATAGTGGAGTTCCATCATCTAATATAGCTTTATATGTTACAACATCCCATGAAAAGTCTTCTCCACTCTTTTTTGTATTTATATACTCTCTTACAATTCCATTTAAAAATGAATCGTAGTGAACAACTGTTCCATTACACCATAAAAATCCTTTTTTATCAAAATCGATAGCTGGATACACCGCAGCTGTCACCCAGTTCTTAATTTGCTGTCTACCCTCTGGAGTTTTAGTATTTAACTCTGATTCAAAGTCATCAAGTACAATTCCAGTATATCTTGTTGATAATTGCTTTTTACCACGTAATCTTTGAGATGTACCCTTTGCAATCATACGACAACCATTAATCAAGGTAAATTCACTCTTTGTCCATTTACTTCCTTGTAAATCTCCGAAATAATAGTGTATTGCTGGATTTTCATAGATATGAGTCATTATCCAATTCAAGTTATCAATCGCTTGGTCTTGAGCTTCACCTATCCAGGCAATAAACTCTGGAGCATCTTTTGTTGCAAAAAGGAATCTATGTAGAACTGCTGCACTTGCTAATGTGGATTTTGCATGGTCTCTTGGTAAAACAAGAGCTAATTGTTGAATCTTTCTGTTAATCAGTAGTTTTCCAACCTTATTATGAAATTTCGGGGTAGCTGATGCTAAAAAGTCTTGTGGAGAGAATAATTTACCAAATGTTATTAAATCAGTATATGCACTATTTAGTATCTCTTCGTTCTTAGATACATTGCCATTAAGATTTAAATTAGCCAATTATCTACCTTTATATGTTTTTAGGTTTTGTTTCTCCCTAAAAGATTTTCCTGTTTTTGGTTTCGTCAAATTATTTACATATTCTTTTATTATATCTTCAATTCTTCGATTTTTATGTAGCCCTTCAACTATCGTAGGTCTAGCTTGCATATATTGACTAAATGGTAATCCTTCCATTCCTTGTGGACTGATAGGGTCTCGATTTTGTATTGCAGCATTAAAAATAGCAGGCAATGCTTTAGTAGGGAAATAAGGAGATTCATTTAAAAGTCTATCTGGAGCATCTTGTTCAAGAGAACCACCTACATCAAGTCCTAAATTTTTAAGTTGATTTATAGCTTGCAACGTATCAATCTGTTTTGGAGGTTGGTCAGGAAATTCAGATGCTGGGTCTTCAAGAGGATATTCATCTTTGTTTTCTGGAAATGCAAACTTTTCCTCTTCAAGTCTTGGTGTAGCATCCCAATTAATAGGTTCTCCTGGTTCTAACATTTTATAATAATCATTTGCCATATTATGGTCTCCTTAATTCAAAATGGGGTAAATCTTTAAAATTTGTGTCTTTAACCTCTGTATTGTCATTCCAGTCTCCACCCCAACGAATTGGAATACCCATAACAGCAGCTATGCCTTTAACAAAGCCAGCAAAGTAATACATTCTATCTGTATCTTCCCAATCAACAGGATATGGCACAACATCCACAGCATTTGATGGTTCAGCGTTATGTTTGCCATTTGGGAACTTTACCTTACTTTTTCCCTCTTTGAAGTATTTATCTTGCAAATACATGTTTCGATGTCCTTCTAATACACTACAATCGAAATATTTGACAACAACTTCAAATAATTCCTGTAAATCCTCATCACAGGTATCAAGTTTACTTCTTGATTTTTTACCAAATTTCGGCATTACTTCTCCTTATTATTTAAATATATCCATCGTTGTACTTGGTGAACGAAATTGCTTTAAATAATATTTAATCAATGTCTCTAATCCACGCTCACCCATTTCACTCGCAGGTATTTGTTTCCCAATAGATGCTCCAGGACCCTTCTTTATAAGATTATTAAGAATAGATTGCTGAATAGGTGGTATTCCTCCAGCTCCACGAAAAATATCCTGTGGTAAATCACGTACTGCACCAGGGCCAGGTAGACCTCCTGAATAATACTCAGGGCCCCTACTTCTAATCTGTCCCCATGCAGTTCTTCCTGAACTTGGAGGAGGAACCCATTTTTTAGGTAACTTAGCACTCGGTCGGCTTACAGTGGCTGGCTTTTGTAATGATTTCAATAATGATTTAGGTGCTTCGTAGAATTCCTTAAAACCTCTTTTAGATAGTTTTTTTGCCAACTTTACATGATGAGGTATATCTTTAATAAATTTAACTAAATCTTTTATTTTTAGGGTACCACCCGCTGGCCCTAATGCTAAACTAAATACCAATTCATCTAATTCTTCCGTAGTCATACCCTTTGGTGACCAGTTCTCCATAAAATCAGAAGGAGGGGTATCTAGTGGACCTATAAATCCTGGATGTTTTGCACCAGTTATGTTTTCAGGGGTTAAGCCATATATATTTTCATAAGGCATATCTTCTTTCCAACCCATTATATTTTACCAAATTTCGGCATTAATATTTCTCGGGCAACATTGCTGGGCCAGCTTCTTCCTGTGGCTGAAACATATTAATTAATCCTTCCATAATAGTTTGAATTATAGGCATATCAAATCCTCCGAGATGAGGGTCTTTAGGCTTATATGTCCCTTGTCGGTCAACAGATAAAGTTCCTCTTGTATTTAGCCAATTTTGTATTCGCCTAACATCGTCGCTTCCTCTGTACACAGTTTTTGAATTAGCATCATTAAAGTCAGATATTAAACTGTCTATTAATTGAGGGTTTCTTTCCATAAAATCATCTTGTTGTCTTTTTTGATAGTTATCAGTATAGTATCCATCAGGAAAAAAATGGGGAAAGCGCTGTTTTAGAGACGGTATCTCTTCCTCCATCCCACTACTTTGTAGCTTATTTATTATTAATTGAAGTTTTGTTTTATTTGGGTCTTTAATTATCATTTATGCTTCTCCTTCTACATTCATTGTTCCATATAACATTGTTGGCTTATCATTCAAATTGAATTGAGTTTCACAATATGGACACATCCATTCTTCAACTTCATCAAATTCATTCAAAATACCAACTCTTTTTGAAATTTTAGTATTTAAATACAAACTATTCTTACAGATTGGACAAAAATCCTTATGTTTCCTTCTCTGCGTGTGCAACGAGCTTCTTAGTCCCATTGAGTGCCTCCAGTTGTTCAGGTGAAAAACCAGCCCATACCGTCAATTGTTCTGATTTTGTGTCTTGAGTATCAAACATTCCTGCAATCTTCGTCAAGCTTTCCAATGCTCTTAAGCAATCAGACTCCCTTTCCGCCATATCAACCACAGTTTTGTATTTTCCTATAATCCACTCAGGACTAACACCTTCAGAGGCTAAACATTCTTGAATTTCTTTTTTAATCATTTTTTGTACACTCTCCGTTTTTAATAAATTACTTGTTCTGTGCTTAATATATGATTCACTTTTTGCATCAGGATGAGATTTCTTATAAGCATCAATGGCATTATCGCCTTTTGCCACATATTGTGCAAATAATTGTTGTTTTCCGCTAACTTTATCGGTATCAAACGAATGTTTCCCCGAAAATGAATAAATATTATCTACAATGCCATTTTCACCTAGCATCTTTGTCTTGACATCAGTATTGAATGTGCCACATAATGTACGTAAACACATTTTTTTACCAATTTTAGACAATCTAAGCACTTGACACACATATCCATCATCAGTCAGTACCCAATCACCTTCTTGTCCATCACGCCAATTCTCAACTATAGCGGTATTTTCAACAAATACTTGAAATTCCCCTAAATTATCGTATAAATAGTGCCTATCGCCCTTTATGTCCTTGAAATCCATGGAATAATATAAGACAGAATTATTAACAATTGCAAATGAGGGGGGCTTGTTAACATATAATTGTTAATATATAATTGTTAACATATATATATATATAAAGAAAAAAAATAATAGTAATTTAAAAAAAAGAAAAATTTTCAAAATTTCAAAAAATAATATTAGAGTGAGTGTGAGTCTTTTCTTTTCGGCCACCCACCCGTTGAATGTCCCGTTGGGGTTGCAATTAAGGTTGAATTTTTCGTTATTATAATATTGATTGAAAATTTGAATATTTTTGAGTATTTATCGGAAAAGCAAACCAAATAAAAAACCCCTCTAACTTACGAGGGGCTTTCTATATCTACGATATGGCGACGATTTTATTTAACATAGCCATTAAACAACAAGTTATTATATAGCACTCTTAATTGTATGTTATTAAGATTATATTGTTTAACTACATACAAGTTAATAAACAATCTATAATGAATGTGTTTAACTTGCTTGTTTAATACTTTCATATGATGTTTGATATTAACTATATCAACTATAATTAGTATATCATTAAGTATTAATAGATTTCTTTTATGTTCTCGTACTATTCTCTTATTATATGATGTGTGTTGCATTTTTATCCCCTCAGGTTGTTACACGGTTATCAAACATTATCATTAAATTCTAATCTATTAACAATATCTTTTATTACTTCATTTATTAATAAATCACGCTCAATTAAACTATCAGTTGAATTATTAGTAGTAACATCAATTTCATCAAGTTCATTGCGTAAACTATTATAATTACTTTCTAAATCATATAATTGATTATCACAACTACTTCCAATATTTTCAACATTACATTTAATACTTTCAATATCATTAAATACGTCCTCTCTATGCTCCTCCGTTCTTTTATACTCTTCAATCATATCAACACCAACATCTTTGATTTTACTACTATTTATATCTATTTTATTAAATAATAAATCGTAGTATTTATCAATTCGTTCATCGAGATTATCTATTTTAATATTAATACCGTTCTCGGCTCTTAAATTATGCTCAACACTTTCAAGCCTTGTGCTATTTTTATTAGTATTATGCAATATTTCAAGGCTTTCAAGTTGCAAATTATACCTATATAAGTATTTAATATTTCTTATTATGTTTTTAAAGTATCTATAAGCTCTCATGTTTTTAACTCCTTATTAAATTAATTATTGTTTACGAGTAATATTACATCAAATATATTTAATAAACAATATAATTAAAATAATACTTGATATCGCTATTATATTGTTGTATATTTCATTAAGTGCTTTTTGACATAAAGTAAAAACTTGTAAACGATAATCAAATAAAGGAAAATCAGATGAGTTTAAGAGATAAATTAAACATCAAACAAACAACAAAAACAACAAGTAACAAATCATCAAGTGTTGAACATAGATTAAATCAATTTTGTTATAACGCAATGATTAAAGCGTTAAAAGAAAATGATGAGTTAAAACAATACTTGGTATCACTTGATAAGGTTGATGTGTTCCAACAAGTTAAAGATGATGAGGTTAGTGTTAAAACAATAAGTGGTGAGTGTATTGTAATACCTAACGGTAAAGTAAAACTACAAAACGGAAAATCAGTTGAAACGCTTAATACATCATTTAAAGTTGGAGAGTTTCAAACATACATCAAAGGAATAAAAAATCAAGTATGTGAGTTTATTAAAACAAGTAAGTAAAACAACGAGTTAAAACAACACGAGCCATCAACAATTATAGTTGGTGGCTTTTTGTTACCTATAAAAATTAGAATTAATAGTAAGGAAAATCAGCATGAATATTGATGAAAATAAATACAATGTAGTAAAGGAAAAGGGTCAGCACGGAGTGATTAAATATATTGCAACTGAAAAGGTAAGGAATTGTGAAGGTTGTAATAAGCTGATGGAAAGGGAAAACATGCAACTGATTGTATGGCGTGATAAAGATGATTATAGCCGTAGTCTGTTGGTATGTAGGAAATGTAGAATTGAAGCGATTGAGTTGTTTCAAGATACTGATACAAGATTTGTACAATAGATAACTGAGAGATAAATAAAGATAGAGAGCCCAGTAATACTTAAATGTATATGTGGTAAGCTGCTAGTCATCGAAAGTCTAACTGCAGTAATTCGAGTAGGTTTATCTCTCAGTAATCGTAAAGGGAAAGGAAAGCTGATGGAAAAGGATAAAAGAAAAGAAATGAAATTAACTGACGCATTAAGTAAAAGAAATCGCTTAATAAAGGCACTGACTCATAATGATGATGAATTACTTGAAGTGCTTGATGAAGTGTTTGCACTGACAAAATTTATAGACTATGAAAATTATAAAGTGGAAAGGAAAACTGATGAAAGAGGGAACATGTCCTAAATGTAATTCTGACAATACAGAGTACATGTGTGGAGCAGAGTATGATGATACTCAAATGTGGTATGAAGCTGAATGTAAGGACTGTGAGACTTTGTATCAAGAAATATATGAAGTAAAATATAGCCATTCAGAAATAACAGAAAAGGAGTAGCTGATGGAAATCAATGAAATAGTTAGTCACATAATGACAAAGATGACTGATACTGATGAACTCAATCATCTGGAAAAAGTGATTAGAATGAAAAGAGAAGATATTGCCAGAGATTTAAAGTATACACTTCAACCAGGAGATGTAGTTAAAGTTGATGGCAGTAAAGGACTGGAAGGTGTAATCCATAAAGTAAATAGAACAAAAGCAGTCATATCAGATATTAATGGACAGAAATGGAATGTACCCCTAACAATGATAAGGAGCAGTAAATGACAACCAATGAAATAAAAAAAGGTACGAGAGTACGAACAGTACAGCTTGGAGCACCAGTTACAGGTGTTATGATGGATAGTAAAAAAGGCAATACAAGACTGATTGAAACCAAAGGGTCAGAAGTAGGACTATTTGATGAAATGGGTTCTGTATATGCTTATGATATAGTAGCAGCAGAAGTTGATGGAGAATGGGTTAATATAGAGCATACAGAGAAACAACTCAAACTCAAAGCAACAGTATCAAACTTTTGGGGGTAATTAAACAATATGATTGACAGTAACAATGGTCATAGTATAAACAAGTCAATCAAACTAGAAAACTATGAACAGACTGCAATATCAAGCCTAGACAGGTCAGTAGGGTAACAATGTCCTGTGTTACAAAAACCCTACAAAAAGCTGGGAGCCAATAACTGGTCCTCTGTCCTCAGAGAACAATGCTTTCGAGTAGGGCGTAAATAAGTCCTGTGCCAGTGCCACTGTACACTTTGATGAAAATCATAACACAAGTAAACTCACAGGCAAAGGAATATGTGAGGCTCTCAGCAATTTTTGACAATGAGCAGAGACAGTCGAGTCTGCAGGCATGCCGTTAAGCATATCATAAAGGAAACTGATATGAGCTGTCTCTGTTCACAAATTTTGAAACAAAGGAGATGTAATGGAAGAAATAACAAAGAAACAGTGGAAAGCTTTTAGGAAAGTTCAGGATGTTGGAATGTTTAATATGGCTTCACCTGAAGCAGTAAGAGCAAGTGGCTTAAGCAAAGATACATACTTTCAGATAGTTAAACACTATAATGAGCTGTATGATAAGTTTGAGGAGACTGATGATGAATAAAGAAAAAAACTATGTACTTAAACCAATTGAGGTAACAGATGAACATCTGGATAATAGAATAGATAAGAGAGGCATGTTGGACTGGATAAATGGAGAGAGTGGATACGCTGTTGAAGTTCTTGTAGATATATTCAATGGAGATTATTCAGTAGAAAATTTCAGGGAAGATGTATTATCATACTTTCAACCTGATGACAGAGATGATAGCTGGATAACATTTACAGATAAAGATAAATAACAGGAGTATATATGAAAGTAAAAGAACTGATAAGTGAATTACAAAAATGTAACCCAAACAGAGATGTTATATTTTGGAATGAATATGCAGGGGATAACATTGATATTGATTATTGCAATGAAGATAGCTGTAATGAATATGATGTTATCTTAGGCACTAAACTTTAATAAATAACAACGAAAGGAGTCAGTATGGGATTTGACTTAAGTGGAGAAAATCCAAAGATGAACATGAAGCAGGAAGAACTTCCTGTTTATCATAAGTATGAGCAGATGGAATGGAAAGATAAGTGGGCTGTTCTTGATAAAGATGAGAAGGTCAGAGATACGTACTGGGAGGAGCAAGAAAAATTTCAATCTGCTAATCCAGGTATTTATTTCAGAAACAATGTATGGTGGTGGAGACCATTATGGCAGTATGTATGTGAGCAGTTTCCTGAGATAATTACTGACGAAGATGCAGAGAATGGATGTATCAATAACGGACATCTGATTGATGAAGAAAAAGCAATGCTGATAGGTCTTGGCTTAACAGCTAAAGTACTTGATGGTAGTACGAAAGCATATTCTGATAGTTATAAGGCAGAACTTGATTCATTGGAGCAATTAGAATGTGATTTGTGTGAGGGAACAGGAACACGGACTGATATGGATGTTGATAATGGGTGTAATGGATGCAGTGGTACTGGTTTAAAAGATGACTGGGCAAAATCATATCCATTTGATGTGGATAATGTCAGGAATTTTGCTAAGTTCTGTCTTGAAAGTGGTGGGTTCACAATATGTTAGAGTCAGCTATAATACATATAGCAGTTGGTATTGGAATGCTGTTTGTGATGTACATAGTTGCTGCAATTTTATTGTACTATGTTATGTGTGTCATTGAATGGTGTCAGGAAATAAAAAACAAAAGGAGATAATAATGAGTTATGAAACAAAACAGTTAGCTGAGAAGCTGATAAAACTGCATAATTCAACAGAGATATTGAATGATATAATATCTGTGTTGCAATCAAGCGAGAATACAGTTAAGGAAGATATAATTAAACTGATAGATGGGGCTAAACTTGAGCCACAGTTTGATTTAGGTTCGTTGGAGTCCTTATCTGGTGATGTAGTCAGCTATGTATCAGATGCTGAGTCGAATATAAGCAGTGCAAGAAGCTATGTGGAAGATGCAGAGAGTTCCATAGGTGATGCACTGAGTAGTGCAGATGAGCTATACAATATGCTTGAGGATATTAAATATGAATTACAGAAAGATGACGAATCAGAAGGGAGTGATGAGTGATTGAAATAGTACAAGTTGTATTAATAATAATAGTAGTAGGAGCTGTTCTTGAAACAATAAGACATGAATGGAGGAAATAGTGGAACAAGATAAATTAAGAAGCCTGAATGAGAAATGTTTGGAGCTGGAAGAACGTATTGTTTTTCTTGAGGCTACAATATTTAAATTCAGGTCAGTACTTGAGCCTGGAAAGGTTAAAGGAGCAGATATTCAAGAGTTCTGCGAGGTAGTAGATGATTACTTTAAAACAATGGAGGCAGTCAAACATGGAAACAAAATTGGACTTGCTTAAGTGGTCAAAGATGTCAGGTAAGCTTCACGGCTTACCTGCTCTTAATACAGATACTACAAGTAACAAATTCTGTATTTCACGGAGCAAGGATAAAACATCAATATGCAATCAGTGCTATTCCTGGAATATGTTGAAGACATTCAGAAAATCAGCTGTTCCAAGATTTCGTGAGAATAGCAGAATCATTTCTGAGAATGTACTGAACAACAATGAATTACCACATCCAATGAGTACAGTTGCACGTTTTAACGGACACGGGGAACTAATTAATAAAAATCACCTCCAAAACGTGGTGAATTACGCATTATTTTATCCGAAGGTAACCTTTACCTTATGGACAAAAAAACGTGGCTTAATTCAAGCATTTTTCAATAAGCATAAAAAACCACAGAACTTACTGCTGATATTCAGTAATGATAAAGTGGACTGTATTTATAAGAAAGTACCAAAATATTTTGATAAAGTATTTAATGTAGTCAGTAAAGATAGTGGCTATGTTAACTGTAGAGGCAAGTGTATCGAATGCCTGAAATGTTACGATACAAAAGATACTTCACAACAGATTGTGGAGATAATTAAATAAAAAAACAAGGAGTAAAGAAGATGATTGCAATGCAATATACAAATACAACTAAAGACTATGAAAGATTCCGTCTGTTTTCAATAAACAGAAAGAAGCTTCATGAACCAACAATCAAAAAGCTTATGGAGAGCATGGAGAAATCAGGATTCGTATCAACGATAACTGTTTCTAGGCGTAAAAATTCCAATAAGCTAGACATCTATGATGGACAGCATAGATTTGAAGCAGCAAAAAGACTTGGGATTGAAATTAACTATACTGAGTATATAGGGTTAAGTGAATCAGATATTCCAAATCTACAGATACTTAAGACATGGGGGCTTGATGATTTTCTCCATTATGGAGTTGAGACTAAAATCCCTGACTATATGTATCTTGATAAGGTCAGGGAGGATACTAATCTTCCATTAACAGCCTTAATACTTATGTTTGGAGATAACGCTTATGGCAATAAGCTCTTTAAGACTATGCAGTGGAGGGCTATATCAAAAAATACTGCATGGGAGATAATAGAGTGTCTTCGTGATTTTGGGAAGCGTAATATTCCATTATGGAAATCAGCAAGATTTATATGGGGATTCTGTTTAGTGTATAACTCAAAAGCTGGAGAATATGACCATAAGCGTATGCTAAGACATATAGATAGAGCTTCAATGAAACTAACCAAACAGGCATCTCCAAGTGATTATGCTAGAAATATACAAGAACTGTATAATCATGGGATGGCTAAAAAGAGTAGAGTTCAATTCATTCAATAAAAAGGAGAAAGAAAATGAGTAAAGATTACTGTTGGAAAAACACAAAGCTAGCTGATATACTTATGACATTGGCTGCAATACCTAATGTTGATGTATTATCAGATGAGACTTTAACAGAGTTTAAGGATGAGCTTATGAGAACTGATGCTCTTGTTGAGGATTTAGGTAATGCTCTGATTGAAGCACTTGATGAAAATGAAATGCTTAAAGGTAGAATAACAGCATTAGCAGAGAGGATAAACTGATGAAATGTTATTATTGTCATAATAAATTAACAGATGTTTATTATCGTTGCTGGTATGCTGGCCCTGAGGATGAGAATACTGTGTGTGGTGAAGGTGATTGTTGGGCTGAGTGGATACAGGTTAATATGGAAGAAATTGAAATAGAAAAGGAGAATGAAAATGACTGATGCATTATTCGATTTGCTATACATAATACAAGCTGTTGTTCAAATTATACTTATGCTAACAATGACTGTTGGTGTGGCAGTTTGGATAAAAAGAAAATAAATAAAAATAAATAATAAAATGTTTGGTATATTAAATATTATTTAGTAATATTATATATCATATATTATCTATATAAGGAGAGTTATTAAATATGAGTAAAGAAATTACAACATTTTTGGTGAAGAATATTCCCACTGATGTATGGAAAAAATTAAAAATGAGAAACATATCAGAAAATGATGAGAATATAAATGATGTTATGTTGAAACTAATTAACAGCTACGTTAAAAGAGGAGTCAATGCATGAAGTCAGCGTTTGACCCTGTTGGACTTGAAGAATACTATTTAGATTACATAAACAAAAAAAATGAAGACAACTATAAAAAAAGGTATGTTGATAAGGAAAGTTATTATCATGCAAGTGGAGCAGGGTTCTGTTCAAGAAAACTGTATTATCAATCAATTGAAAAGGCTGAACCAACAAATGAAACACCCTCTCTGGGAAAGATGAAAATGAGATTCGGTTCAATATTTCATGATGATTTTCAAAAAGCACTTGTTAACAATAATATGTTAACAAATAATAATATATATATAAAAACAATTAACAAAGAAAAAAATAAAGTATTATCCAAAAAGAAAGTAAAATTTCATGTTGAACAAGAAATAATAATCCCTGACTTAAATGTCAGAGGTTTTTATGATGTAGTAGCTGAGCAGCAAGAGGATGATGAGGAACGCATTTACTTGTATGATTTAAAAACTGTTGCCAGCTACCCCTGGATGAGAAAGTTTGGAAGAAACATAAGTGATACTTCTGAAAACTATAAGTTACAACTAGGAACATACGGAGCAGCAGTTAAGGAACAATTTGGAAGACTTGATGGGATGTATTTGTATTTTTATAACAAAGATACATCTCAAATAAAAAATGTTTTTGTCAGTGATAACTACATTGGCTTGGCTAGGAATTACTGGCGAAACATACAAAGAGAACATGCAAAGGGAATACCCCAATTTATTAAAGGTATATCCCCTGCTGAGCAGTGGGCTTGTGGTTACTGTGAGTTTTTAGACCATTGTAATCCACCAGACTACAAAAACAAAAAGAGGTAATAAGATGAAACAAAAACACAAGTTAATCGACATAGATGGTTCAGTTTATACTCAACACGGAATGTATAATATGGCCACTCAGAAACCCTATGTTGAGATAATGAGAAATGGAGAGCATTACTGCTACATGCCCTGGGGGTTAAGATGGTCAAGGGAGGAACAATAATGGCACAGAGTAAAAGTAAAGAGCATTACTTTAGAGTACTGAGGAAGCATGATTTAGCTGAATTGATAGCAAAGAAAGGTCAATTTAATTACTTGAGTTGGGCAGATGCGGTTGATATATTAAGACAACTAAAACCTGATGCAACTTGGAGAGTAATTAAAGATGGGCAAACTGGTTGGCCTTATATGATAACTGATAGTGGTTGCTTTGTTGAGGTCGAAGTAACTATTGATGATATTGCTTTATCACAGGTACATCCTATCCTTGATAATCGTAATCAAACAATAAAAGAACCTAATGCATTTCAAGTAAATACGAGCATACAGAGATGTTTAGC
>VTLG01008957.1_pt1 | contig 17029 bp, 20 predicted proteins | sample 4694571 | NCBI WGS metagenome assembly VTLG01 (sample SAMN12604809, study PRJNA352737) | marine metagenome | biome: ENVO:00000447; feature: ENVO:00000209|ENVO:00000569|ENVO:01000036; material: ENVO:00002151; isolation source: viral sequences binned using virsorter ...
TCTAGCGTCAAAATCGTTTGCTGGGAATTGGTCTGGCATGGGGAGTGGCAAGACGCTGACTGCCCTCGAAGCCTGCCGACAAATTTTTAAACAGGAAGACACCCGAAACAATTTTCTACTTCATGTAATTATCATTGGTCCGCCTATCTCTTTACATATGTGGCAAGAGGAGGTTTACAATCATCTAAATATTCCCGCTCAAATTATCAGGTCAAGAAAGGAATATTTTTCCTCTGCCCCCGGCGCTCTTATTATGTCTTACGACATAGCAACCAAACGCAAGGAAGAGCTAAAAGAATTAAACGCTAAAATTTTAATCTGTGATGAAGCCCACGCATTGAAAAGCACTAAGGCCAAAAGAACCAAAGCTATTCTTGGCAGAGGTGGTTTGTGTACAAGTGTCGATTATACGTGGTTGCTTACAGGCACACCCTCTACCCGCTGGAATGATGACCTGTACCCGTTCTTGTGCCGAGCCGACTTGGGTGGGTTAAAAAAACGGTGTGGCGGAACCAGCTTAGAAAAATTTCGTTTACGTTACTGCGTAACCCAGAAGAAGACTTTTGATGGGGCGCGGTTTCCTACAATGATTACCGTAGGCAACCGCAACACTGAAGAATTAAACGACTGGATTTTTAATAGCGGTCTTTCAGTACGCAGAGAGCTGGATGAGGTATGGGAAGCCATGCCCCCTTTGACGATAAACAATTTGACCGTTGAACTGGATGCGGACGCTGACTTGCGCCAAAGCCTTAAAGAGATGGACAAGCTGACTTATGTTCAGATCGAAGAAGGGGTTCGCAATAACGATGAGCATATTTCATCCATGCGACGAAAAATTGGCGTGGCTAAAGTAAGCCACTCGGTGGCTGAAATTATTGATCGCATCGAGGCTGGCATTTCTCCCATCCTTGTTGGTGCTTGGCACACCGAAGTCATTGATTTAATACGGATAATGCTGGTAAATTTTGGAGTGCCAGTTGCTATTTTAGATGGCAGGACATCTGCAGCTCAAAAACAGGTTTGTCAGGAAAAATTTAACAATGGATCACTGGATGTACTTGTCGGTCAGATTGGTGCAATGGGCGTGTCGTTAAATATGCAGGGTGGCTCACATATTATCGAGGTCGAACAGGACTGGTCACCAGCAATCATGGATCAGTTTCGAGCTAGATGCCATCGCATCGGGCAGAAGAACCGTGTCCATGTGGACTGCTTCCATGCCGATACCAAGTTGGACAAGGCAGTTAGGCGTATCAGTTTAGCCAAGCGCCGAGGCCACAATACTTTGATGGATCAGGAAAATGTGGCGTAGGTTTTTAGCATGGCTGGGGTTGCGGCGGAAACGCCGCACGCCTGTAGTTATTCGTAACGTGAGGAAATGGAAATGTTGAACATCAAAGATGCGGTGATGCGAGGCCGTCAAACTTTAGAGAATAAAAAGAACTGGGGCTTTGACCGCCAGAAATATCTTAACAGCTCAGAGGCTGGTTGGTGCATTCGCCGCATCTGGTACTCCAAGCACCAACCAGAACTTGCGGAGCCTCAGCAGTGGGGCTATGCAAGGCGGGGCAGTCATGGGGAGCATTACGTTGTGGACAGCCTGCTTGCCGCAAACGTACCGTTGATTATAGCAGGAGATGGTCAGGTCAGTTTGCAGGATGAGAAACGCAAATTGAGTTGCAGTCCTGACGGTGTGTTTGCCTATGAAGAAGATAAAGAGTGGATTGGCTGTGAAATTAAAACCATTGACCCCCGGACGAACAGGGACAACCTGCCGAAGGCGGAGCATAAAACCCAGTTTGATTTGGCAATGAATTTGTTAATCGACCACATGAAGCCCACAGGCTTTAAGTTGAGCCGAGGTCTTTTGATCTACATGGACGCCAGTAATTTTGATGACATTATCCAATTTGAAATTAAGGTTGACCCCAGCACCCCAGATCGTCTGGCTAAAAAGGCATCTAAGATTTTTAGAACTAAAGATGTGTCGGTTTTAGATCGTGAAGGTAAGAGAGCTGGGGGCAAGGAATGTAAGCTGTGCGCTTTCAAGAAGGCTTGCGGGGTGGACATCGAAGACACTACCAACCGTAAAAGAGCAAACAAGGGTTCGCGGTTTGATGTAAGTGTTATGCAGTACATGGAGATTAAAGCTGCCGAGGATTTATTAAAAGTACAAAAGGCTGACTGCGCCGAGAATATAAAGGGCGAGCTGCAGAGCCGAGGCATTCGCAGAGCAATTGTAGGGAACATTGAAGTCTCATTGGCTTCAATTAATGGTCGAAGGTCATTAGACAAGAAGGCCGTGGCGAGGGCAGGAATAGACCTGTCCCCGTTTGAAACTATCGGCGCTCCTTCCGAGCGCCTTAATGTAAATAGTAGTAAAGGATAAAGTAATGAGTAGCGAATTAATGAAGTATGTTGAAAACGCCAATCTTCCTGCTATGTCAGATGAGCAAATGGCAAACGCCTTACAAAACGCAGGAGGGGAAGCTGCACCGGGAGGTGAGGGCGTCCAGTATCTTTCCTTTAGTGGAAAAAGCGGAACGTATCAGCTTGGACAAAACAAGGAAGAGCCAGAAGGGTTATTTATTGTTGAGCCTAAGTCTATTGTCACAGGCTGGATTTGTTGGATGAAGAATAGGCCAGTAGACCGGGTTGAGTGGTCTATCTATCAGACTGAGAAAGCCATCGATGAGGAAGATTTGGATGACCACGGTCCATACCGAGAAGCACAGGGCGAGGGCTGGTTTCAATCCTTGGGCTTTGGTTGTATCAGCTTAGACGATAAAGAGGTTCAAGTAAAATTTTCTAACAACTCAAAAAGTGGTCGCAATTCTATCCGAGCCTTGATGGATGAAATTCGCAAGCGGGTTCTTGCTGGCGAACCGTCTATGCCGATCATTGAGTTTGATGTCGAAGAGTTTACCGCTCAGGATCAAAGGAACTACAAACCCCTTCTCCGTGTGGAGGCATGGGTATCTAGGGGGGCAGTAGCAGCTTGGGTAGACGGAAGTCTTGACCAAGATAAACTGCTGGCTGGTGAGCTGCCTAAAAAGAAGAAACGGAACGGCAAGAAGTAAAAAGAATTAGCCCCGCGAAATTTACTCTCGCGGGGCTACTTCCTATACTAACTGCAGTCTACTTTTAAGAGCAGGAGGTCAATCACTGCAATGACTAAAATACCGAATTATCAAAGAGTGTCAACTAAAACAGGTTTAAAGAAATTATTGTCTCGATGTTCTGGGGCGGCTGCTTTGGATTTTGAGACTACTGCGCTTCGCCCAGAGCATGGAAGAGTTCGTCTTGTGTCTCTGTCTAATGACCAAGTTAATGCCGTTGTAGATTTTGACCGTATTCGAGGAGGGTTTAAATCTGTAGCTAAGTTGTTTGAGATTGACTGCGACTGGGTTGTCTTTAACGCAGGGTTCGAGTTACGCTGGTTTTATAACGCTAGGGCAAACCCTAGTTGTGTAGATGTAGGTTTTCTTCGACGAGCTATATTAGGGGGTGGCGGATACTCACTGGCTAAATGTGTGCAGTGGGATTTAGGAATTGATATGTCTAAAGAGATGCAGGCTTCTAACTGGTCTGCTGAGCGGTTAACTACCGAGCAGCTAGACTACGCCTACTTAGACGCTCACTTGACATGGCAGTTATGGAGACACTGGAGTGAAAAGGCGGATGAAGGTCGCTGGTCTGCAACTAAACTATTTAATGATATGGTTCCCGCTGTTATTGAGATGGAGGATACGGGCATGTTGCTGGATCACCCATATCACAAAAGGCTTATTTCAGATTGGACTAGGGTGCAGGAGAAAAAACTAAGGGTTATTAGAAAGTTTGTGTCTGAGGATGACGTTGCAAATGTTGACAGTAACAATCAATGGTCAGATTTTTTTGCCCGAATTATGCCAGACGCTTTTCTTCGAGGCTGGCCTCGTACAGAAAAGACAGGACAACTTCAAACAACGGGGGAGGTTTTGAGAAACCTCGCTGCCCATATAGAGATAAATAACCCCAGTCCTGACAACCCCCTTGGTTTATTGTTTGACAGTTTGGCAGACTACAAAACTATTTCTAAATACCTCTCGTCATTTGGTGAGAGCTTGTTAGAAAAATCTGAGCAAGAAAGAGACAAGCGTGTTCGCGCCCGTTTTAATATTGCTCAGGCAAAGACAGGAAGATTTTCTTCTTCTGGCCCAAACCTCCAGCAAATACCTAGAGACAGGGAACTGCTGGGGACCGTGACCTCAGTCCGCCGCTCATTTGTGGCAGGGTTGGGTCGGAAGTTAGTCTCCCTCGATTACAGTGGAATTGAGCTTAGGGTTCTGGCGTTACTGTCAGACGATAAACAGCTCTTGAAGGATGTAGTCGAGGGGGACGTTCATTCAGAGGTAGCGGCTGTTATTGCAGGGCATGAGATTGACAAGACAACGCCAGAAGGGAAGGCAGCACGAAGCAAGGCTAAGGGGGTTAGTTTCGGAATTATTTATGGTAGTGCTGCTACGGGGCTGTCTGTTACTATGCGCTGCTCTGTCGAGAAGGCGCAGGGCTATATAGATTCTTGGTCTGACAGGTATTACAACGCTTTTAGATACCGTGACCTTATGATGGATGAGGCGTACAAAACCAGATACATTAGATGTGCAGATGGCGGAACCATATACATGGGTAAAACCCCTGAAATCCCCAAGGCGGCAAACTATCCAGTTCAGAGAGCAGCACTGTCTGTTATGGCTAAGGCAATAGCTCGCCATAAAGCTACCCTAGACAAGCAAAGAGCTAATGGTTACCAGCGTATGACCCGTATGCTTTCTACTATCCATGACGCCCTTATAGACGAAGCGTCTAGTCGCGACGCAGAGGATTGTCTTCAATTAATGGAGTTAGACATGACTGCAGCATACCTCGATATTTTTCCAGACGCCCCACTGGCTAAATTAGTTGAAGGGGGGATTGGACCAAACTGGGGAGAACTCGATTAGGCGTTTGACATCAGTAGGTGATTACTTTAGGATTTAAAAAATAACAACAGGAGGTATACGATGCAATTAGAACTTTTTGAAGAATACTATTACGACGGCACTAAAACCCCCGTGTCTATGTGCCAACAGTTCGATGAAGGTGCAGATATTACTCAGCGCCGTGGATCGGCCTATGCACACCCGCTGGATGACTTTAACCGTATTGAGTTATTGAAACAGCCGCTGCAGGATTGTGGTGACCCGGAAGTAAGACACGCTCTTGAAATGATCGCAGTTAAGATGTCGCGGCTATGTGTTTGTCCGCCGAGCAACCCCGCGTATATTGATAGCCTTATAGATATATCTGGGTATGCACGCACGATTGCTATGATTAATGATGAAAGAGGAAAGCGAAATAATGAATCCACTTAAAGTTAAGTTATTCGATGTGCGTTCCTGCGACATTGGAGAGTTATTTAAATTTAAATTAAATAGTATTAAAGAGTTTTTAAGTGAGGAAGAAAAGGATATTTTTTGTCAGCGGGTTTGTGACCACTATCACGACGTAGTTGGTTTTCCTTATTACGGTGAGGAAGTTAACCTTCCAAAAGAATTGGAACGTCTTAAAAATAATGACGTTAAAAAAATTCTTCTTGAGGATAATGAACTCCAACAAGTCATGCTAGGCTTAGGTATATGCAATGTATTTCACCCTCATATGTGGGATGTGAGGTGTCGCAATCAAAAGACCCCAAAAGAAGTTTTCCTTGACAAGGGACTATTCAAGAGAGCTATTAGAAAGCGGCTTAATATGAGCGATTCAAAGTTAGGGATTTTTAATGTTCGTAAAGGATTAAAAGTTTTCAGCGGGGTTCAGGCTGTTTCAAATTTTAGACCAACGATTGCGCGTTACATATATGAAACTTATTGTGAGGGGGGAGCGACAGTTCTTGATCCCTGCATGGGATACGGCGGACGGCTTTTAGGGTCTATTGTATCCTCCACAGTTTGTGCCTATCATGGAGTAGATCCATGTGTAAAGACGCATGATGGTAATTGTCGCTTGGATGGAGAATTAAATAATACACATCACAATAAATTTTTTAATGTCCCCTTTGAAGATTTCACAACCACTAAGCGTTATGATTTTATTTTTACAAGCCCTCCTTATTTTGATTTAGAAAAGTACAGTGATGAACCAACACAAAGCTACCTACGATACCCTGAATACGAAGAATGGGTGAAGGGATTTCTACAACCATTGATTGAAAAATCTTTTGCGTATCTGAAAGAGGGAAAATCTTTTGCCATTAATGTACACGGGGAAAACTTAATTAAAGAAATAAAACAGTTGTGTGAAGCCCAAGGTTTTATTCTTGAAAATACGTTGCACATGCGTTTATCACGAATGCCCGGTAGGGGCATTAACAAGAATAAAATTAAATTTAAAACAGAACCTATTTTTATATGGAGAAAATAAATGCCTAGGAAAAAATTAAGCCCAGAACAGAAGCTGGCGCATTGCCAGCACCAACAAAAATGGAAACAGAAAAAACTGGATGAAGGTTGGAAGCAAATACAAGTTTGGGTTCCGCCATCTAGAATGAGGCTGGTTAAAGAGGCGGTTGCAAAAGTTTTATGTAAACCTGATTCCATGAGTGAGGCGGACGTGCATTTTGAAGTTTTCAAATAGCCGCATTTTTAGGAGGTCAACACGATGCAGCAACATTGTCAGGAATGTGGTGAGCCGTTTACAGCGAAGAAGCACCACGCTAAATTTTGTTCTACGTCCTGTCGTAAAACGTGGAACAACCGCCGAGCTATGCGAGGCGCTCAATTATACGACGCCGTTATGGCTATGCGTTATGACCGTAAGAAGGCTAAGGCTTTGGGAATTGACTGGACGTTTGTCTGCCGAATGGCTGAGATGTGGAACAACATGGATAACCACAACGAACCGTGTGGAAAATCCTATAAGAACCCACATGATTTGAAGATCGAACTTGGCGCAGTTGTTAACGCCCGGTGTTGCGGTTGGGACAGGACAGGGCGAAGATAAAAACTTTTTGCTGGGTTATTGTTTGGGAGTTTTAGGTGGTTCTACATTTTGTTTTTCGTGATAATCCAAAGCTGAATTTGCCTGCGTCATCCAGAAGCTGACCTCTTTGTTAAACACTCTCATGCTGATATAATGGTCACTCTGCATACACACCAGTTTCCCTTCAGGGATTTTCTTTTCTTTCCAATATGGCAGGGGGGCGATCTCCACTCTGGGAGGAATTACGGGGCTGGGCCTTGGGGGGTTTAGGTAAAAATATCTTACAGTCTCTGATGGAGCCTCCACCAGAGCGGCAAATTTCCCGCAGGCCCCTAAGCCACAGGTAAGTGGTAGCACGGCCAGCGCGAACAGGTTCTTTCTCCAACGCTTTTTGTAATGTATTTGATGTATTTCTAATTGCATTTGATTGTTTCCTTAACTCAACCATCTGGCGGTTATTATCTTTAAGCTGGTTGTCCATCGCATGAATTTGTTTTTGATGTTCTATTTTCATATCGGTGATCTGCTTGATAGCTTTTTGTGTTTCGGCTTGCTGCTGGGCGTACTTCGCCTCTGCCTCGGCTACGTCCTGCCACGCTGATTTGAGCATTGCCCCAGAGGCTGCCAGAGCGCTTAACGCTATAACCAGCAATATTCCAAGGATAACCGTTGGGGAAGGCATCCATCATTTCCCCGTGTTTTTCATATTCATAGCTACCGCCCCACCCATGTAAACGATAACCACGCCTATTAGAGCGCCCACCACGGAAATGATAATAGCATTTACTTGGCTTGCCCGTTCAGGCATTGCTAAAGCAGCAATACCATAGCCGATAACGCAACCAATAGACAACCACGCCATCCAGCGGCGGTTTGTCATTTTAACTTCAGGTACTGGGGGTTGTTCAGGCATCTTCTTCTTCCTCATCTATGTATTCAATCTGCAAATCTTCGTCTCTAGCGGCCTCCACTACAGCTTGGTACAGGGCTGAATAAGCAGCCCTAGAATTGCCAATAGTAAAAGCATCTTCGTTGCGAGTGCGACCCACAAGAAGACAACCAGATGTATGGTCGTCAGTGTTGCCAGTGTGGATATAAATCCATTCAAACCCCGGAACATTTTGTACATGTAACATCCCCTCATGGAAGTCGTACCGTTCAGCGTACTTCTTCGTCATACCCCCTTCGTTACGCAGCTTGATGTCATAAGTTCCTGCAGGAATACGGGTTTCATGCATCACCTTTTCCTCTTGGGGCTGGTCTTCAAGCCCGTAGCAAAATTCCTCGTCATCAAGGTAAACCCGCGAAAGGGTTGCCTCATCATTGTGAGCATAACGCTGAACGGTAATCTTCATTTTAAGTTTCCTTATTTCTTGTTATTTCTACTAGTTTAGCTTCGATGTATTCTATCTTAACTACACACCTCTCAGATAAACGTGATCTCTTGTCCATTACTTCGGGGGACATCATGCCAGCAATGACTGAGACCCTTTGTTCAATAGTTGAAAGGCTGTTTTCAATTTTATCCGTTCTGTTGTCTGACTCACGCAAGCGTTTTTCAACGTCTTTCAGCATTTCAGTTAATCGAGCTATCTGGCTCTTAGCTACTGCCGCGGCTCCAGCCATTGAAAACACTATGCCAAGAACGGTTAGCACGAGCCGAATATCAATAGAGCCATCCATTAAATGCATCCCTTACATGCCCATGATATATAAAAATACATACCTAACGCTACACCTATAACAATTATAATCTTACCAAATTCTTTAAGATATTTATCCCATTTAAGGGCATCTTCCCTAGCCTTCTTTTTTGCCAATTCTTTATTTTTCTTATCCCTTTCTTCTTTTTCTTTAATTCTTTGATTTCTGAGAATCAAAATTTCATTCCAAGTTTTTGGACCAAACCTCCTATTGAGCATCAGCATCATGTTATGCATCTGAATCTCTATCTGCTTCTGTTGCATTACATAAGCCGCTACTTCCTGTATAGACGTGCCATCTCCTGTAGGTGGAGGAGCATTTCCCAGTCTAGAATTAATAAACGCTTGGAACTTGTTAGGGGGAGGAGCGCTCTTTTCTTTTACATGTTTCGTTATTTTTTCATGCCCATGAAACACGGCATCAATGTGATGTGCTACTTCTGAGATATCCTCACAAGTATTAATCACACTCTTTACTCCTTCAACAGCCGTCTTAACCCCAGCAAGTATTAAAGCTGTTTCAGCGACTACCATTGATTATACCTCGCTGCTTGTCCTTTAATTTTTCAATATCCAGCCTTAGTGATTTGGCTTCCTCTTTTGTGTCTGATCTGAGTGTTTTCAGATCCTCTTTTAGTCGTTCAATATTCACCACGTTACTTCTGTTTGTTTCTAGCCTAGATTGATTTTTCTCTACAGATGCTGAAATGCTCTCTATCAAAAGAAATTGTTCTTGGTCGCTAGACGTCACTCCAAGCTCTCCTCTCGGAAATTTAATTCTAAATTGGTTATTGCGGTCGATATCAGCTTTAAGCTCTTTAAGACCTTGTTCCAAATCCTTTGTGATTAGTTGCTCAAAAACTTCTAAGCGTTGAAGCCTAGATTGCATTTCAAATAGCGCCCAAGACCCTAAAGATATAGCAAGTATTATGGACACTAGGTTACGGATAGGCATCGATATAGCAGATGTGTCACTTACCTTTATTTGATCGTCTGCCATTATTGTTTTCCTAAGTGTTCAACAGGAAGCCATTTTGTGCCATCCTTTCCAGCGTCAAATTTGCGTAAAACAATTTTAGCTTTTGCACATTCCCAACGTGATCCAACGCCACGCTTTTGACGAAGAATTTTTCGCTTTACTCGTAAACAAATCGCCATTGATTCTCTGTCGGTGTATTCTTTAAGGCTTGAGTTTAGAAACAGGTGAAGCACCCACCCATCAAAAACTTTTTCTTCTGCCTTAAGGCTGCTGCCAAAAAATGTGATACAGCAAAAGGCCAATAATGCACACTTTTGCATAGTCGAGATTAAATTCGGCATTTCGGCCTCCTATGGTACTTTCAAACCACTTTAATATCCTGTCCATTACAAACCCTTTATAACAATTCCAATAAGAAGCAGAATAATAGCCCCCGCACTGCTCATTATGACCACCTCAAGTCTTTTTAACCTATAGGAAACCGCCCCATATCGTTCAGCGCAAACTGCTTCATGCGTCTTTAGATGAGCAGAAAGTTTAGCTAAATCTTTTGCTATCTGTTCGCCGTACCCTTTATTTAAAGAAGTCGCCATTTTCTAGCTCGGTTTTGTAGGCCAATTGATGTCTTCCCATTTCGATGGATCAGACACCGTGGAAGGAAGATTTCTCAGATCGGTTCGATACTTCTTTCGGGCATCCGACATAGTAAGGTCAGAGCTTGCCCACCAATCGCATTCTGAGAGCAATTGATTGCGTCGGTTACGGATGGATAACCAGTCCCTCACTTCTTGAGTATCCGCCCATAATTTTTCTTCTGCGTCCCTCGCAGCTTCTTCTTCTGCTGTGAACGCTACGTTACCAGATGGAGTTGTGTGATATCTTGCCATTTTATTCTCCTAGCTTTTGTTAACACCATATAAGTAAAAAGTTCCAGACGTAATATTCCCACTACTAAAAGCGAATTTTATGGCAACTAATGCACTTGTATCTTGGACTTGTGCGCCCCCAACACAATTGTTTGAACTTTGCCCAGAAGCTGCGCCAGTCCAGCTATTATGCCACCAAAGTTTCTTCCAGTTATCGGTAGCAGATGGTGCCCGTAAAACGATATCTATGTCCATCGTTTCACCCGTCCCATTACCTAGTCGCTCCCCTGACCCACTATCTTTATTGAAGCCAATTGAAGAAGTATCACTGCCACCATCGGCCGTACTTGTCGCCCCTTCATTCTGTCCCCAGACAGCCCAACTGTAATTTGAACCACCCAGATAACTTGGTCCACTTGTGGCGAGCGTGGCTGTTAAATTTACATCATCACTCGCGGCATGTAAATTAACCCCCTTAATAATGTATTCGTCATAGGTCGAATCTATGCCAGATTCAAATGCAACTGTAGCAGAATCACTTGCAGCTACACTGGCAATAAAAGTTACAGATCCCCCACCAGCAGAAGCCCAAGTCATTCCTCCGGCATTGCCTGATTGTTTACTTAGAAATTGCCCGTTGCTCCCTGCATTCGAGATATGGAGATTGTCTTCATCAACAGACTGTGAGGACATATGTTCAAGATCCACGCCTCCCGCAACTAAGTGTTCACTGTCAATTTGGTCATCTGCAATTTTAGCACCTGTAACGGCATCTGCATCGATACCGGCTGTACCGACTAAACCTCTAGAGGGCTGTATCCCTAAAAATGGCATGTTCTATTCTCCTTTATATTCTATGTTAGGCATGACTAGCTCCCCAGACTGTAAAGCGTCCACTTGTAACATTGCCCGATGCAAATAAAAATTGAATTTGTGTGAGTGTTATCACAGCTTCCCTTGCACCATAAAATAGGCCAGTATAAGGGTTCTTTGCTGCCCCACTGCCGATAGCTACATAGGTTCCAGTTAACACAGGCCAACGACCACCATCAGTCCCATTCATGATTGTCCCTTCAAAAGAAAGATGCTCACCAGTGGCGTTACCAATATTTTCTGTATTATAGTTACAGTTAACTCGAATTTGAGCCGATAATGCTCCACCTGTAGGCTGGATTGTTTGGGATGGTCCACTAAATTCCCAAGTGCCATCCTGATAATCAGACCCACCAGAATCTATTCCACTGGAATCACCGAACCTTAACCAGCCATTTGCTACACCATCCGTGGCTGGCACAAGTTGTGAACCATGAAAATAGAAAGCATCATAAGTATTGTCCAAACCAGTTATCGTAAGATTGGCACTACCACTTGCATCTGCCGTGCCAATTTTAGTCCATGCACCTCCGGCAGCAGCGAATACAGGCTGGCTCCCTGCACCCTGAGATTTTAAGAAATGCCCTGCTGTACCTGTAGCGATAGCAACAGGATTGCCACTTGCATCATACGAAATGATATTCCCATCAGTCCCACTTGCCATTTTAGCTAGTGTCACTTGGTCATCTGCAATATGTGCAGTATCAATAGACCCATCAGCGTAGTGTTGACTATCAATAACATCGTTTGAAATTTGGCCACCAGTTAAAGCAGTTTCAGCGGGTTGTGTTCCAAGAAAAGGCATTATGTGATCTCCATGAATGAGAGTGAAATATCGATATAGTCATTGGCAGCAGCTTGAGCCGTTATGCTATCTGTTGTTTGTAATACTATCTTTTGTCCCGCGAAAACTTCGAGCGTCGATGCCGCTGGGATGCTGGTGTCTTTCAAAAGATAGACGTTGGCATTCGTGTTGGGATTAGACCCTGCTGTATCTGATACTAGTATTACATCAATGTCTGTTGCCGCACTGTGTCGGTTGCAGATTGTCATACCCAGTATTACAGTTGTTGTACTACCGGGTACTGTATAAATAGTATCAGCAGAACTATGATCTACTGATGCCCTTGTTGCTACCTTAAATGTATTAGGCATATTATTTACTCCTTTGGGATACTTCCCCCATTGTTAATCAACCTAAAGCAATAGCCAAAGCTACTGCCGTTGCTTCACTTACGTCACCATCTGCTCCTGTTGAGCCTGTATCTCCTTTATCCCCTGTCCTAGAAAAAGATAAATGTACTGCATCTCCATCTGAAATAGTCCCTGCACTTACGACATGGGTACAAGCTACTTTAGAATACGTAGACGCAGAGGTAACTGAACCAGTTACGTTATATACATGATAATTTTCTGGGGCTAATTGTTTTTTAATAGAGATCCTACCTTTAACAGAACTTCCAGAATCATCAAAAGAATCTACAAAACTATTTATATTGGCAGCATTACTATCAACATCATCTATATAAACAACTGTAGCTGAAGAAGCTGTTCCATGATTAAGCCAAACTTTACCTGCACCCTGATCGGTATCTGTTGTAGTTGATTCAAAAGCTAATTCAATTCCTTCACCAGAACCAGTTGCACCCGTACTTCCTGTATCCCCTTTATCGCCTGTCCTAACAAACTGAAGACGGCATTTAGTTCCGTTAGTAAATGTACCGTTGCTGTCAACGTGCGTAAGAGCAACTTGCAACCATGCTGTATTATCTGTTACAGCCCCCACAGTGTAGATAGCAAACGTAGCAGGTGTTCCTTCCTGCACAATAGTAAGGTGTCCATTTAAAGTAGATGAGCTATCGTCCATTGTAATAATATAATCAGAGACGTCAGGATTTCCGCTATCTGCTGTAGAATTAGAAAACGCTATTGCACTAACACTGCTTGAAGTGCCGTGGTTTAACCTAAACTCTCCAGTACCGGGGTCAGCCATACTTGTACTGTTATCAAAAGTAAAAGGTAAAGCCACCGCGCTTGCCGCTGCCGCTGCAGTAGCAGCGCTTGCCGCTGCCGCTGTTTCGGACGCTGATGCCGCTGTTGCGGAAGCAGACGGCTCATTGACTAGCTCAAATCCGTTGTTAGAAGAATTAATCGCAATCGCTTTACTGGCTACGGGGGCAGGGACAGAAGTGTTAAAGCTAGAGAGGTCAGCACTGACCGCAAACTTTAGTCCACGGTCAATCTCGCCTTGCTGGTCTTGGTCGATCTGGGTCAGCTTGTCGTACCCTGTCTCTAAAGTCTCAGGCTGTACCGCACCTCTGTTAACAAGATCAGTCGTCTGTGTCTTAGGTACAGAACGGGTAATCGTAATTGTCGTCCCGCTGGGAGCGTGCGTACTGGCAGAAGTAAATACGATGTTGCCACCAGAAGGTGTCCCCACCCCAGTTACCGAGTAATGTGTAGTCAAAGTTTTTACAACTTCAACTCCCGTAGAAGTCGTCTTTACGGTAACAACTAAGTGCGCTTGGTCAAGCACCAAAAAGTCATACGCGAAGGTTGTGGTACTTCCGTTTCCGTCGTAAGGTCCAGTCCTAGCGTCTGTTGAAGCAACTGTCATTAGCTTAATCCTTCCGTCTAGTCGTATACAACATAATTATCATAAAATCTAGTCCCCTAATGGGTCTCGTAACTCTAACTGTTTTTTGGTGCGCCCCCTTATAATGTCCCCCCATTGGAAGTTCATCTCGTCGTCCCATAGTGCAGCCAGCCCTTTTAAAGTTCTGTTAACTTGTATAGCGGGTAACCCTGTTAACGTACCTCCTAGAAGAATGTACGGGCGGAGAGCCGTCATAGTTTCTTCCCAACTTTTTTCCATTTCAAAATCAAGACCATCATCAAACCAGCCTTCTGCCATCTCAAGACCGTCTTCCCCTATCTGTATAATGGATGTTGCCACTTGCGCCAGAGGGCTTCCGCTATAACCGTAATCCGTAGTCAACCCATTTATTAAATCCCTTACAATAGGGATACCTCCCACAGCGGTCTTGGCTACATCTTTGGCTAACCAGCCTGCCATGCTCTCATCATCCTCATCTTCAGGCTCCCAATCAGGAAGCTCTCCCCGTATCAATCCCATACCTATAGACTGCAAAACAAGTAGAGTAAAAACCCGACTGGCTACTCTCATGGTAGCCCTTCCGGGTTTACTACGCACGTCATCCTTAAACTCAACCCCTACCTCGCGCAGCATGGCATAGAGGGCAGAAAACCACGTCATAAACATAGTGACTGTTTTCCAAAGACCTTTATTATTTCGCATTACAGCGCTCAAATCTTTGATAGAACCAGAAGACTGAGTTAAACGAACTACTCTATCAGCATAGTTTACAGCCTTCTGGGTGTCTTGCGGCTCTGCTCTTAATGCCCTGTTGTACGCAGCGATCCACACAGGAAGATCAACAGACCAAAATTGTGCGTTGGCTATTGCAGACATTCCTAAGCGGGCTGTAATAGCAAGGGGGTCTTTTGCACCCCGTAAATTTTTCTGCGCTTGTTGAATGTCTCTATCTACGTTATCCCTACGAAATTGCATAAACGTAGAAAGAGGCGGCGTGCCGTTAGCCTCATTACCTACAATAATATCCCTGTGCGCTCCTATCATTGTTAAGCCAATAGCGTGAACTAAATCTTTTTTAATCTCCAGAAGACTAATAGGGCCATAAGTAGTATCAGCGGCAAAACGGTCTATAGCAGAGGTCAGCCCCAGCGTTTGGGCAAACAAAGTGGTGTAAGAAAACCCCAGCATAGTAGCCGTTGTATTAGAGGCTATGCGGCCTATTACATGGTCCATAATCCCCATAGGAGGACGCTCACCATTATTTGCGGAAACTGCAGACAGCCACTGTTTTAAAATCCTAGTGTAGGCAACCCCTATCTTGTCATCCAACGCCCCCTTAATCTGCCCATCCCCTAAAATCTTTGCTGCGTTGCGAACAGCTTCATAATGCGTAATGTAATGAATAGAGGCGTCCAGACCTCGCGTAAGGTTTTCCAAATTTAGATCGACGGCGGCGGCAAACCCTGTTCTCGCTTTCGTCATAGAGCTGTTTACAGATACCTTGCCGATCTGCTCTTGCATCATTTCTAAAGCAGACATCTCGGCTATCTTATCGGTGGCTATGTCAGACGGCGCTTGGTGGTTATAAATCATGGGAAAATAACCACCAGTAACAGGACCAAAAGGAGTGTCTATTGTTCTTGGCTCTACTCTTTCAGGAGCCACCCCATTCTCATTTCTGTAGACCCTCTCTACCATAGGCCATAATTTTTCTGCCTGCGCCCACACTGCTTTTACCAAATCCCACTCTTCTTTAGTGAGCTGTTGAAGCGCTTCATCTAACAGCTCTTCACTTATGTTCCAGCCTTGCCCTTTAATACCTGCTTCTTTGTTTCCGCCCATCCCCCTTATCAGCTTATCCAGATTGCTGGCGTTACCTGAATTAAGTGCAAGCATTATAAGATGGCTTCGGCGCACCGTAAGTCCGGGGAAGCCCAGACCTCCTTTGTCCTGCCCTACATCTACTCGCTTTCCCATGCCCTTGCTAAGACCCCTTCGGGGAAGGGAAGAAATTTTTTCAGCAACAACGTCCAAAACCTCTTTCATAAGAGTATTCTTTGCGTTTTCAGCATCCTGAAAAGGTTGAAAGAGCGTTTGTTGCCATATCCCCAAAGGCTCGCCATCCAGCGCCTCTAAGAGAAACTCTATTTTCAGCATTTGGGCGTCCAGTTGCGCCAGCACTGCGCCTCCTTGCGATCTAACGGGGTCTAAGCTGCCCTCAAAAACATCCGACATAGGTGGGTGAGTCCCTGCATTCTTTCTCAATATGTCGCTTACTGTTGACTTATTTCTACCATCCAACGCAGCTATCATCTTTGCTTTAGTTGCGGCACGGTCTCTATTCTCCTTTCCTACAATAAGGCTCTTGGCTAGTTTTCCTTGTTTCTCAAAACTCCTTACCGTGCGGGACAGTTCCAGAAACTCGGCATACGTCATGTTGTTGACGTTCTCTAGCTTATCCTTATCCGTTACCCATGCAGGCATCTCAAGAATAGCGCCGTCGTTCTCCGCCCTCTCGGCAATAAACTTGTTTATAGCTAGAAGCTCGGCGTGTAGTCGAGCCTTGTCCGTAAGAGGGGCGGAGAAGTCTACGACATTAACCAGAGCCAGTATCTTATCAACATACGCCGCCTCTACACTTCTAAACTTACGCCCCTTGCGTTTGAGTTCACGCAAGTAGGCGCTCTCTCTAGTTATCATCTTTTGAGCGCGGATAGCTTCTTCCGCTAAACGATGATTAACTAGTCTTTGAAACTGGTGTTGATAAGCTGCAACTTTATCCCCAGCCTTTATTGCTCGTTTTGCGGCCTTCGCATGACGGCGCTCCTCCGCTAGAAACTTATGCGGCTTAGCGTTAGACAAAGTAACTTCTTGAATACGACGTTTGGCGTACATCCGAATAAAAGCAGGTTTAAAAGCAGGCTCCGTAGTACGAAGCGCTTCCAGCTCAACCGCCATGTGTCTGACAACATGATCCCCGTGTATG
>VTLG01012157.1_pt1 | contig 17027 bp, 27 predicted proteins | sample 4694571 | NCBI WGS metagenome assembly VTLG01 (sample SAMN12604809, study PRJNA352737) | marine metagenome | biome: ENVO:00000447; feature: ENVO:00000209|ENVO:00000569|ENVO:01000036; material: ENVO:00002151; isolation source: viral sequences binned using virsorter ...
TTTTTAGCCTCCTTATTTTTTTGGTAATATTCCCGATAATATTCCTGCCCTCTCTCCTTCACTTCTGGCCGTTCTAAATATTCCCGCCGATATTCCCGCCGTTTCTCCTTCACTTCTGGCCGTTGTGAATATTCCCGCCGTTTCTCCTTCACTTCTGGCCGTTGGTAATATTCCCGCTGTTTCTCCTTTATCTCCTCCTTATTTTTTTGGTAATATTCCTGCTTTTTCTCCTTTTCAAATTCTAATACATCCTCGATCGGTCCCCTGATTAACTTTTGATTTTTCTCATATTCTGCAAGAACTTTTTTATATTCTTCCTCATCTTTTTTACTAACCATTAGTAAGACCGCCTCAAGGGGGGGAAGTGCTTTGCATCGAGCCGAAGTAAAACAGAGTCGGGATCTTCTCCCTGCTTCACCCACTCAACCCAGACGAATTTAGGAAAATATGCTTCTCTCGGTGGATCTTCTCTCTTTCCTTGATTTCTCAAACGCATATACATTCTTCTAAATTCTTTATTGGTCTCATCACTCGCCCAACTTCGCCAATTCTCTCTAACTGTCCCTGGGTTCTCCCTCTTGTATTTTCGGCAAGCCGCGAGACTCAAAGGTTTTCCATATTTAGATATTTCTTTTTTTCGCCTCTCCGTTGCTTCTGTGACTGGTTTTCCAAAGGTCATTCTTCAACCTCATACTTTCCCAAGTCGATATAGTCCGAAGGGTTTTTGGGCTTATCAAGCTCCTTTTTAATCCCTGATATCTCCAGCCAATTATTTTGGTGATACTTATTCCATATATCCATCTGCATTTGTCTTTGTATTGCTGAAACTGGCTTTTGGTTAATATAAATTAATTCTATTGCATTACAAAGCCTTTCTAAATGCCCGAAATCGTCTACATTCCAATCAATCTTATTGCTCATTCTTGAAAACCTCGCTAACGTCGACTTCTACCGCCTCGAATACAATATCCTCTGCTCTGCTGTCGTTGTATTCCTCTGCTCCTATTCTAAACTGTATAGGATCACAATTTTTGAGAATTTCACCGGCATAAAATACGCTGTAGCCTATTTCCGTTTCTGGGTAGCAATCGTTTAGCATCTCTTCGAATACTTCTTCTAAATCATAATCACTAAGTCCGCCATCTTCACCTAACCACCGCCTAATTACTTTTTGGTCCCATTCGGAAAGAGAATCTATATCAATCCATTTTCCATTTAATGCGATGTATCTTTCTTTTTCTGTCTCGTTTTCTGTTTTTTGTGTTGTGTTAGTCATTTTATTTAACCTGCGAGAATCTTTTTTCTCTTCTCGCTATATGGTTAGTGATCTTGCATATATATAAACCTGTTGCTATCTTGTTATGATTGTAATAAATAGACATTCAAAGACATTACCCTGCAAGCAATTTCACCAGGGTTTCCCCTAACGTTTCGCCCTTCTTTCGTTGGTCCTTTTCGCCCTTGAAAGATCCTTCCATAAGGGAACACTACTAAGGCACCTCTAAACACATTATTTATCGGTAATGGGCTTTTCTGTCTATTCCCCTTCGAAGGCGTCTAAGCTATATCTTCTTTTTTTCCTTCTCTGGGTGAATTTACCAAAAACACTTTAATAGGTTTTCATCTAATCCCCCTCGTGGGGCGTTTTTGGGATTTTAAGTCAAAGATCGTGTCAGTTTGATAATCTCTTCGACATGTTGGCATTAGAGGCATCATGCTATAAGCCTTTCTATTTGTTATCTTGTTACTATCTATATTATAAGGGAAAATATCCCCAATTTCCTACAATGGGGAAAATGAGAGATAATCCGCCATATTTACCCCTCAAACCAAGGAAAAACCCCTTAAACCCCCCTTTTTAAGCCTCTAACCTCCTATTCTATCCCTATTATAGGAACCCCCCCCGATTTAATCGAATGGGTAGGAAATCCCAGTTTCTAAAGGATATTCACGGATTTCGTCACATCGACCACGAGGACCGCCCAAAAATTGCCATTTTCCAACCTTTTGAGCGTGTATAAGTTCCCCATTCTTCCACCATTCCACATAAATCGGCTTGTGATATGTTGCCACACCTCGCAATTTAACAGTTTTAAACTTCATCACCAGAGGCAACGGAAACAATAAATACCCAAATTGCTTTTGCCAAAACTTAGTAAGTACAGTTACCAAGGTAATTTCTCCCGTTCTGCCTTTTGAAATTCTGGGCTTTGAATACCTGTACCTAAATAATGTTGTTCGAAGACCTGAGACGAGCTTTCCCAACCACCCCAATATTTAACAGTCTCCGGCAGTATCCCACGAGATAAACACTGTACTGCCCAACTCCGCCGTAAGTCGTGCATGGTACAATCTAAAAAATCGGGGTCTTCTGTGAGCCTGTAAGCGTTTTCTCTTGAAAATGTCATCCATTCGGTTATTGTTCTCGTAGTTACGTTTGTTTTTGAAAAGTCCGCATACTCAAGCCGATTATCTAACGGAAAAGTGCGGTACTTGTTCCCCTTCCCAATTATTTTTCCCATAAGGCCTACTGTTACATCTTGTATTTTATCTTCGTTCTGAATCTTTGCGACTTCATGCACTCGCAAGCCATTAAGTCCAAGACGTATAGCGATTTTTGCCCCTTCATGCGGTGCCGCTTGCACTAATGTTTCTCCCTCCTGAGCAGATAACCAACAGGCAAAACCTTTTTTAAATGGTGCTTTAATCATGTACTTATCCTACCATCAACCATGCACTAATACACCCTATTACAAGGCAGGCGAGATAAAATAAAATTTGTACCCCTGTACCGCCCAGTGCATCAGTATCTGCATACTTTTTGAGTGCTTCTACGTATGCTTTATCCGATATTTCAGTACTCCCCCCAAGTTTTAAACGTTGCGCTAATTGCACGAGACTAACAATAAAGCCCTTATCTTTATCCCTCCAAAAGTACTGAGGCATAAAACCAGGGTATCCGCCCCGCCTTTCCATTTTATAGAACTCAGCATCGTACTGTTCACCAGGTACCCCACTATATAAAAGATCCTCATATACCTCAGAATCTGGGCGAAGGAGTACACCAAACGGCCTAAGCCCTACCCGCTGTAAATGTTCGGGATTTTCTACAGCTTCCCAGGTGTTATGATCAAATATTTCCCATCCTTTAGCACCTTCCCGAAGTGGCACGGTTTTATATCCTTTTCCATGCTCGAAAATAATACAAGTACCGCCATTAACTAAACTTCCAACTGTCCAAGTCAACCGACCTAAAAGAGTCCCCAACCCTTGACTAAGTGAGCCGCCAAACATATACGCAACACCTATTAAAAAGGTCGAACCGAGAACAACACCCACAACAAACGCCGCCACACTAACAATCATCGTACACCTCTATCGGAAATCTCAATTAATAACACAATAATTAACAACACCACCGAAGAAACTAACCCCACATGGTGCAACGTCCACCCATCATGAAAAGATGATGAAGTTAAAAACACATAATCCCAAACGGACCCCACCCAGTACTTACAAGGCTCACCCAATGGACACCAGTTATCATAATACCACTTACGAGCCATTCCGGCGTTTAATCTGAGTTCAATAAGGCAATAGGTAAACAATACAACACAAAAAACTTTACTGAAAAAATAAACTTGTTTAGGAATAATAAATTTCATATTAAACCACCTAACCAAATTGGTAAATTAACTTCGATTCCTGGAGGTATTGGGTTCTTGTCTAAATAGTACACTGTCAATGCACTAAGACCATACCCGGCGATAAAGAAAATTAAGCCGAGACCTAATTCCATAAACGGCACTTTATGGTATCCCTTTTGTGATAACTCAATAAACTTTTTTGTAGTACTTGCTAGTAGTGGGTCCGCTCCCCCAGGTATAACGGCGAGCGCACTTTTTAAATTTATCAAGTTTAGAACCTTCGGCACAAATACATACCCACAAAACGCCACAAAAGAGTTCCCGTCTTTGTTAGAAAATTCTTTTTGGTGTCTGCTTGCTCGTACCATTTTTTGTATGCGCTCCCCGATAACACTTAAACGAGGGTCATAAATACATGAGATAGATTCATGAACAAACATGCAAGGCCTATGGTACAAGTGATGCACAGCCCCGAAAGGATCATCAAAATACGCTTCATTTTTTCCGAAATAAATTTTTTCGGCACTCTTCGCCTCATCGTATCCGCTACTATATTGAACTACTCCGCCATGCTTACGAGTGCAAAAAACTAAACGACCGAAAAGGCGCATACTCATATCGTAATAGATATTCGCTACCCGTGTACGAAGGTGGAACGGTAATTTATCCCCAATAATTAACGGAGACAAAAACAACAATAGCCCCACCATTAACCCCAGTAAAAACCAAATTAACATATTTTCCCCCAGTACTGATGCCATACCTCTTTGGGTTCTTGGTTAATAATTTTTTTAACTGTGTTTCTACTTACTCCCACTTTCCGGGCTGTGGCATCTTGTCCGTATCCTTTTGTGAAATAGTACAGTTTTATTTCTTCTTTCTGTTCTTCTGTTATTGCATTATATTGATTCATCCAAATAACCGCCTTCTGCCTCTTTCGTTACTCTCGTTTTCTGTTTTAACTATACTTTGCGAGATGCTCTTACTTAATTGGTCTTGTTGCCATCCTTCCGTACTTCGTAGCAAACGACTTTCAACAACTGCAAGTATTTCCCCTATTTGAAGCTTCGCCCTACCGTCTAAACTTTCTAATTCGTCGTCAGGGTCATTAAATAAATAACCTCTGTATCTACCACTTAAGACGCTTTCCGGTCTTGGGTGAACAGATAAAAAAACTTCTTTCATAATTCGGAAATACCATCTATTCTCATTTATTGCCGCATCCGGCATGAACGATAGTACAAGGTCCGAGTTTAATAAAATCGATAAATAACGGCTACTACTTTTCGGAATTCCACTCTCTACAAGTTTAGAAAAGTGGTCTGCCTCTTTCTTTTTTTGTAATAGATGACTACTAAGGTTGAGGTTCTGTGTGTGTGTCCCTCTGCTAAGTTGTTCTCGAGCCTGTGCCTGTATTAATTGCTGTTGTGTTTCTTCCATGTGTTACCTCCTAAATAGTTCTGTGGGTGTTAGCTTATATAATGTTTATGTACCGGCCGGCGGACGATCATAAACCATATGTATATTTCCAATCACTTATAGTGGACTTGCCTACCCCTGTGACTTTAGAGATTTCACGGTAGGACATTCCCTCCCTGATCATGTTTCCAACTATATCTATCTTTGTTAATTTCTCAATCTCTTGCGGAGTGCGCTCTATTTTTTCTTCTTCTGTTTCTATCTTGTCAAAATCAAACTGCATTGACTCGTTCAGGCGGTCTTTCTGTATATTGAGATGTTCATAAAACTCATTATCCTCTCTGAGTTTTGGCCAACGTATCCGACCGCCTAACCTTCTGAGCCTCAAATCAGAAGTACTAAATGTATTACCTATTGTGTAAGCTGTAGCACTTCCTAAGGGTCGAGGATAGCAAGCAAGTCTATAATCTGCAAGCATTCGTAACTTTTTATCTATAAAATTATAGGAGGGGCAAGTACATATTGTAATTACTCTGCGCACTCTCTGGGTCTCCCACGCTCTGCCAAGGTTAACGTTCTTCTTACTCATAAACCTGCGAGCGTCAGCGGCACCAGTACCACTTATTTCATCAAGGACAAGAATACTCACTTGCTCTTTACCTGGGTGAATCTTAGAATACCTTGTTAAGTATTCTTTGTAAGATAAAGTGAAATCTTCAAGCTCAAGTTCATATTCAAACTCCTCAGCAAATAACATGGCTAAGCGTACTGCCAAAGTCGTTTTGGAGCTTCCCGTTCGGGCGTTCCTGCTATCAATTATTATCTTAGCATCTCCTTTCCTGTGTCCGTCTACATCGTGTAGTACTGCTTCATAAAATGGATGCTCTTGGATATCCATTTAATCGACCCAACCCCCAAACGCATCTTCATCGGTACTTAAAGAAAGACCTAACCCTACTTTACTTTCCCACTCAATAAAATAGCGGTAAGCTCTCACCAAAATATCTAAGGGGATATTGTACTCTTGTTTCCTGCTGACTGTTCGTGAAGGAATCCCCAACTCTTTAACCTCAACTTTAGTAAGGTATAAAATAGGGTCCGGCAATTCTATTATATCTTTTAAACCCGTAAGCTGTAACGACTGAGCATCTTTTAAGTTAGTTACTACCGCATCTTCTGGTAACTCTAATGTACCCAAGTCCAACGGTCCGTTCCAATAGTCCCCGACATGGTGCCGCTCCCTTCTTAACTGTGGTTCCAGTTGGATTAATAAATTAATCAGAGAACGACGTAAGGCGGCACTCATCTCCTCCTCTGTAACGTCTTGGGTACCTCTTAACATCTCAATGGCGTTTAAGGTAGCCCCTACCTCGGCATCTAAGTTTACTACCTGCTGCCACTTACTAAACTGCTTATAAAAAGATATGTCTTCAACAGTTGTATTAGCATCGTACTCAAATTCCATTTATCTAATTCTCCTTATCAGCTCTTCACCTAAAATAAATGCAGTCAGTAAAAAAGAAACACTAAGAAAAACGCTTAGAGCTTGGGCGCTTAGTGTTGCATTAATGTAAAAATTCATAGCGACAACAGACAGAAACAAAGACGAACAGGTTAACAAAAGCATTATGTTTGTAGTGCGTTGTGAAAATCGCCTTCGTAAGTGTGCAGGCATTTGGTCGTTATCATATAACGCCATACATAGCAAATCGTACATAGCACGGCTTCTACTCCCTCGATACCGCAACGGGTCCGAAGCCTTGTAAGCGTCTATGTCTGCCGTTATTTCTTCGTCTAACCTTATAGAAATTGGTGTTTGTTGTGAACTCATAATAGTACGGTATTACATTGTAGTAATTCCTTAGTTGCTTTATATACAGCCAGTTATATTAATATTGTCCCCCGAGTCGGTATGTACCGCAAAGGGGAGGAAAAGAAACTATGTTCGACGATCTCAAAGCAAAATATGAACTCGCTCGTGCATATCAAGCTAACCAGGCTCAAACCATCATCGGTGCAGGAATTATTGGTATAGCGATCTTGATAATCATACTTGTGTACTCACAAGTACAAGAGGCTCTCCCAACTCCGACATCAGCAAAGCTCTCTGGAGCTAGTACAAACGTCACTAGCACCTTTGCGGCTTCGATGGAATTAGCCCCTGTCATCTTGATAGTACTTGTAGCTTCTGTCATCTTGTTAGTAGTTAACAGATTCAGATAATACAGTACAGCACAGCACGAATCGTCCAGGCTTCGGCCTGAAATAATTATAATATAAATACCCAAGGAGGTGAAACAAAAAAATGCCAGGTCCCATTAAACGGTACAAAACCAAACCAAAAGGAATGAGTGCCAAAAAATGGAAAGGTCCAGGAGAGTACTATAAACGTTCGGGTAGTGCTGGATGGAGTAAACGAAATAAAAAACTTGACGGTAAAAGAAAGGCTACAAAATATAAAGGCTCAAAAACGTCTTCGACCGGAAGCGGTCCCTACTCACATCTTCACGACCAAACTATCACGAAGAAAGAGTACATCAACTACAAGACCGGAACGGTTGTTAAAACAACAACCAAGAAAACAACATCTACCAGAAAGAAACCAACCACTAAGCGCAAGGCTCCAAAGAGGAAGACCACTAAGCGAAAGGCTCCAAAGAGGAAGACCACTAAGCGAAAAGGTAGTAAAAGAAAAGGTAGGAAGAAGTAGTACAGGATAAACCTGCTACAACTTTATCTCCTTTCAAATTAAATAACATTCATATGCCTATCAGCAAATACAAAAAGAAAGAACGAAAACGAAAGAAAAAAGTTAAAAGATACTTGGGCAAAACCGCAACACAGAGAGCCCGAAAGAAAGCAAAAGCAACAGCATCTAAAGCTAAAACTAAAGCAGGCAAAGCCAAACAAAGCGCAAAACGCAGAGGAGCCGCCACCAAAAGAAAAGCAAAGCGTACTTATAAAAAGAAAAAGATGCAAAGAAAACAAAAGAAGCACGCTAAAAAATTACCTTCACAACGTGCAAAGAGAAAAGCAAAAGCAACAGCATCTAAAGCCAAACGCAAAGGAACAGCACAAGCGCGAAAAATGAAACAAGCACGAAGCGCAGAAGGGAAAAAACTAAAATTCGAAAAGAAATTAGAAAAACAAAAAAAGAAAACAGCGGCAGAAGACGCAAGGAAAATGTATTATGCCGAGAAACAAAAGACAAGAAAAACGAGAAAGTCCGGTACTCGGAAGAAATATTCTCGCACAACCTCAGCAGTAAGAAAGACTCGGAAGAAATCACCGAAGAAAAAAACGGCTCGAAAATCTATGGCAGATTTTGAGAAAGATATGTGGGGCGGCTTTTAATTATGAAACCGCATGTACTATAATTGCGACAGCTCCCACACTTGCTATTAATACAAATAACACTTTAACAATAAAATCCCTGTCTTTTTTATATAAATCCAACATGGTTAACGCCTACCGGATGCCCGTTCTTTTTCAAATACCGTACTTGCCGCTAAGTACAAAGCCATACCCATACCCACAAGCGGAACCCATAACAGAACCGATTTTATTACATTACCAATAAGGGTAGAAGTATTTTTTCCGCCAAGGGTAGCCGGTGAACTTGCTATTGCTGTATCTCCAATACTACCCAACGCTTGCCCGAAAATCAAAAAGAACAAGCCCAGAATAAACGCAAACATCGCCAACTCTGCCACCGCTTTAAATACCTTCCCCATTATCTAAACATCCCCCCGTATCCCTGTTCCCGAATAGAATTAACTAAGTACCACATCACGATGAGAATTAAAAACATCCATAATATGTAATCCCAAAAGGTAGAATAGTAACCCAAACCAGTAACGCAGTCCGCAGTAGTACAAGTAACGTTCGCTTCCATGTCTGTAATGATTGGATCTAATACCACATGGATAATAGCAGTCAACACAACAGCCGCCAACATCGTAAGAGTATTTGTTGCGCTCATTGTTACAAGTTCTTCATCAATCTGTTTAAGCCTTTATCTAAATCGGCAGTAACTTTTTTAATATCTCCTACCTCAAAATTTAATTCTTTAGTATAAAAATCAATGTCTATATCTAAAGCAGGAACATCAAACAAACCTTTCTTTATATCTGACCGTTTGTCAAATGAAAGTTTTCGCTTTCGTTTTGTTTCTACTTCTACTTCTACTTCTGTTTCTATTTCTGTTTCTATTTTTGTTTCTGGTTTTGTTTCTATTTCTGTTTCTAATTTGGTTTCTAATTTGGTTTCTGTTTCTGTTTCTGTTTCTAATTTAGTTTCTAATTTAGTTTCTAATTTAGTTTCTATTTCTGTTTCTACTCTTCGCCGTGTCTCGATTTCTGTTTCTAATTTGGTTTCGAATTTAGTTTCTGTTTCTGGTTTTGTTTCTGTTTCTAATTTGGTTTCTGTTTCTGTTTTTATTTTGCTTTCTTTTTTTAATGTACTTTCTAAAGTTCGTTTTGCTTTGTTTAATTCTGTCTCTATTGCTGTTTCTGCTTTTACAGCTCCCCTTTTCAATCCTCCGTACATTTTAGACCCCATAGCAACCGAAAACTCTTCCCAGTCTAAAGTTTTACCTGGTATTTTTGCAACACGAGCCGGTCCTATTATCTTAGTACCTGCCCAAAGCCCCAATTCTTCCACTGGTTGAACATATCGGACCGCCGGACCCCTTAAGGCCTTAGGAAGAACTTTAAGAACTATAGGTAGGGCTAATAGAGACCCTCCAACCATCCCTGCAAACTCTACGGGGTTTTCTTCTGCATATTTAACCACTGGGGAACTTTTTAATGTACCACCAGGAAAAACGTCATAATATTCTTCGGCGGCCAATTCCTTGGCTCTTTCTACCCCTTTGTCCTTTCCTTTAATCTTTGCTGTTAAAGCTACATCAGCAACACCATATGCAATATTTGTACCAAATTCCAAACTGGCTGGAACATATGCGGGTATAGTTGCTAAACCTTTAGAAATGCCCCTTCTCGCTACTGTTAAATTGGAACTTCCTGGCATAGATGCATCAGCCGATTCATAAACATACTTTAGGTAACCTTCTTGCGCACTTACTAACTTATCTCGATAATACCTTTGATCCCCTCCTGAAATAGCATCTAATATTTCTTCGCTCTCTGTTTTCACTTTAAACCCTTCGGGTAGTATTTCATACTCTTTAACGTTAGGCGTAAATTTGATTTGTTCATATATCCAGTCCGGCGCCTTTCCGTATTCCTTTTCTAATAAAAATTCTTCGCCCACTTCTATTGCTGTTTGAAATTGCTCAGGAGTAAACTTAGTTTGTCTTCCTTCGTACTCATCGAATAACCGCCTATCTTCGCCTGCCGCTACCATTTCTACATAGTACCGTACCGATTCCACTTCATACCCTGATGAAATTTCGTTTCGAAGTTGTTGCGGATCTTTTTCCACATATTTTGAATATGTTTGTGCAAACTTACTTTCTGGCGTAAACTCCATCTCTGTTCGAATAGATTCTGCTGTAATGGTTTCTCTTACTATTTCCGGTTCTGGTTCCGGTTCTGGGGTCCGTTTTGGTCCTCTGGTGGGCCGGTTTATTGTGTCGGGGTCGTAGTCTTGGCCAAATTTTATTTTATCAGCTATCCTTTTTTCCTCTGCTTTTTTTTTCTTGTCTGCCGCTACTTTTTCTTTATGTTTTTGCAAAGTAGACTTTGCTTTTTCTTCTAATTCTTCAGCGGTAAACGGATCAAACTCGCTAGTACTCATTTCCACGCACCGTAACGTTCCACAATGCTAAAGCCAAACGCTTCTTCCATTGTTCCAATTATCACAATGATACAACAACCAAAACACAAAATGGACAACGCCGGATAGCTATAGACCGTTGCAGTACCATCACTTACGGTTTGTAATCCCATCGCAGAAAATCCGCATATCGTAAAAAGAATAGCCGAAAACATACCGAATATAACATTATTGGTATCAATTCGACTGATACAAAGATATGCACCAACACAAGCAAAGACAAACATCATCCAAAACGTGGTAACATCTACATACATTTTTTAACTCGTTAAATTCTTGAAGCTCACAAACAATAAACTAATCACTACCATGAAGAGCATCCCAGGTACTAAACCATTAGACAAGCCGCCGAAAATATCGGTCATGGTACTGGTCCATTGGTTTTGCTGTGCATAACGGTAAGTAATTTGAGCAGAAGCGGCGCCGTCTAACGATCCGCCACTCACCGATAAGATAGTACCATTATTAGGAAAATATTGATAGTCCTTTCCTTGTGCCGTTAAGTTTCCCGTTCCAGAAGTCCCTAATTTCACTTCTGGGTAGGGGTTGTAAATTGCATTGGGTATATTGCTGTAATTTAATAAAACCGGTGAGGCCGTCGAGGGAGCAAACGGCTCACCGCTTATAATTTGTTCCTGTGCGCCCATAGTACTTGCGGACGAAGCAACAAACAAAAACAACGCAATAAACAACACAACAGCAAAATAAACAATTTTCGGCATCCTTGTTACTTATAAAGGCGATCAATTTAAAAAGGTGACGGACATTCTTTAGTACATGGAACCCCAAACCTTCTTAGACGAACTCGCTAAAGAATGCACGGCGAGAGGGATAACCCCAAAAGAATTAATAGACCGACTAATAAAAACAACTGAACCCTTCCACATATCAAAAAGAAACATGTTAAAAGCCGGTGTAGGTCTTGGGGTGTTAAGTGTAGCGGCGGCAGGTGTAGCGAGTGCCGGACCTACTGACCAGGGACAAATCTCCGCCCAGTCGGGACAGTTTGCCAAAGTGGAAGGACCGTCAGATAGTACAGTAATCGATTTATCAAGTGACATCGTCGACCTTTCCAACACGGAACAAATGGTTTTGCCTATCTACAGCGGAACCCCTGGCTCGTTAAGCACGGGATCTATGTGGCTTGATTCTTCTGTCTGAGGTACTTAAATATGGGTCAAATTGGAGAAATTAAATATAAACAGCAAGACGGGAGCATAATCTCGGTGCCGGTCTTCGACGACGCCGACAGTGTGCCGGCAGGGGTTTATAAATATCTGCGTGTAAAAAGTGACGAGGCCACTTCTGGATTTGTTGGTATGAGTGCAACAGGCGACTTAGCATCATGGAAAATAAACCATCCATCTTACGGTGTACTGATGCCCGTGTCAGCGTTGGCACCAAGTTGTCCAAGTTATACAGACATCGACAATTTCAGTTCATCACCTGGAAACTTTACCTCTGGAAACTTTGATAACCTCTATGGAAGTCCAAGTACAAATTTCTCACAAGTAGCCTCACCTGTACCAACTTGCGGAGACCAAAATCAAAGTTTACAGCACGCAAGCACGACAGCGTCGACAGCATTTAGCAATTCGACATATTGGACTGTTGCGCCAGGAAATAATATAGAACTGTTTGCACAATTTACGGGTACTAGTGCAAGTTTCAATATCGTGATCATATATTTCGGAGCCACGGCGTTTGGCAGTACATATCGCGCAATGTTCGACTGGGGTAACAGTATGTGTTATTTACAAAACGGTGGCAGTACTCTAACCAGTGCGGCTATTACTAGTAGACCGACCGGCCAATTTTGTAATTGTGTAGTGGATTATAGAAATTCAGATGCGGCCTTGATCCAAATGGACTTACTCGATGATGTTAATGGTACATCGCTAATAGGTGGACCACTTACCAGTACAAACACTTCCCATACTGGAAGCCAAGTAGGAATGTATGTTAAAAGCTCCGCCGCTGATCCCATTATAGTCAATGCATTAAGGACAGTACCATAAAATGAAATTACACTTATTTAACCCAGGTAAATGGAACCCAAAACGCTTACTAGCTATTTGTTTTGTGGTTCTTATCTTAGCAAGCACCGCCGGCGCAGCAGTAAGTTACTGGTCTGCCACTTCGGGAAGTTCCTTTACTAGTACAAGCGGAGTGAAAGTAGAACTGGTCGACAATGAAGTTTTTGCTACTGGTTTAGTATTTCCAAACTCTCAAACCGTCTATCTTCACAACACAAGTTTTCACGGCGACGATGTTAACATAGAAATGGCAAACGGAAACTGGAACGGTACTGTAAGCAACTGGGTAAATACAACTAGTATTGCAATGGGTACGGGAAACTTAACGATTGACCCCGACAATCCTTATTTCGGTTCTCCGGTCACGGTATCCGGTGCAGGGATTCAAATGTTAAACTTTACGAATATTATTCCAAATGATAATTATAAAGAGGATTTAGTTTATACAACTAACGCAACTGCATCAATTACCGTAGGGAATGTTACTGGACTGACAAGCTACGGATTAGTAAATCCAACGTCATTAATTGGATATGACGCGGCAATTTCAAACGCTACAGGCTTTGTCACGTTCGACCAAGTCCCACCAGGGACAAACGTCCATGCGGCGGTTGAGCCATTAGGAATATTATACTTAAGAAATCAAACCCCACCCCACGGGTTAGTACTAGACGCAACTCTAGTTGTATTTTATGAGGATTTAGACACAGACACACCGATAATAATAAATAAAACGACATCCGGCGGCTATGTTGATTTGACTGAACTAAATTTGACTAAATCATTTATTATAAGTGCAAATTCTCCATCACACTTCAATATGACAACACTGATTGATGATATTTCAGTGCAGAGTACAGCCTTTATGCTCCAAAAGTCTAAACCACAAACCCCTGTTACCTTTGTCCTTGATGATAAAACCGGAGACTTCGGCCCTGATGATAACGTTGCACTAGAAATATTTAGGGGCATTAATTCAACAAGCTACGACCCTGTCAACGGAACGTCAACGCGATGGCTTGCCATAAGCGGGGACAGAATCGGGAACGCCAATTTATTTAATTCGTCCAGTTTAGAAACCGAGACACGGTACAGGCTAAAAGTAAAAAATAATCTTAATCAAGAACGAAGCTTAGGGACTTTTGTACCGAAACAACCGGCAACAGTCACGCTTTCTATTGAAAATGTAGATTTTTCCGTTAATAAAGGCCAGACTTTTAACTGGAACGCCTCGCTCACTGATAACCCACATCAACGGATTTCATACGAAGACCCCACCTTAAGTACCACCAATTTTAATTGGAACGTCTCATACTTTGACAATAATTCGTTAATTTATTCGAGTCCCTCTAACTGTTTAACTGCGTGCGGGATTTTCTCAGAAGCCTACTCTTTGAATTCTTCAGCGGCTAATAGTACTTTGATTGTAAGATGGAGTGCGTTAAAAGATGGACAATATATTGGGGCAACTACTGTGGGTACGCGTCCAGGAGCCATTATACCCAAAACCTTCCCTGTCAGCTCAAATTGGGCATCTCTTGGGGCTATCGCCATCCTTTTAATACTTACAGCAGGTGGAGGCGGTATAACCTCACCAGGCATGACAGGCTTACTTATAAGCGGTACAGCCGGCTTGCTATGGCTCCTTAAGCTCTTGACCTTTGGACCTCTCACACAAGTACAAAGCGCCGGCATCATTTTTTTAGGGCTGTTTATTAGTGTTACCTATATGATAGGAATGGGGGAGGGAAGTTAGTACAATGGAACTGAGAAAAGTAGCCTTCGGTATTTTATTGTTTGGCGTCGTTTTAAATATGGCTATCTTTGCGACTGCTTCGGTGGGCTTAGATAGTGCGCTCGGTGTTAGTGGTTCAACTGATCCATCTTTTATGGAAAATATTGATGACGCTATGACAAACCTTGAAGTGAGTACTAACAGCTTTGAAGTCTTTAAAGCCACTATCCAAATCGCCCAAGTACTGAAAAATAGTTTCTTAGATTTATTGTTTGTTGTACCAAATTTAATGGTAAATCTTGGCTTTCCGTCTTGGGTAAGTTCCATGTTTACAATCGTATTTAGTATTTTGTACATCTCGGCGTTTGTTTATATAATTATAGGGAGAAGTATGTAATATGGCATGTAGCGATATTTCTTCAGTAACGCAAGCCCTTATAGACGGAGAATTTTTCTATATTCTCTGCCCATATGAAGCCCAGATAGGTGTACTAGCCTTTCCTATTATCATTTTTGGGGCTTTAGCCATAGGGTTATCAGTACAAAATCAAAGTGTGATCCCCTTTACCGTGTTCGGGTTAATCGGTGGTACAGCCATTTTACTTAACTCAAATACGTCTTTTGGTTTATTCAACCAAATCTTATACTTAGCCATTATAGGGGCCATCACGGCAAGCATTTATCTACTCTTGAAGCGTTTTAGCGGTACATGAGGGAATTGTCAGTTATAGACTTCGTCCTATTTGGAATCGCCTTTTTTTCTGGAATACTCGCACACGAAGGGGCGCACTTGTTAGTATGTCATGCACTACAACTTGACCCTAAATTTGATTTATTGAAACTAAAAGTAAATTGTAAACACCCCAAAAGCCGGTTAGATATGCGACTAATCGGACTTGCTCCCATTGTGTTATTTGTTGTAGTTGGATGTTTTGAAATAATGCACCAAGTCATCACAGAAAGCACATTTCTAGTACAAACCTTTACGTATCCGGCTTGGGCTCCTGTTTTTATTACTCAGCATTTCAGACTCCCCACATTATTATTTATGGTCGGTTTGATTATTGGTTTAAGTCCTTCGGACCTCTCGCCAACTATCGCAAGCAGTGGCGGCACTTGGCAACGGTGGAAAAATACCCCTCAGAGTCTAAAAATTGCTTTAGGTGGGGCTTTGTTGGCCGCTCTTACCCTTTACCTTAAAAATATCCCTGTCGAGCTTCTACCCTATGGAAAAGACGCCGTTTTTTTACAAGTGATAATCGGATTATTTGAAGTGTGTATTGTGGCTGTACTTCTTATCGCCGTTGGTATCGCTATCCTACAATCAAAACCCACATTTCCACCGGAAACAGATAAAAAACAATAGATAGAGGCAAATTTAGCCCCCCCCTTATTTCCACTGGAAAACTCCACGAAGCTGTACTACTCCTCGCTATCTTGTGACTTCTTCACCTCTGCAAATACATCTAGATAGTAAAAGAAATCCTGCAAAACCTGTTGAGGGTCTCCCTCCGGAGGTTCTCTCCTCATCTTCTTCATACTTCAGCCTCCTGAATATGTGTTTTAGCATTTAGGTGGAATTCTGTGCTTCCTTCATACACACTACTAACCACCGGACCAATTACATACGATTTTCCTTTTTCTAGCTTCAATCTCCTCGACTTCTTAAAAATACAGAAATCAAACTTCCACCCTGTACCCCTATCGACTAATATTCCCTTCTGTAAAATCCTGTGATCCTCTGGGAACTCCTCACCTTCATCTAAACACATAACAGCCACTTCCTGTACCCATACCCCTTCTAACGTCTTCCTGCATACTTCTTTTACATCCAACTCTTCAGCAGTCTGGGTCGTAGGACTTGGCGAACGGTTGCTGCCCGTGGTTAAATCGGTTCCTCTAGTAAATGTATCTTGGACCATTTCCCGCAATTCTTCGAGCTTTTCGGAAGGTTCTTTTTCTATTAATTGTTCGCCAATTTCGATAGACACCTCCTCTTTAATGAATTCTCGAATCTCTCTTTTTAATTCTGAAATCTGTACTTCGTCTATTTCAAATTTTATTAAACGTTTGCCTGACATGACGGATATAAACCTAAGCTAGAGGAATATAAAACCTTTTGCCCTTTCAAAACCTAAAAGCATTTGCCCTATCCAATAGAGAAAAACTAAACTGACATGAGTTTAATGTGTTATTCAACCTGTGATAATCTCATCTTCCGGTCTTAGGGCAACCGGAACCACTTATTATTTTTTAGCCTCCTTATTTTTTTGGTAATATTCCCGCCGTTTCTCCTTTATCTCCTCCTTATTTTTTTGGTAATATTCCCGCTGTTTCTCCTTTATCTCCTCCTTATTTTTTTGGTAATATTCCCGCCGTTTCTCCTTTCTA
>VTLG01001169.1_pt1 | contig 17025 bp, 10 predicted proteins | sample 4694571 | NCBI WGS metagenome assembly VTLG01 (sample SAMN12604809, study PRJNA352737) | marine metagenome | biome: ENVO:00000447; feature: ENVO:00000209|ENVO:00000569|ENVO:01000036; material: ENVO:00002151; isolation source: viral sequences binned using virsorter ...
CATGATATCTCCAGCCGCTTGGCTGTTAAATATATGTCCACCAGTGGCTTCCCACTCACTTTTAGAAAGGGCTGTACCTACGTCTGCGTGTCGTAGTTCGTTAGCCATACGGCCCTCCTTAGTCTATTAAATCTACACCTAATGAAAATGTAAATGTTGGGGTTGAAGACCCTGCTACTGTTGCATGCGCTCTAAGTTGCATTGGCAGTATACCATTACATACTGCATTACCACTTGCTGTAAGACCGGGGTATACAGTTAGGATTGTGGGGCCAGTTGTTACGCCACTCGCTTGCGCAAATGCGTAGGCTCCTGTACCTGCCACGTTATTACCTAAGTCCACCCAATCACCACCTATAGGGTCTAAGGTTTGTAGCTTGACATCTAGTGTCGCAGTACCTCCCTCGGCAGTAATGTCTAGGTAGAATATGCCCCCCTTAGAGCAGTGGTTAGTTATTATAGTACTTGTATGCGCACCAGCCGCTCTCAGAGCCGAAGAAAACATTATTTCTCGCTGGTTAGCCATTAGTCTGCTGTTCTCCTTTGCCATGCCTTTACATAGTCAACTGTTAGTGTCTTGGAGTCGCTTGATTCTCTCGACTGTACAAATACCCAAGGGGTAAGACTAACATCCTTACTGCAAGCGCCTGTCATTGGCGCTGACCTATAAGTCTGGTAACCATTTGCATCTAGTCTATAGAAATGGGCAGTTGTATCTTCAAGTGCTACTATAAGTGTTTCGTAGGTAGCCGCTACTGGAGCAATAGAAGGTTCAATCTTCGTAGCTTCTGTATTGGTATCTACGCCAGTTGCCTGCCAATATGCAGTATCATCTGTATCAAATACCCACCCTACCCAATCTGTTGCAGTGGTGGAATATGTCGCCATTGTATTTACAGCACCTGCGTCGTCGTGTGCGTCTGTAAAACCAATTTCCATTTTCACTGCCGCAATATCATCTACTTTGATTCGGGCCGCCATGACACAGTTTAGCTGTCCTTGGAAGTTCAACTCTCTACTGAGCGCTGAGTATCCATTGTCTGCTGTACCTGTTACCATAACTATCGTACCATTTGCCCCTGCGGATATTACAGCATCCGCTGAACTACCACTGCCTGTATCGGCAGTTCGCCATTCCACATCTAGTACGTCGCCAAGAAAGTCATCAAATACGACTACTTGGTCTAGTGTATTAAATTCCGCAAATCCAAATTCCCTAGCCAACCCCATAGTATTTCTTAGGTTTTGACGGCTTGGGACGTGTTGTACCGGGTTAGCCATTATTATCTCCTTTGACCATAGCTGGGTCAAGTTCTATTCTATTAAACTCAGGTTTATCTTTCTTAAATACTCCCCTTATTCTCCACTCTTCCTTGTCAGGTATCGGTTCGCTAGTATCTATTTCTACGGCCTCAAATGGGCCTAACAAGCTGAGCCTAGAAGATAGTTCATACCCTCTCTTACTCATCACTGATAAAAAGGTATCTGCTGTACTCTTGAGATGAGATTTCTTCAGCCCTGCGCTAGCATCAACTGGTACGTGACAACTTCCTTCCCTTACACTATAGGGGTTATCCTTGTTAGCATTTATCTTACGTTGAATTTTTCCAACGTCTACTAATGTTGAATCTTCTAAACTAGCTGACAAACTCTAAATCCGATAATTTAATTCCGACACTGCCCACACCAACAAAATCAACTTTATACTTGTGGTCACCCGTGACTTTATTCTCATAAAATCTATCTGTAACCTGACCAAGTACACCGTTATTTACTATATCATCACGTACATTTTCTGGGAGTGTATCTAGCTTACTAAATATTGCAGTGTATCGCTCAGAGTTTTTTCTGAGTCTTACTGGTGTTCCTTCGGGTATTCTATCATGTTCCGTAGGTGCTTCTATATTTGGAAAAAGTTTAGGAGGCTCGGAAGACTTAGTCTCCATAGTGGAGATTCGGTCTTCCATAGCCCCTAGTTTAATTAATATAGCCTCCAGCACATCAGCATTGCTGTCAGTAGCTTCACTCTTCTTCGTTGTTGCCAATTTAGGCTCCTTTAATCCATACTCCGTGGTCAGACCTCATTACCTGCTCACCATATAGTTGCTCAATAGCTACCTTATCTGCAAAATAATCAATGTCATACATTGTGTGCATGCTTGGTGTCATCTGCATAATGAGTGCTTGAGCCTCTTTTTGGAAGAGGGTGTTGTCATGGCCTGCCGAGTTAGTACCGTCGACATTTGTAGACTTGTATACTGGAACACCTAAGAATGACGATATATAAGCCTTATCCAATGCTGACTCTCTGCCAGTACCATGTAGGTTTGTATAGTCGTTATTTACGTAGGTATCCATTTTTAGCAATCCGACTTCGGATGCTGGCGAAATTACAAAGTAACGGTTGTCTGCTGGGCAGTTAGCATCATCAAGATACTGTATAGCCCTTAGATAGTCGTGGAATGTATTTTCTGCGGCGAGTGTACCGACTGTCTGTGAAGACCAGTCAGCCTCGATTCGTGACGCTATTGCGTCATCTACGTTTAGTCCTAGTGCATAACCTAGCTTGCCTGCATAAACTGCAAGCATGTCTCTGTCAGACTGGACTTTAGTAATACTTTCAACCGCAATAGCCGCATAGTAATGCTGGTCTACAGTGATTGTTGTATTTGTTTCTGTGACTGTCTCATACGTGATGGCGGTGTTAATGCTTTTCGCCCTTGCGGCTAAATCACTAATGTTAGGGACATGTATCTTGTCGCCCTTCGTTAGGCCATCTTCAAATTTTCGGTCAACTAACTTAGCAAAGACTAATTGTGCTTCTCGTGCGACGATTGCCAAGGGTGACCAAATCTCTGGTATGAAGACATCAGCAGTAGTGTTATCAATAAACTCTGTTGCTCCTGTCGCCATTATTTTCTCCTAAAGAATTGGTCTAAAACCGTATCAGCATGAGTCTTCATTTCTGATTCACTCATGCCGGGAGACATATCTGCGTCAGCCAACGTCATACGTTTCTGTCCTGCGCCTGTAGAAGAACCAGAATCAACTTCTCGTCCCCCTTCTCGTAAACGCTCTTGTACACGTCGTTCAACTTCCGTATCTATATCTGCCACTGGTTGTGAAAAAGCTGTCTGTACCGAAGATAACGCACCAGCGTAGTCTCCTGAGTCCCACTTAGTTCTAGCTTCTTCCATTTGTTCGGAGTCCCAATTACTGTCATTGTCGTGTAATACGTCGGCAATTGAGTTTCTGTGCATCAACATCGAAGTGTCCGCCTGTCGTTGCTGTGCTAAGCTATCCTTCACTCCTGTGATTGGAGAGTCACCATAACTACTTTGCGCAAAGTGGTCAATTAGTGATTCAACTGCGCCCTCTACACGTGATAAGGCCGCTTTAGTTTCGCCTAACTCTAGATACCCTTTTAACAGTTCCTTGTTTTGCTCTCTGGCCCGGTTCAATTGTCGTTGCCATGTTTTTTGCTCATCAGATACGCCATCATAGATGTCCGCTTCTGCGTTAGTGCTATTGCTATCTTGATTAGCCTCGTACTCAGCCACGGTTAGTGCCTCCTTGGATGTCCCACGCTGGTACTCCATTTAAATTATACCACATTATTGTACTCCTGTCAATTTTGATGTTATTATTCCTGTTGGACTTACTGAATAATCACTAGGGTTAGGTGTTACTGTTTTACCACTAGTTCTGATTGCTAGTAAATTCCTTTCTAAATTAAAATTAGCTGGGTGTCTTGGTTTATTACCATACCAAGTAACAAGTATTCTATCAATATCTTTATTTGTAGTCCTTATAATTAGACGCTCGTTGGCAACTCTTTTCTCTATATGGTGAAATATAGGGTTACTATCTTTAAGCTGTTCACGTCTTTCTCTAGTATGAGATAAGAATTTTTTAGCGTCATCTCTCATCTTGTCATCATTAGGCCATATACGTTCTTCTATATCCCAGTAGCCCGCATCCCTTAAAGCATTCTTAGCATTTTCAAAAGCGTTTATAGTAGGCAACTCTCGTAGCCATTCATTTTTTCTTTTATCAACATACTCTTTAAATAGCATATTATTACCATCTGCCCAGAACGCATCTTCTTCAGCCCTACGAGCCTCCCACATGTACTCACCAGTTTGTGTATCTAAAAACTTATCTTGGAAGGCTACTGCCGCCCACTTCTGGTATACCATATCACCAACAAATTCATGCCCTACATCGTCAGCACTTTCTGCATTTGCACGTAAGTCTGTAAAGTATTGTGCTATAGAGGCAAATCTTTCCATTCCCAATAAGTCTCTATTAGTCTCAAATCTTATAAACTTAGCTTGGTTTATTCTTGCCTGTAATTCCCTACCATTTATGTCGCCACTTTCAAAATCTTGTGACGCTATTGCCATGTGTTGTACAGCCGACAATGTTGCATTAGCTTTTAGTTCATTATATTCTCTAAATAGTTTTGCATCTCCAAAAGCCTTTGCACCATACTTTTCCCTATGGTCTGCTAGAAGAGTACTGACAGTAGGATGTTCGTGGTCTATTAAGTGTTTAACTGTTTCTGGGGCATATAGCCAGCTTACAGTCTGATTCTTTTTCATTCTATCATTACGCCATTCTTTAGCCTCATGGTTATCCCAATTTCTAAGTGCATGTATTCTAGCATTGGTTAACTTATCATAACTGCTAATCTCATAGGATTGTAGTCCAAAAAACTCTGCTGTAGTGGAGACTCCTACTTGACTAAAGCTAGCATTAGATAGCGCCCCATCAAGCCAGAATGGTACTCCAGACTGCCCTACTCGTGCTAGGATTGCGGCCCAGTCATTTTCAGTACCATCTCTTAGCGGGTCTCCAGTAAATGTTCTTCCTGTAATAAGGTCATAACCCATAGCAGTACCGGGAGCAAGCTGTGACCTACCCCTCTGGTGTAGCATCCTAAATGCCCAATGGTCATTCCACGCTGGGTTATCGTCCTGTTTAGATAGTGTAGTATTATCAGTAGAGTGCATAGCTACATCAGAGGCCATTCTAAATGCTGTCCACCACGCAGTACCAATACCTAACTGTACACCATTTGTGTGTAGCTTCCCAAATCTAGCTGATAAGTCTAGTGCGAACCTACCATTTTCGTCTACTGCCTGTAGGTCTTGAGTAGTGTCAAACGCATCGCCTCTAGTATTACCTGTAGCCTCGGCAAGTTCTTGCATTAGAAGACCTGCCATAACAACACCACTTAATTGTTGTGTTGCATTTCGCCATTTTAATCCAGTCTTATCTTGCTTACCCCCAGTAGCTACTTTCATACCCAAATCGCCAATAATACCGTATGTTGCTCTTCTGTATATAGGAGCAAAGAATAACAAGCTGTTTTCAATTAATCCTTGGAACGGTGTTCTCAGAGATAATTCTGGGTCATATACACCTGTCATTTTATTAATAACAGTACCTAAGTCCGTGTAGTATTCTCTTACAAGAGGGTTATCTATAGTTAGTTCTGTAACACCATTCTTGCGTAGCTGGTCATCTATAGTGGGCTTCATACCCTTCCACAGTTCAGTACGTATAACATCTAAGTAGCCAGTAAAGGAGTCCTCAAACCTTTGTAGAAATGAGGCATTCTTACCGAATATTGGCTCCATTTTAGTTTTAACATATTTACGTGTAGCGTTTAGTAGGTCAGCATTATCCATACCAACTAATGGCTCAGCATGACCTAGCCTAATAAAATTCTTAGCCTCATCCATTACTACCATATTGCCCGGATTTCTTAGATAATCGTTATAAGTATCGGGTGAGAAGAAGAACTTACCCATCATACCTACACCCTTCAACCAAGCATTCTGCGAAGCAAGCGCTCCTTTTAAGTCGCCCTTAGCTACTTTAGTTAGGCTTGGCATACGTACAAGTGCATTAAAGCCGTGAATCAGTGGCGCACCAAAGTCCATGCTAGCTTTGAAATACCTCATATATCGTGTAGGTGTTTGGAGTACTTCAGCAATTTTAGCTACTGGACTCCATAACCCCGAAACTACAGTAAGGTGTTCTCTTAATACTCGTTGGTCAGCAACATCAAGTGAACTCAGCGAACTGGGTAGCCAGTCAATGCCATCAAGTTCTTTACCTGCCGTAGTACTCCACTTCTCAGTTATTGCTTCTCTGCGCCTGACTATCTTCTCCATTATACCGTTTCGTATTTTTCTAGCGTTAGCCAGTGAAGAATTGCCTTCTTTCTTTAAAACATCAGCAAGTCTATGTATTGGTTGCCCATCTAGTATTACATCTGAGTTAGCCAGTTGTGCTATACGTTCGGCGTCTATAACACCTTCGGTAGCAATCCTCTCATTTAATACTCTCTCAAGATTATTTAAGTCTTTAACTTCAGAACTAAACTTAGAGCCTTTAGCCATATCCAGTGCAGGGTGGCTAACAAGGAAATCTGCTGTCTCAGTATCTATGGCTGTCTTCCACATAGTCTCAGTATACTGTCCCATTCTAGCGCTGAAACTCTCTAATACTGTTGCTGAGAGCCTGTTCATGTTAGAAGTTACCCCAGACTCCATACCCTGCGCCAGAACATCTAGTATATCTTTTTGTTCTCTAGGCTCAAAAAATGTAGCATAGGAGTTCAGTACTGATTGATTACCGCCTTTAGCCCTAGACCTTTCCAGAGTTCCGTAAGTGCCTCTACGATAAAGCCTTGGCATATAGTTAGTAAGATACTCGCCTCCCTTATCCTGTATAGTACCTACAATATCTACACCACGTATTCTAGCCTGTTCGTCAACTTGGAACATTATATCTTTTAAGTGGGCTAGCGTTTCTTTCTGTTGAATGCTGAGGTCAAAATATTTATCCCAGTCTTCTGGGTTTATCCTTTCCATAACCACGTCTACTTGCGTAAGATATTTTAATGCTTGTGAATCAGATAATACACGTTCTGTACCTGCGGTTCCCTCTCTTGAAATCCCCTGTAGTTTCCTAAAAGGAGTACCAAGATTTTTATATTTACGTAGCGCTTCAGCGCCAGCCTCATAAGCCTGTATACTCTCCGCAGACTGTGGTACTAGTTTAGTAAAGAATTCTTGCCCTTCAGTAATGCCTGCCAATTGCATTGCAGTATTAGCTTCGTCTGCCTTTAAACCTAGAGCATCTTCAGCTAGTCTCTGTGAGTGTACTTGTACAACTACACCCTGCCTACCAGCATCGTGATACAGTCTTGCCCTAGCACCTACAGCCTTGGCTATTGGCCTAGCCATGCTTGCCTGACCACCTTTAAGCGCTGTTTGTAGAGGAACATATATACCCCTGACAGCTTTGCCTATAAGTGTATCTTTGTGATAGAACTTTAATACGTCTGGCCCTTTTATCTTCTCGACCATATTTCTTACAGTTAGTAGTGTGCCAGCTACTAATTCAGAGGTTACACCATTTACACTATCAGGAACAAAGTCTAATCGTTTTCTGCCGGGGTCTACACTTTTTAGCCTGCGAGTTAGTTCGTCATAGTTATATCTTTGGAGGTTATCTATACCTTCCCACAAATGTCTATTATTAGCTATCCTATCTGCAAGTTGGTTAACCCACTCTTCAGTAGCTTTAGTACCTTGAGTTTTACCTAAGAATTTAGTATAGCCCTCACCAAACAGAGCAGGGTTATTTTTAGCTATAGACCTTACAGCCCTTCTTATAGCTGGTACACCCGAACTGGCATTTATACGGCTGGCTATAAATAGTGCCTTAACATCTGGCTCTGCTAACCATTCCCCTAATAGACTTAGTTGTGAGTCGCCCCAGTTTTTTCTAGGATTACCATTTTTAAAGAATACTCCAGTATCAGGCGCAGTACCATCTAGTGTATTACTTGCCTTAGCTAGCTTTAAGAACTGTGCTTTACCTGCACCGTAGCCAGCATGGTAGGATTTTTTCATGGCCTCATCTCTAGCCATTAGTCCCACTGGGTTAAAGCGCATCTGGTCAATCTGGCGTTGCAGTGCTAATTTAGCAACACCTACGTGAGGTAGGTCTTCTAGATTTCTATAAACACCCTTATTCATTCCTTCTAAAGCTATCCAGTCTCTATATAACTCCCAAGCCTTTAAATCTACATAATTCAGTAGCATGAGATGCTTAGCCCTGCCATCCACCATAGTAGCCGCTAACTGATTACCATTAGCTATATACTCCTCATCCATAGCCTTAGCCCAGTTCTCCCAATTCTTTACAACCGAAGAGTCAGATAGGTTATTACCAAGATGCTTGCCTAAGCCACTTTCGATAGCAAATTTCTGGAATCTATCTTGCCAGACCTTTTTAACTTTTTCATTTGAAGAGCGAGCGAGCCATTGTAATCCCCCACCTTCTTTCTCAGTAAGTTTAGCAAAGCCTGCTCTTTGTAGCATAGCTGGGTTATTGGTTAGAGTACCGCCTTCAAGCGCTACCCTCTTCATATTCTCTAACTGCTGAGTCTTTGTAATAGCACCACGTTGGAATGTAATAGCATCAAAGCCATGCTTCATTTCCATAGCCATTTCACGCAGACCCTGCAACGCAGTTATCTTAACTGCTATTTCGTATATTGAACCGTCGATAACCTCGTCACCTTCTTGGAGTGCGCCAAGAGCGTTATCAAGACCAGATTTATTGGCCCAACTAATTGCGAGTTCTTGCCCGGCGGGGGTATTTAGATATCTCTCACCTTCAATAATAGAGAACCTATCATATTCTGCCTCATTCTTACCATAACCTTTAACTTTGGTTCTGTTAGCCCCAGCTTTCTTATTCTCTTGTACAGACTTAACTACAGTATCAAGGTCAGTATTATATTTTTCTAAATCACTTCCTGTGAGTTCTTCTCCAATATCACCAGCTTCTAGCTGGTTTATTCTTTTAGAAGAGTAAATATCCCTACCAGTAAATGCAGTAGCTTTCATGTAGTTTTTAGTTACATCAATACTGCTATGGCCTAGTAGTCTCTGGATGTCTATAGGCTCCCAGCCCTCAAGAAACATCTCAGTAGCTTTTTGTCTTCTGATATCGTAAGCCTCGATATCCGCAAAATCAGGGTATTCCCCCTCATGCCTTTTAAGTATATTTTTAATTAGTTCAGTTGGGCTGGCTTTTTTGGTAGCCCCAAATCTAAAAGCACCGTCTTCCATTATACCGTCTAGCTTCCCTGCCCGACGTAATGCTTCTCTAAATAGTCTTACTGAGGTTAGCGCTTCAACAGCATCTACTGGCGCTACAGACCTTGTAAGTCCCTGTGCAGTTTTTAGAGTAAGCATTCCAGTATCTAGGAATCCTCCTCTACCAAACAGTTGGTTACCAGTTAGCCTGCCTATTTCAAAAGGTCGAGCCGCTGTATTTAACTGAAGCTGTACTGCCGCCATCTCACCAAATTCTGTTACAGCAGTATCTACATCCATAGTAGCCAGCGCATCTTGCCCCGCCCTAAGTCTATCTTGAATGAAGTTTCTAATCTCATTACCACGCTCAAGAATGGGGTGTAGTACATCGTCAGATTTAGTACCGCTTAATTCAAATGTCCTTTTAAGTATAGTATCATTACGAATCCAGCCATCCATACGGATGTTATTAATGCCTCTATCCACACTATATCTAGGATTTTCCCTAGTATGATTGAATATATCCTTACTATCAATTAAGTCTTCCAAGTCCGAATACTTAGTAGCATCTTGTATTTCTTTAGCACTAGCCTTAGCCTTTTCCGCAATTTCTTCTGCTGGAGGTACAGACGCACCTGATGGGTCGGGCGCTTTTAAGTTTTTAGTACTAGCACCCTTAAAGGCTCGTCTGCCAGCACCTACTGCTCTAAAAGGTATTTCCCAAGGGTCTACTATTGCCGCCCCAACTCTAAGTGCTTTAGTGGCTAATACTGCTTTGCTTCCAGTAGACGCACTCATGGCGGCTCCTTTTGCAAGTGCCCCCGCACCGCCAGTGGCTATGATTTGAGCAAGCCCTAAACCTAACTGCATCTTTAGCGGGCGCTTCTCAAAGGCTCCTGCGGCGATATCTGCCCTACCTTTTAGTTCGGACAACCACCCTTCACCCTCAACAATATCCGTATTGCCAAACAGTGCTTTCCATGCCTCAAATTGTTCTCGGTCTGCGGAACCCCTAAGTGGAGATAGTTGACTTCCTGTAGCCATAGAGATTGGGTCAATTGCCGCTTCAGCAATTAACTCTATAGGTATATCAAGATACTTTAGGGGCTCTAGTTTAGATAGAGCCTTCTTCCACCAAGCAGTATCTTTTGTTATTTCTGGGTTTAAAAGTTCATCGCCAGTAGATGTAAAAGCATCTCTAACATTAGCTGGCCTGTACTCTGGTATAGCTTCTGCAACTGGCGTAAGGTTTTGAGCCCTTTGCATAGCCTTTTCTCTCTGGCCTTCTATAAGAGAAACCTCATCGACTACATAAGAGTCTTCTTTTTCTTGCCCTAGAAATCCTAGTTGCGCACTACCCGCACCAAAACCACCACCCAACATTCCCCCTAATCCAAGTGGGCCTGCCATATTACCTCCTTAGAGAACACCATACTGAACTTGTTGCATTTGTGCTGGAGCAGTTCCTTGTATCATCTGCATGAATGCGTCTGGGCTACCACCCTGCTCAACAAAGTTAGCAATACTAAATGCTTGTTGCTCGCTATCCATAACCTGCCATTCATTAATATTAGGCACTACTGCGCCTACAGCCGCTTCTGGTACATTTCCTATAGCAAATCCTAATACAGCTTCTATCTGTCCAAGCAACCCATGCTTCTTGGCAAACCCTAACTGTACTGGGTTAGCTAGTAATCCAAATAACATTTGTAAGTTATCTAGTTTAGTTTTATTGTCTAGTTGTCTTGTTTCTGCCATTCTCTGTCTGGTTATAGCTTCTTCGGCAGTATCTATATCAGCAGTTAACATAGCATCTCTAAAATCTTGGTCTGCCTGCTGTCTCTCAGATTCACGAAGTTGACTTTCTGTCCTTAGCCTAGTACCTTCTCTAATAGCCTGTTCTGCCCTGTCACGAGCCTTATAAGCGCCAGTAGTAGCAGAAATCCATTCTTGGGTACTGGCAGACATTTCTCGCCCCTCAAATCCGGGTCGTTGTATAAACCTACCTAGAGTAGCATCCCAAGCAACACCGGGAGGGGCCGGGGGTAGTTCTGCCGCCATAGCTGTAGCGGCCTGCTCAAAGTTACCCTGACTTCCCTGCGCTAGTGATGAGTTTAGATTCGCAACAAATGTAGATGCTGTCTGCCTTGCCTGCGCCACAACTATAGGGTCAGTAGCTATTGCGAGTGCTTCCCTCTGCTCTGCGGCAAAACTAGCTTCAGTCTCTAATTGCTGTTCAACCCTTGTCCCCATTGCGGCAGTTTCTGCTTGTATACGTGATATATCTTGCGTACCAGCTAGGGTAGCTAATTCTTTGTCTAATGTTCTCTGAGCTTCAGCAATTGCTTCTTGAGTGTCAAGCTGTAGTCCTTGTGCTGTAGCGTTTGCCTCTATCTCTTTAACGAGCCTATTAAATGCGTCAGTCCTTTCAGCTTCTGATAGTGTTACTTTTGCCGCCGCCTGTGCTAATGCTATTGTCTCTGCCGACTGAACAGCTTCAGATGCTATACCCTCTTCTGATGCAAGACGCTCGGTCTGCATAGACTGCTCAGCCGTCATTCTTGCCTCTACTGCGGCAAGCGCATTCGCAGAATTCTCAGTACCAATATCTTTCTGTATTTGTAATGTTGCTAATCTTTCAGCAGTTCGTGCCTCTAGTTCAAGCCCTCTTTGTGCGGCTTCCTCTAGTATTCTTTGTTTAGATAGGTCAATCTGTAGCTGTAATTCAGCCTGTCTAGCAATCTCTTGTCTATCTAGCGTGTACCCTTGATTAATAGCTTCTAACTCTATGCGCTTCCCAAGAAGTGTTAGTTCATTGTCAATGCCTGTCTTTTCAGCATCAAGTCTTAATTGTGCAACGTCTTTAGCAGAAGTGGCACTTAACTCTGCTATCTTTAAATCTGTTGCCGCCGAAGTAGTTATTCCTGTAAGCCTAAGATTCTCAGATATTCGTGCTATCTCTTTGTCAGCTTCAATCCTATCTAGGTCTATTGCCTGTTGATTTTTACGTGCCGATATAGCCTCACCTAACTGCTCTCTGGCAAATGAAGGAGTTTGAGTTCGTACTACTAGGTACTCACCATACGCACCCACGAGGTCTCCGGGCCTATTCTGTACTCCCATATTCTCATAGTCAGTTCGTAACATAACCATGTGCTGTCTGCCAGACTGTTCGGTCTGGGCATTAGCATATTGTTGCGCCTCTATGGTATGTTGGTTTCGTTGCTTGGCTGTAGTAATAGTCTCCCAAGTATTTGTTTTACTATTAAATACCTCACCTGTACCTTTCAATTCAGCCTCTTGAATAGCAAGAGTTCTTTCTTGCAGGTCTGAGGCTAGAGAAGTAAACTGGGTTATAGCATTGCCCTCCGCATCGACTAGCCCTAGTTCTTTGGCTTTCGATTCGTCAAATATTATTTTGCCAGCTTCAAGTAATAATTTATCTGTACGTAAATCTTGTTCTAGTTTTAGTCTATCTTGCTCTACTTTTTGCCTTAACCGCTCAAGGCCCATGCCCTCAACTGTACCATCCTCTGCCTTTGTCCCTGCACCATACAGCGCCTCATATTTCTTGCCTTCAAGACCATCCACACCATATAACTGTTGGTACTCATCTTCACTTATTTGAACTCTTCTGCCCTCTAGTGCTATACGGTCTTCTTCTAATTCTAGTTCAGACGCTCTTTGCGCTAACTCCTCATCCAGTATCTCCATCTTAAACGTATTTTCATAATGCGATGATAATAGTTGCTGAGCCCTGTTGAGTTGTGTATAGTAGGCTTGTGCGCCTGCAATAATATCTCTTTCTTCTGCTAGTGACAGACGTTGTGGTTGTGCTATGTTAGTTGTACTGGCCCTAGTTGCCGCATCAAAATCCCATTCCACAAATACTTGACCAGTAGTTTGGTCTGTTCTAACTATGTAGTTAGGAGGAAGTTGCATAGGTTCTGTAACAGCTTCTTGTAGCTTGCTCCATCTTATTCCCAATGCGGCCCCTGCCCCAACTGCCCTAGTAGAATTTATCAAATCAGTTAGTCTATTTGTTTTATCTTGGTATTGCATTCCAGAATGGAATTCAACTATATTACCCTGAGAATCCGCAGTACTAGCCTGTGGTAAGTCTTCAGTAGGCATCTGAGCCCCATATTGAGCATCATCTACTTCTACCCAACTCTGGTCTGGTTGCTTTTCGTAACCATCATGTATCGTACCTACTTCGGCATTATCCCAGTCAAACTCACCGGGAGCCTGCGCCATCGGCCTAGAGCCCGGATTAGGATTGAGAGTCATTCTTATCTCATCTTCACTAAAGCCTGCCTGAGTAAGAAATTGACTTATCTCAATATTAGCTTCAGCTAGTGCGGCATTTCTGTTAATTCCGGGGACAAGCCCTACTCCACCTTCAAGCTGATTAGCAATCATATCTCTAACATTCGCAATCTGACTAATAGTACCAGCAGTTGCCTCGTTTGATATAATTGCACTTTGGTAGTCAGCCCCCGGCCCTGTACGTCCTTGCCCAGATAACTCATACTGTATTGTATCTCGTAGCTGAGATAGTAGAGTACTATCTAGCGTATCAAACTGGGCCTGCACAAATTGGCTACCTTGAGGAGTACGTAATATTCCTTGTGCCCCTTCAAAATCTTCTGTCTTTTCTGGTACTGCCAATACAGAAGACTTTTTATCAGATGGGGCTACTGAGGAAGGCTCAGTCGCCGAGGCTGTAGCAGTATCTGATGTAACATTAATAACTGGGCGGTTCATACTGGCGTCAGGGTGAACAGAACTTAATCCCCCCTGTTTATTTGGGTCATCATGTATAAGAGCCATAGGTGATGGTGCTAGATTCGTGGATTTCTGAATTATGCCACCACCAGTATTCACGGCGTCGCCCGAACCGTTTACTGAAGCCATAACGCCGCCATCATGCTGGCTAGCTTGTAATTCCTTGAGCCCTGCTATACCTTCAGTAATCGTCTCATTAAAACCTTTTGTTAGGTCAACAAGATTGCTCATACGAGGCAGTAGGCCATTCCCTGTTTTCTTTGCAGATGCCTTTTTCTCTTGATATGCCTTATGGGAGGCGTTATGTGGCATTATCTATTCCTCAATGCGTCTAATACTTCCTCATTACCAAGCATTTCTGCCATCCGCAATAATGGCTCACCACGCATTTTGGCAACTTCTCTTTTCATTTCCTCTGGTGTCATCTTTACATTGCCCGGCCCCAAGGGTACTTTTTGCTGTACTCTATTCATCACTCTCTGTACTATTTTAGCACTTTGCTGTACTGCTCGTCCAGTAATATCTCTTTCCATATTATACCCCTGCGTTAGCCATACCTTCGTTTTCTAATCCAACTGGTACTCTACCACCTTCGCCGCCACCCATCATAGCCTCAATACCTTGTTCTCGCCCCCCAACTGTATCAGCCGCCGCTCTTGCCCTATCCTGTAACTGACCAATTAATCCTTGATTGGTTGTTTCAGCCGACTCTTGCTGTTGCTGAGCCTGCATCTGCGCCATGACTTCTTGCACTAGCATTCCACTACCTACCAGTTGGTCAATGACTTGCTCAGCCATAATCTTCTCTTCCTCTTCTTCGCCATTCGGTATGACTCCTTTTAAGAACCTTTCTCGGTATGTAGAACGTGATATCAGCCCGGGCTCTCGTTTGACAGCTAGTGCGCTAAGCATTCTTCTGTCGTCTTCGCTTGGGTCTGTAGCCTCGAAGGTTACCTCGAACTGATGATGAGTAAAGTCTTTGGCTCTAATCATCCTCTCAGAGTCGCCCTGCCTTGGGCCTTGCACTGACATAGATAATTCAAACCAAGCCATTAGATGGCTTAATTTATTAACAACCTCAGTACCCATCGAGTTCAATGCTTTCTTGACAGGACTAATAATCTTGAGTGCCTGCCCTATAAGCATTGCTTGGTGTATTCCAGCATCTGCCTGCCGCTCCATAAGCGCCGCAGGTATTGTTCGACGTATACTCTCATCAATAGAGCCTAAGAACTCCATCATGTGCTGGTTGGGCGGTGGGGACTCTAACCATTCTGGTCGTCGTTCCGGGGAGTGCTTGATGACTGCGCCCGGCCCTTTTTGGAACTGTTGCGCTACTTGGGATGGGTCATCGGTAGTTAGCAGTCTAGGAAATACATGGTACTGCCACGCCGCTCGCATAGCCGTCTTAATCTCGATTTCGGCTTCTAACTCGCCTTGTATGCTGTGAAGTATCCCCACCGCTAGATGTTTAGGGTTACCGTCAGCGTTGTACCGACCCAGTCCGCTGTAGCGATAGATGTACGGTATAATACCGTATGGGTTAGGCTTATCAATAATTCGCTCGCCATCAACCTCGACAACGTATTCTTCTCTAGTCCAATACTCTACCCAGTTGACTTCTCGCAAAGGATTGTCGGCTAGGCTTCTGCTTAGCTTCTTAGCCTTTGGGTCAGTCCAGTGGGGGTATGATTCTCGGATGTCTAGTACTCGCCGAGTCTGGCGTTCTATCATATATGTAAGTTCATTAGATGGTGAAGGATAGCAGTTTAGGGGGTCAACTGGTTTAACAATGAAGTGCGGCTTGTTAGCCATCTCTGCTTCCCACGCCTTCTTGCTAACCCTAGCTGGCTTATCCTCTAAACTATCCTCTCTAACAATTAACTTTACGCAAGCCGCCCCACGAAGTATTAAGTCGTGCGGTGCTTGGCCTAGTGGGTCAATCATGCCGTTCTGAGATATTTGAGCAAGTATGTTCTGCCCCCACATCTCCATCAAGGCTTTATGCTCTTGGTCTTTCTGCTTTGGCCCACGCTCTCGGTATATTACTACTGGCTCATCGACTCGTATCTGGTCTCTAAGGTTGTCAACTATTTGTGTTGCCTTAGATGACTTATGTACGGTAATATTTTCGGGTAAGTCTATAGTCAGGTGGAAGTCTTGATTATATAAGTTATCCGAATCAGTCATTTGCTGATGAGTTTCGTTATAGTAATGTTCGTTCGCTGATATTAAATCGGCTAGGTTACTTGCCACGGATTCACTCCTTCACGGTTATGCCATAGCACACTGTCATAAATACTGTTGTCGCCGCCGGGCCTGAGATAACTATTACTTACCACAGTAACTCTGTCATCAATTCTCGTTGTCCCAAATTTCTCAAGTAAGCCATAAGACAACGCTTTACACGCATGGTCATTGCGAGTTTCTGGTTTCCCATTCCTTATCTTCCATCGTCCAATGTTTGCGACTGGTGCTGTACCTCCGCCCATTTCCGCAATGAGACCTTGACACTTGGGACTAATACGCAAGCGAGGCCGACCAGTGTTAGGGTTAATAGAGAGTACCGAGCGCAATCGCTCAAGCTCGGCGTCGATGGGCCATTTGTTGACGTGCATCTGGAGACCAGTGTCTCTATTCCACGCTTCAAAGGCACTACCAAGTCCCATATGGTGTTGCGTTCCTGCAATGTCCATCACTCCATCTTTAATGTTATTCCACGCAGGCTTTAACTGCACGCCCTGCATTACCTGTTCATGTGTCCAATGAGACACATATAATTCATCTACCACCCAAACCTCATCATCCTTGAACTGTATAAACTCACAGGCATACACGAGGTCTCCGGGGTCTATGAATATGTATGTTGACTCCGCTGGGTCAAATTCCACTTTCGGGTCAACGTGTATTACATGTTTAAATTCTGGAAATACGCTATCTATAGGTGGGTGGGGTTTACCACCATACCTTGCCATAAACCTTGGCTCAGTTGTTTGTGCCCGAAGCTGGTCGATAGCTGGGTCGTTCTCACCAAGTGGATATATTGCGAGATTCGCCCATGCCGGGAGTGAGTAGCTGGTAACATCCAACTCATTGCCAGATTGTCCCA
>VTLG01001927.1_pt1 | contig 17023 bp, 26 predicted proteins | sample 4694571 | NCBI WGS metagenome assembly VTLG01 (sample SAMN12604809, study PRJNA352737) | marine metagenome | biome: ENVO:00000447; feature: ENVO:00000209|ENVO:00000569|ENVO:01000036; material: ENVO:00002151; isolation source: viral sequences binned using virsorter ...
TTCTCTGAGCTGAAGCGACCGACTGTACGGGCTTGGACGTATGCTCTACCGCATTACTATCAAATTTATGTTTAAAGTCAACTCTTATTCTTTTATCAACTTCATTATAATAATCATCTGATTTAGGATCAAATCCTTCGTTCACCAGATCCTTATGGATTTCAAAAGCAGTAAAAGTCATAGCTCTGTCTTTACCAAACCATGTATTTTTAACTGCCCATTCTTCCGCTTTAGGATCAGGGTCTTGAATTGTTTGCTGCGGTAATTTTCCACCGTCTGAAAGTTGTTGAACAGGTCTCTCCTCTTCAACAGGTTCCGACTTTTTTTGCTCCAATTTAGCATTTTCAAATGCTAATGTGGCAATTTTTTTATTAGCTTCAACTTGAGCTTCTGCATTTCCAGATTCAATGGCGCTTGCTAATTCTTTTTGAGCAGACTCCATTCCTGTTTTTACAGTTTTTTCAAATCTAGACCAATAATCAGTATCCATTTTTTTAAATCGAGACTGATCTGTTTTTCTTTGTACTTCTAAAGCTTGAGCATATTCAGTAGCAGCTTGTTCTCTACGTTCTGCTTCTCTCATCTTACGAGTAAGTTTTGCAATACGTGATTGAACACCTTTACTGTATTCCTCTAATTTAGAATCGTCTTCTTTTTGTTCCTGCTTTATTTCTTTTACTGATTCTTTTTTTACTTCTTCTTCTTTAACTACTTCTTTTACTGTTTCTTCTTCCTTGGTTTCTACAACTTCTTCTGCTTTTTCCTCTGGTAAAATTACATCTACTTCAGGTCCTGAAGTATCTAACTCTACTTTTGGGTCTTCTTGTTTTATCTTATTTTCTTCTGGCATAGTTCTCCTTTTCTATGTTTAGTATTTATGCAAGATATCCTCTGGATTCTCGATGGTCGCTAAAATTTCATCTTCATTTAACAACCTTATTTCTCCACCTTCAATTTGTATACGTGATCCTGCATATCTTGCAAAGATCACCCAATCACCAACCTTGCACCATGGTCCTTCAGGATATCTCTCTTTATCCTTATAACATTGTGGTCCCATAGCTAGTACGTTTCCACATTGTGATGCTACTTGTTGTTTTTCTAAAGTAGTTTCATTCATAATGATTCCACCTTTAGTTCTTTCATCCATTTTAAATGGTAAAACTATAAGTCTCCAACCTGTTGGTTGTGGTAATTTTGCTTTTTCGTTTGTAATTTCTTTTTGTTCTTCTAATTTTTTTAAACCAACTAATTCTTTATTAGGTAAGTGTATTTTTGGTTTTGATATCGACGACTGTTCCTTCATTTTGCTCCTTGTTTTCTAGCAGGTTAGAGATTTCCTGTTTAGTTGCCTCTAAGGCGTTTATTTGTCCTATTATATACTTATATGTTTCCATGTTGTCAACCCCACCAGACGTTATAGAGATTGATAATTGATTAATTCTACTATCTAAAGCTCTACGTAATTTATATATTACGTTTTCTAAATTCACTTAGCAATCCCACTTTCTAAGCGCTTTGTTAATTCTTGAATTTGGATCTCTTGCTGTTTTTGCAGAAGTTAATCTTTTCTTCATTCCACCCATTCTTGCACAAAATGATTTACGTCTTCCACTTGTTTTAGATTTTGTAGGTGCTTTTAAAGTTCCACCTTTATAACTAGCTCTACCTTTGGCATTTAATCCACCTGATGGTGATTTACCTTCTTTTCTTTGCCATGCTGGAGTACTTCCTCCACTTGCCATATATGCTCTACCAAATCCTCTTAAAGCTGCTCCTGGCATTATTGACTCTCTTTAATAGCTTTAGCGGTTGGTGCACCCTTGGCACCTTTTTTTCTCATTTTTTCACCACGTTTTCTTTTTTGATGAATGTTGTACCATAAACCTTTTTTTGCAGTTTTTCCTTCTTTAGTAACATGGGTATCGCCGCCTGTTCTAAATTTTAATCTTGCTCCCATGCCTTTAGCCATACCTCTAGCTCTAGCCACTTCCCAACCTTCTTTTTTACCATCTTTGTTGATGTCTCTTACTTTAACAGATTTACCATCTTTATAGTGTCTTCTCATATCAAATCCTTATAATATTTTTCATAGCTTTTATTTGAAACTGGTTTACCAGCTAAATCACTTTTTATATGTGATCCAATATATTCTTCTTTTGAAGGATATACAAAGTCAATTTTTGTTTCGCTTAATATTTTTTCTGGCTGCTTTACAGCTGGTTTTCTTGAATTACCATTGAAAGGTTTATATCTTGGGTTTACCATTATTTTTTCTTGTTAAAACGTTTATTTTTTAAATTTTTTAAATATTCCATTTTTTTCTTTAAACCTAGTGTAGGTTTAACACTTTTAATAGTTTTTATATTACTTTTTAATGCCATTATTTTTTTCCATTTCTAAATATTTGTGTTCCCTTTATACCAAAAATACTCGCGCATACAAGTATCCATAAATTAGTGAACCATGATGGGAGCGCCTGGAAATGTTCAAAGAACACTTTTATCTTTTCCATAGCAGCCGGGTCATCTGACCAAACCCCCCATGCGAGCACCAAAATGGGCAATGTGAGAATCGCTAAAACGACCTCGTCCTTATAATCTGCTTGACGGGCTTCTAACAATTTGCCTTGGTAAGCTTCCTCACCACGCGCTTGTCTTTCCGCATGTAATAGCTGTGCATCAGACATTGCAACTTTCGCTCTCTGCTTGTTAGCGTAAATTTTACTTCCAGCAGAAACGGCTAATTTAATTGCCGATAACCACATACTAAACCCAAGTTACGTCTTTTTGTTTTCTAGCAGCTTTGCCTTTTCTGACAGGATTTGTATTTCCTACAGCTAAATGAGACTTTCCTCTAAAACTTGTTTCTGATCTTGGATCAACAACAACTTTTGAGTCCTCTAACTTAACTGGCTTGCCGCCTTTTTTATAGTTTATCATAATTATTTACTTATACTCTTTGGTTTCATTTTTGCAAGAGTCAATCTATTTTCATTAGCCATTTCTTGCTTTTCAATTGAAGTATCAGCTCTAAGCTCAGCTAATTCCTCATTCTGTTGAATCTTGTCTTCGTTAATATCTCTATTTTGAACTAACTTAGCTTGATCAATTTCTAATTTTTTCTGCATCTCTTGTTGCTTACGTTCATTCTCCATAGCTCTTAAATCTACTTCTCTTGATTTAAGTTTAAGTAATGGATCATGATCAAACTGAGATGTAATCTTTTTCTCTTCCTTCATAAAATCTTCAGTCATTTCTGCAATCAATACAGCTTTTCTTGCTTCAATAGTTTGTGTTATCTGTTGCACTTGTTGCTGTACTTGTGGGTTAACTGCAGCTTGTTGTTGTAACATTTGTAGTTGTTGAATCTGTTCTCTAAATTCTAATTGTACTTGTTCAGCAGCCATTAAAGAAATATGTTCTAAAATATTTTTCTGTAATGCAGCCATAACTAATGGATTATTTCTAACCATATTAGTTGACATAAAGTTTAAGTGAGCTGTAACGTGTGCTCTATGATCTTGACCTGGAAATGCTTGGAAAGGTTTACCAGCCAACGCATCAATATGTTCTAAACTTGGGTCTTTAGGTGCATTTGGTGGAGGTGGTGGTAATATTCTATCAATATCTTTTATTCCTAATGCTTCATACATTTTTCTAAATGCCATGTATAAATTGTGCATTTTTGGATTAGACATTGCTAATTGTAGTCCAGTTTGAGCTAATGTTAATCTTTGTGACATTGAAAAGATATTTGGATCAGCAACTGGTAAAATATCTACTCTTTCATCAAAGTCTTGAACTTTAATATTTCTTTGTCCACCTACAACATCGTATGGATATTCAGGTGGTAGATACTGTGCAAAAGTTTTTGCTAACAGTTTAAATTCTTGTTTAAGTGCTACGTATAGTCTTTTATGGATTGCTGACATCACCCTTGAACCACGTTCCAAAAGAGCCACGGTCGTACCAACGGCTGCGCCTTGGTTCCCGTCCCCGACCTGCATGTCAGCAATGGACGCGAATCTCTGTCCTGCTGTTACTACAATTCCCATCAACTGCAATAATGTAGCTGAAGGTTCTTTGTATGGTAAAAATACAAATGCATCTTTTAGATTACCACCTGGAGTGTCAACATCTTTGAATTCTCCTGGTTGTATTGGTGAAGCGTCATCTTTGACTCTAACACCTCGTTGTTTAAATCCTGCTGGTAAATTTGATAACGTACCTGCGTCTAATAATTGACGGAGAGCAGACGTTGCCGTTCTGCTCAAACCGCCAATCATATGAATGAGTCCAAAGCCATAAAATCCTAGTCCTGGCAGAAATTTGAAGTGGACGAAATATTGGATTTTATTTCTAAGTGGATCATTGGGCGCATAGTTTCGTCTTATCGACAAAACTTTTTGACTACCTTCATCGATTGTTACGATGTAAGGTAATTTTATTCCAGTTGGCTCTCCATCTTTGCCAACATCTTCGAAACCTTCTAAATCTAAATTAACGTGACACTCTAGTAAAGTGTATACACTTTCAACTCTTGTTGATTTAGAAGTTCCTTCTAATTCTCTTTTCTTGTCATCTACTTGATCTGCATTTACAGCTGACATTGGTTTTGATAATTCAATGTCAGAGTAAAAGCCATTGACCTGTTGTTTTCTTAAGTCATTTTCAGACATTTTTACAACATGAATCACTGCTTCCGCGTCGTCTAATGAGGTAGCTGTATACGGAACGACCAGATCATCTGCAGGTATAAATTTTGAAACGGCTCTTCCTAAAAGATCATCATAATAAACTTTCTTAAAAGTAGAGCCGCTGAGAGGTAGATGGAATAACATTTGATCAAATTCTGGTTCATATTCTTTCATCTGATCCATCAATTGATAATTCATAAAATCTTTAACTCTTTGTCCTTGAGCTTCTTTAGCAGGATTAGATAAACCTAAAATTTGAGTTCTAACAGGACCATCTGCTGGTAATAATTCTTTATAAGCTAATGCTTGAAACTGTGTTACAGCTTCAGCTAAAACTGGGTGCGTTGCACCACTAGCTCCTTGAAAAGGTTCATTACGATTATCGTATTTAAAACCTAAAAGGTCTAAACCTTTAATGTAAGATTGTTCCCAATCTTTTCGAGACATTTTATAGTCCGTGTAATTTTGTCTAAGTTGAATGCCAACTGGATCAATAACTGTTTCTGGAAGTATGTCGGCTAAATTATCAAAGTGAGTGGTTGACTGAGCCTGGTTCACGGCTCTTGGATCAAAGTTAACTGTAGCACCACCTTCTTCGTCAGGTGTTACTTCTACAGGTTGTCTTGGTTGTTGCTCCGTAATGTCAACATCAGTTGGTGCCTGTGCGCCAGGTACTTTTATTTCATGTCGAACGTTCGGGAGTGATTTATCTATTTCTGCCATTTATACTCCTAGGATTTTTTACCATTAATCATTATAGAACGCAACCCTTGTCTTTCAGGTGGAATTGCATGGGGTTTACGTATTGCAGTTATACCACCACCCATATAACCTGCTCTGCCACCATCTGCAAACAAACCCATCTGATTAAGCAAAGATAAAATTTCATATATTCCTTCTTCACCTGAAATAAGCCCCATCATTTGTCTTGAGTATTTATCTTTTGGTATAGATTTATCAAAAAGTTTTTTAGCACCTCCTACTAAATATCCTCCTCCATACCCAATACGACCACCTGAAGCTTTAGGAATTTTTTTAAATACTTCTTTAACTGTTTCTAATGATTTTGGTTCTGATCCTTTTGCAGACACTAATTGCTCCGTTAACCCTTCCACAATAGTCATTAATATCTCTGCTTGATTTTGAGTAAGTTTTTTTCCTTCTTTAAGAACAGGATAACCGTCTTCACCTATTTCTAATCGTCCAGTAGATTTTAATTTTCCTGTTTCAGAATCTAGTTTCATCTCCAATTTAAATTTTTTAAATAATCCTTCATATTTTTTTAATTGTCCTTCTAACAGACCCTTACCTGGAACTAACGACCAATCAATTCCTACACGGTTTTCAACAAACTTCATTTTCTTTCCAACAATATCTAATAATTCTCCCCTTACTTTTCCTCCAGTTAAAGTAGATAAATCTGTTAACATATAATTTAATCGATCAACATATTTACGAACAGTCATTGTTTTTGGAAAATCAAACTTCTCCTGTAAATGAAATGGAACTTTAATTTTTTGATTTAAATCTTTACCTTCATAATCATATTTAATAACTTTAAGAGCATTTGTAAGATCGCTTCTCATTTTATCCAAACCTTCCGAATAAGCTTCATTTTCTTCAGCAGAGCCAAAAACTAAATCTCCAAAATTATATAGAGCTCCTGATGGTTTTTCTTTTTGTTGGGGATGCATTAGCTCTACTTCTTTTCCAAATCCTAGTTTATGCTTAGTACTTACTAAAAATTTTTCCATAGTAGGGCTGCCATAATTTTTAATCATTGTTTTTCTAATATTTTCAATAACTGCTCTAGGAGTTCTGCTCGATACAAAATCTTTATCTGCCCAAAATTGTTTACGATATTCTGGGAAATATTTATTCATGTCTTTTGAACTTAAATTAGGATATCCCTCTTTATTTAATGCATTTATAATTTGAGTATGAGATTGTAAACCATATTCTTCAATAAGTTCTTTTGCTCTTTCCACTCTGGTAGGTATAGAAGAGTATTGATTAACAATCCATTGAAGTTTTTCATCTGTAGGGTTTTCAAACCAATCACTATGTTTTGCTTTTACTCTTTTTATTTTATTGACATCTGCGAAGGCACCAGAAGCTTTTTGTAAATACTTTAAACTTGATTCATCAAGACCTTTATTTTTCAATAAAGCTTCTAACTCATGTCTTTTAATTAATCCTTTTTTTCTAAAAGGTTGTTCTTTTTTAAATTGAACATCATTTCTTTTATTTAAAACTTCTATTAAATTTTTTGATTGTACACTTGTGCCATCAGGATTAGCCCAATCATAAAGAATTGAGCCATCTTTTTTTTGAACTGCATTTACAGAAACCTGATTTCCTAATAATTTTTTAAACTCTTTATTTAATGTCTTTCTTCGTTCTTTAGGATCAAGATTAATTAATTGTTGAGCTCTTTCATTAATTTTTTTCTCTAAATAATTCATTGCTTTGTTTTTAAGTCTGGTTTCTGCAATATTATAAGTTGTCGATTCAAGAACTTCTAAAAGTTTATTTGGATCAAAAGGATCTTCTGGTGGTTCTTGATCAGGTTCTTTTTTAATTGATTCTATTCTCCCTACAATCTCTTTTTTAGATTCGTCTTTAGGTTTTTTAAACAAATTAGTTGGTGTTATACCCAAAGACATCATAATTGCCTTTGCTTGTGGTGTTTCTAATACTTCAGGATTTTCTTTTATTTTATTTGCTACAACACCAGATAATTCCGTAGCGCCAACTCCAGCTGTAGCTACACCCAATATTTGAGCTAATCCAAGTGTGAAAGGATATGTTAAGACAGGAGCAACTAACGTACCTGCTGAAAACCCGATACGTCCACCTTTAGCATATCCTTCTTTCATAGCTTGCTTAACAGCTTCACCAAAATCATAACCTTCGTCCATTAATTCGTTAACTCTTTTACCTAACAATTCTTTTTCGTCATAGACGCCATTGCCATCTTTAAAACCAGTTCGTGGTTCTTGATTCATTTTTTTAAATGCATCGAACGCGCCTTTAGAATCAGAGGGTCTAGTCTTAATATAATTTTCCCAAAACTTATCCATTACTCACCTAACATTTCTGCAAGTCCACCTGATGCGTTTTTAGTTCTTCTAAGAATCTCTAATCTCTTAAGTTCCATAACTTGATCAGTAGGTTCCATTGTACTAATTTTAATTGCTTCCTTTTCAGTCAAATATGGATGTTTTTGATGAAATGCTTTTTTACTTGCAATATTATGTGGTCCAAATTTTGTTTGTGTAAAGAAATCTACTGTATCATCTCCATAGACAACAAACTGTTGATTTTTTGGTAAATCATCCATTATATTAGCCCATGCATTTCCTTTTTTTGCAAGCTCAGGATTTGCTCTTAATTCTTTAACCCACTTAGGAAAAGTTTCTAAAACATATTTAGATACTTCATCTTTCTTTTTTCTATTTTGCTCTGCTTTAATACTATTTTCTAATCTCATAATCATAACTTCAGCTTTGGTAAATCTACCTTCACCAGCTTTTGGTGCATTACCTGAGTGATCTATTATTTTGTTTTCATCTGCAAGTTTCTTTTTATAATCTAAAACTTTTTGTTGAGATGATTTTAAAGCTTTTGCCTCCTTTTGTCTTTCCAGAAAATCAGCAATTGATTTTTTCAACTGTGTTTTCTCAGCCATAGGTCTGGATGTTTGTCCAAGTTTCGTGGTTCCTGGATAGAACTTATCCATTAATTTTAAAAGTTGTTCTAATAAAAGTCCGCCTTTTCTTAATGGAACACGGCCACCACCTGCAAACTGTGGAATTTCTCCTGCTAATAATAATTTTAGTATTAAGTTCATATGTTCAGGATTCTCTGCGTCCCAATCTGGGTCTAATACTTCTCCTGGTGTCTTACCTTTTTTTAACGGAATCCTATGATCTTCGTCTTGAAATGTTGGTTCACCAAGCATGCCCGCGATACCGCCGCCTGCTTTGTTATCTCTCATTAACATTTGCATTATTTCTTCTACTTCATCTGTCAAAGTGCCATCACTAACTTTAAAACCATAATCTTCAGGATCAATTATATTGCCAATGTAATCTTGATTTTTTCTATTTTCTATTTCTTTTAAAACATCTTTTCTAAGTTTATCTACTTTCATTTTTTGAATTCCAGCTTTGTTTCCTGCTTCAATTCCAGATTTAATCTGTGTTTCTGTTTTTACTAGATTTGGTTTTAATTTTTTATCCGTTATTATTTTCTTAACTAACTCAGGATGTTTAAGGCCACTTGTATCTATATTAATTTTAGGTTTACCACTTAATTTTTTTGTATGCATTTCAAAAAAATGATCAATAAGATCTTCTCTTCCATCTCTTAACATTGCTTCCAATGTTTCTTTTGGTGGAATTGTTTGTTCTGCATTTGGATCAACATTTTTAACTAACCAATCTATTTTATCCTTACTTGTTTTAACTTTTGTAAGACTAGGTCTTGATTTAGTCCAATCTGTAATTCTATCTTTTGGAAATTCAATAACTTTGCCTTTTCCTGATAGTCGAGCAGCTTTAAATTTAAGCTGCAACATTTCTAAGGTATTTGGATTCCTGCCATTAGTTTTAATAAATAATTCTATTAATTTTTTTAACATTAATAATAACTTCTTTTCCTAGGCGCTGATTTTTCTTCTACATAGTCTTCGGGGTGCTTGATTAATCCGCCCTGCCTGAAGCGCATGACAGCCATAGTCGTTGCGTCAACTAAGTCATCATGATCACCATGTGGGAATGCTGCGCATTCTTCTATTACCTCTTCTGCAAAATTCTGTTCTGGCGCCCATATCATACCAGACTCAAAAAGAGGTGCACATGTATTAACTCTAACGTGTTTATCATTTCCTTTGCTCGGCGTAAAGCTAATAACTGGTATATCCATCTGTCTAAGTTCATATGTAAGTGGCAAACCACTTGCTTTCGCTTCAACGATAACTGTTTCTGGATTCCAATATTTATATTGCTCTAATGCCTTTCTTCTTAACTCTGGAAACTCAAATCTACCTTTTATAGCATCTAAAAGTATTAAATTGGCTCCTGAATCTTGATCTGGGTAAAATATACCCCAAGTAGTGATTGCACTAAAGTCTGCAGTCTCTTTTTTCATAAATGCGGTGTCATAAGACTGAATTACATGTTGTAGAGGTGGAATTGTATCTTTATCCCATTTACGCCACCATTCTCGCTTAATTATCGCTCCTTCTTCTGAAGTTGGACGTTGCATCCACTGTGCATTCCATTTTCCAACTGGAAGTGTTGCTTTTACTTTTTCTAACTCTTCTAAGTTCCAATATTCAGGCCACACGGGTTCTATCTCAGCTCCGTGGTCCAAGATTGCTGGAAACTCGACCACTTCCCATTGATCTGCTTTAGCTTCCTTTTGTTTTGACAATAACATTCCTGTTAAATCTTTTTTACTCCATCTAGTCATTACACAAACAATTTTTCCACCAGGTTGAAGTCTTTGACGAGGACCAGACGTATACCACTCGTAAGCATTCTCCATTGCGGTTGGAGAAAGTGCATCTTGCTCAGAATGTGGGTCATCAATGATTAATAAATCAGCACCACGACCTGTAATTGCTCCGCCAACACCAGCTGCAAAGTATTCACCACCTTGAGCAGTCTCCCAACGTCCTGCAGCTTGTGAATCTTCTCTTAAAGACGTTTCAAAAATTTTTCTATACTCAGGAGAGTCAATTAATGTCTTCGCTTTACGTCCAAAACGTATTGCAAGCTCTCCAGTGTGCGTTGCTTGAATGATTTTTAACTTTGGAGTACGGCCCACCATCCATGCGGGCAAAAGATAAGACGCAAATTCTGATTTTGTGTGTCTTGGAGGCATATTTATGATCAGACGGTTAATTTTACCCGTTGCAAGATCATTAAATTTTTTTGCAACGTGTCTGTGATGCGCACCTTCGACAAATTCGGGCCAAACACACTTAACAAAGCTTAAAAAATCGTCTTTTGCCCTGTTTTGTATCTTTTTTTCAGCATGTAAAACTTGAAGTTGTCTAAATTGCTTTCTAATGTCGGCTGGAAGCCTACTAATATCGACGTTATTTAAATTCATAAAAATTTTTTAAAAAATTTTTGCATCTTTTACGATGTTTAAAACGAATTTACCACCATTAACTCTCTAAATCAAGCAATACAACCTGAAGTAGTGGGACCCCTTTTTAAAAAAAGGGGGGATGGCCCGGCCGGCCGGATTCTATTTCAAGTTGTGTTTAGTATCTCTATTTGATTTGGGGAAAATGGAGCCGGCGATCATGTCGCCGGATCCGTTGGTTGATGACTCAGTCTAACAGAATCATATATTCTTTTGCAAAGTGTTGTCTAAACCAATCTAAACCTTTACGCACATCATTCCACGCAGGTGATGCACCATATCCATGCTTACTATCATACTGCTCAGCAATATGATTACTGCCCATGATTACATCATAAACAGCTACAGCAAATCTAGGCATTGAGATTGATTCGCCACTAAATGGATTTGTAACTGTTTCCATTTCTAATGGCTCATTGCTATAATCAGCTCCGGCAAATGGTAGCTTGATTGTTTTATTATTGTATTTAATTGTTTTCATATTAGTTATCCTACATTATCCATTGGTATTGTCAATAGTTATTTTACTGTTATTGTTTTATATGTTTGCCCCTCTCGATAACCCATGTCATAAGTATGAACTTCAACCTTAACCGGAGTTTCGCTTGGTTTCTTAACCGGATTTATATTTACCATTTCATTTAAGTAATGACTGATGAAACCGAATAAGCAGTTCTGATTACAAAAGTAATCATAAACATGTGGGTCATTAGGATTATGTACTTTAATTTTTCTAGTTCTTAAAACTTTATTATCGCCTGAGCCACGCACCCTTGACTGTGTTTCAACCTTATGACAATTAGGATTATGACACCAATTATAGTTGCTCATCTTTACTCCTCAATTCTCCAATACATTTGGCGTGGCTTTCTAAAACCCTTTCAAGTTTAGAAATGCGTTGTTCTAATTTATCAGCAATTTTATTTTGCTGATAAATTCTATCTTTGTTTTCGTCATGTAGTTCAAAATGCTCCGGAGTTAATCTAGTCATTCTTTGATACTCCATGCTGTTATCTTATTAGTTGCATTTCTGTATTGATCTCTGCCGGCCAATTCAGTTGCTTCTAAATCTAAAAAAGTTAAAACTTTATGACCAGCTTGTGCAACAAATTCTCTACATTGGTCATTCCATTTTGCTTTTCTAGTTGTACTCTCGCCATTCTGTTTTGTAAATGTGATTACAAATGTTTCCGGCATTCCATATTTATTATTATATTTATTTTCCATTTTATTTCTTCTTTCTGTTAATGACCTATCCTACTACAAATAGGATAGGTCTGTCAAGTGTTAATTTACACTTTCATTTTGTTGCTCATACAACATTCTAGCGGCTATTTTTTCCTCTCTTGTTTGTTCTTTCTTGTTCTTCATTCCTTTTATTCTATCAGCTAGATTTTTAGGATTGTAGATAGTTAAGCCGGTAGAGTTAGTTCTAACAATTTCAGCGTCAGTAATTGCAAGTCCTAATTCATTTGCTAACTCAATCGCTTCATCTAAATATTTATATCCCTTTAAACCAATTTTAATTTCTTTCATTTGGTTTAAAACAGATTTAATCCATTTAGCGTGTGACATAACAAATTTACCTTTTTGAGCTTTCCAATCTTCCAACATCATAAACTCCTCCTTTGAACAAGCAATCGATCTGTCTCGACAATACTCTCGACCAATTAAATCAAGTTTATATTTATCGTTCCACATTTTGCCATATCCTTGATCGTCGTCATCTGCTCTAAGATATTTATTATTAGCGTCTTGAAATTTAGTTAAATGTGGATTGCTACTCTTACCCTCTTGCTCGATATTTATATCAGCGTTGCAACCCTCTTGGGCATTTATCTCGTCTCGATATAATGCATAACCATAGTTTTTATCGCTTGAATAACTATCGCTCTCGCCCTCGATACTACCATTTAATCTAAAATCAAAATGTTTTTCAATTGCCTTATCTACCATTTTTGGATTGTTGTCATAGTCTCTTTCTTCAACTTGTCCCATGTAGTGAAAATGGAAACAGCTATCAGGAGCAATTGTATTTACATTTTGATATTTGTTTTGAAGATACCAAGCTAAGTCAACATCTTCTTTTGGATAAGCTCGTCTAACTATTTTCTCAGCTAACGCCCACGCCTTATCATTTAAATCAATTTGTTCGGCTTTCAAATTGTCGTACTCTTGTTTCTCAACAGTATTTTCTTGTAGCAAGTGTACTTGCATACGATTGCCGATTTTATTTCGATACTCTTGATTTAGTCTTATTCTACTCATTTGTCCTCTCTTTCTATTTGCTCTTTTACTTTCTTAATTTCAGAAAGTATATGTATTTCCATTTCTTGTAAAGCAAATAATTTGCCATATAGGTTTGCTGTTCTTGACGCTTTATTAATTATATTTGCGTGTTCGAACATTTCGTCTGCTATTGTTTTATTTTGCATTTTATTCTCCTTTATATTTTTATTTTGCATAAAGAATAAATATCACTTGACAATAGGATAGTCAAGCATTATATTTGATTTAATAAATTATTTAGATTTACCTCTTTCTAATTTATTGGGACAACTCCTAGTTGTAGTACGTCACACCAGCACTAGCTCGTCTTCGTGCTATGAATTAGGACTGATCCCTGATCCTAACCCATAAAAATAGGATAAGCTATAATGACGATTATAGCACGTTAGGATCTGGGATCAGCTGATCCCTGATCCAACAACCCTTGATATCAGGGGGATGATGCACCCTCGCGGTAAACGCAGTCTGTTGGATCTGGGATCAGCAATGGTGTTGAACTAACCATTCAACTGCTGATCCCTGATCCATTTTTAAACTGCACATGCGTATCACGGGCTAAATGGATCTGGGATCAGATGTTGATCGCTGTGGGATTTAACCCACTATAGTTCAGGTCGCGAGTTAATACTAGCTGGACACAAAGCCGGAATGAGTGTGCCCGCCTGCACAGGACAACAACTGATCCCTGATCCATGTTATTAGTGGCCTAAGGCACATGCAACCGGGCTGTGAAGAGCATGGATCTGGGATCAGGTTATAAACTGATAAGTGTGGATGGGTTTGCCGATGTATCGTTAAACATTTGGAGGCAATTAAAATGTCCAGATTTGGGGTGATGGCCCATTTAAAAAAGCCTACCACGCGCACAAGAATTATGATCCGGCCGGCAAGCTTCAAGCTCCAAGCAGCCGGATCCCGAAGGGATCCGGATTTTTTAAGACAAAAAAAGATTTGACAGTGCCTGAAGGATATAGTAGGATGAATTTAGAAAGGAAAAAGATGACTAAAAAAGATAATGATCCATTTGGTTTTAACAAAGCCATCAATTGGGACAAGTTGGAAGATCCGGAAGTTCTAAAAGAATTAGAAGAACTTTTTGAAGAAGAAGAAGAAAAAAATGAGAAGAATTAAACACAACGACTTAACACACTATTTCCTGCGGCCGCATGATCAGCTGCCGCGGGCTTACCTGGCCAGCTGTGAGAAGTTTTTTAAAAGCATCAAGCAGCAAGCTTCAAGCACCAAGCGCCAAGCCCCGGCCGGCCTTAGTTCTGACACAATTAAAAAATAAAATAAAAATAGAAAGGAATAAATTATGAAAACAAAAAGCGAAACATGCCAGGAGCAACTTCGAAGAATGTGCAAGAACATTGCAGACGGGATCACCAACCCTGAAGAAGTGCTTGACGAAGATACAGGAGAGAGGCGCCAGGAGACAGCCCACGACTGGATGGAAGACGTATACGACGTTCGTTACATTGTGGACAGTGAAAAGCGTTACCTGGGCTGCGAGCTCATGGTAGCAGGAGGCGGTCCAACGATCTGGGTAAACGTGTTCACGAAGTACGTAGAAGGATATTGGGCTGGAGACAAGGTCTTTGAACCGTTTTGTGATAATCTTTGCCTCGATGAGTATAATGAAGAGACATTTGACTTCTAATGCATGTGTTTAGACATCCAAACTATTACAAAAAATTACGCAAGCAATGCCGTGACTCACAGTCACAAGCACCAAGCTGCAAGCAAGCCTCAAGCTCCAAGCTCCAAGAACCCCGGCCGGCAAGTGCCAAGCGCCAAGCTCTAAGCACCAAGCTTCAAGCTCCAAGCGAGTAAAAAAAATCCCGGCAAGTTTCAAGGCCCAAGCAGAATGGCTCAAGATCCCGGCCGGATGCTTGAAGTGCCAAGATCCCTGAACCAGGATACAGTTGAAAACGAATCCCGGACCTTTGATCGAGGGTCTGGACCAAGATAAAACTGTTCTTAGGATGTGTTACGTGAAACGCAATTTGATGAGGTGAAAATTTGATTTTTTTACCCTTGGTTACTTTTAGTTCAACAGTAAAAAAGTGGCCATTAGCATTATAACCCAGTAGATCAGGCATGCCAACAACACTAAGGTTTTCAACCCTATTCCATATAATTTTTGGTGTAAAAGTCTTAAGTTTTTTATATAATTTCTGCTCAGCACCCACTAATTTTTTTGGGTAACTTTGTCTTTCTCTTTGCCATTAGATTTAGGCTTTAAAGACACTAACATGGCAATTAAAGTATAAACTTCAGAGTAGGGTCTTCTAGACAAATACTCTAATAATTGTTTTCTTTGTTCGTTTGTTATTTCCATTTTTCCTCCTTAATAATTTTTAAGTAATTTATCATCCAATCTTAGTTTCTGTTCCTTATGGGATTTCAAGACTAATCTTAATCCAGGCTGACCTATAATCGTATGCTCTTGCACTTCCATTCTTTTAACCTCTTCAAGATAACCATTCTTCTCAATATATATCGTTGCATGACTAATGGCATTGCCTTTAAGCTTATCAGTAAAACTACTCAAGTACTGTTGAAAATCTTTAACTAACATTACGTTCCTGAATTACGTGTGTTGGTAATACGAACATTAAAATAGTCATCTATCTGTTTAGCTAAAGCTTTGTTGTCTTTTTTTAATTCTTCATTCTCTTGAATTTGTCTACCCATCAAATTTTGATGAGATTTATTAATAGCCATTAATTCATTGATGCGCTGTCTTAATTCCTTAATAAGTTCATCTTTATTTTCAATTTGTTTATTCAAATCCAATTCTCCTCGATCATCTTTCATATTGACAATATAGGATAGTTACCTTAAATTGTCAATATGGGATTACCAAAAAGATTGACAGAAATGCAAAAAAGATTTGCAGAATATCTGGTATTTAATGAAGGCAGAACAACTGGCGCAGATGCAGCAATAGCTGCTGGATATAGTGAGAAAAGAGCTAGAGTAGAAGCATCTGAATTACAAAACCCTAGATTGTCTCCATTGGTAGTACAATATATCGGAGCATTGCGAGAAGAGAAACTTAAAAAGTATGAAGTCACTTACGACAAACATGTTGCAGAACTTGGTAAGATTAGAGAGGCCGCTTTAAATAAGGGTGCCTTTTCAGCTGCGACAAACGCAGAAAAAAACCGTGGCATGGCTGCAGGATTATACATAGACCGCAAAATAATAAAAACAGGTAAATTAGAGGAAATGTCAGAAGAGCAACTAGAAGCAAAAATGAAAAAAATATTAGAAGATTACGCACCGATTTTAAATGCGAAGCAGGTTGAAGGTGAGGCATTAGAAGTTACTGAATCTTCACAATCTTCTTCACACAAGCAAGAGGAATCATCGTCCGATCCCCAAAAGTTAGAGTCCCATCCTCTTCCCGATCATAAGAAGCAAACAACTTAACAGCATACTTATCTTTATTAAATAGCCAACCCTCATTAACAGGGAAAGCTAATTTCATTTTGTTGAAACCTTTTTCATCAGCCCAACCTGAGTCCGATAAAATATCGATCCACTCAACTCTTACTTTTGAATAAGGAATAGCGTCGCTGTCTCTTTGGTTTAAGCTTAATCTTCTTTTTGTTTTCCGTGGCATAATAATATTTTGGGTTGTGCTTCTTATTGAACATATCCCAAAAATCCTTTTCTGTCATCATACTTATTACCAGATCCCAAACCATATAAGGGATAATACAGATAATTTTGAAAATAAAAAACGCTTTTCGCGCGCGCGATAGGCACTGCTAATGGACAAAATAATTCTGTCTATGAAAGTAATTCTGTCCAACATTCTGTCTGCACTTTAGCTATATATACCAACGATAATAGCTCATTTGG
>VTLG01004616.1_pt1 | contig 17022 bp, 13 predicted proteins | sample 4694571 | NCBI WGS metagenome assembly VTLG01 (sample SAMN12604809, study PRJNA352737) | marine metagenome | biome: ENVO:00000447; feature: ENVO:00000209|ENVO:00000569|ENVO:01000036; material: ENVO:00002151; isolation source: viral sequences binned using virsorter ...
CAGAATCTCCACTAAACAGCGTCACTTCCGTAGCGGAAAGAGACTCAATAACAGATAGCTATACAACACTAACTGCAAATACGCATTACTATGTAGATACAGAACATGATCGTATTTTTAGAATAGACGGAGAAAAGAGTATAGACTATTTTCCAAAAGGGTTTGCTTCCGTAAAAGTAATATATACTGCAGGTTATTCAGCTGTACCAAATGATTTAAAATTGGCAGTTTTTGACTTGATTACATACTATATGAAAGAGGAGCACAAGACGCAAAGATCAATTGCTGGAACAACCCTAAGAAATGAAGGTAGTACTTCTATTAGAGGTGATATAGGATTTCCAGATCACATCAAACGAGTATTAGACCTTTATAAAATTATAGACTTAGTTTAAATGGCTAAACGGAATCTTGACCAAGAAATTGCTCGTATTTTAGATACAACAGACACAGGCGATGGACCTTCTGCATATAAAGTTATAGCAGAAAATTTACAGAAAGTAGTTACTCATTATCTTGTATTAAATCCAGGTGAGATATATGCAGTAATAGAGAAGACTATTGGTAATGTGAAGGGAGCTAGTAGTCATAAGGACTTTACAAGTACGGTAGGACAAGAAGTAATGGATTTTTGTACTGGCAAGACTACACGAAAGTTTATAGATGTAATGAATAGCTCCCCATGGGGTGGACAACTGGTAGAACCATCACAGCAATCTATTCCTCCAGAAGTAAAACAAGCTGCGGGTAGAGGAGATGTATTTATGATACCTCCTACTAAAAATTTTAGTTTAAGAGGATTTGGAGATGCTCTTACTAAGGCTAAAAATCAATGTTTAATTGATGTTATTCCCAGTGCTTTACGAGCAAATATGGGTAGCTCACATGCTTTATTTGGTAAAGATAGTGGACTTAAAGAGGCACAAGAAGCAGCATCATTAGACTTAGCTAAATTACATGGAGTAGGTGATACACATACAACAGCTAGAGTAGGTACTGCAGTCGCAGGAAAAAAATCTACTAGTGCTGGAACCCTTGATGGGTCCGAAGATATGGAGTTTGGTTTACCTTTATTTAGAAAATCCTTATTTGATGATTTAAAACTATCAGGAGCTATAATTAGTGATGGTAATACTTCACACAGCGGAGTTAATGAAGAAATACAAATAGTACTAGAATTGGCCTCTCAAAGTGGTAAAAACTTGGATCAAGCTGAATGGGATGCAGGAGGTCCAGAATTAATAGCCGCATTAAATCGAGCTAGAGATGCAGTATTACAGCGAATGGTAAAGGTTTATGGGAGAGGGAGTAAAGAATGGGAAGCTAGTGCAAGTCCTCAAAAAAGATTAAAGAGAATGGGAGCTGAGGTTGTCACAAAACAATTAACTAAGGGCATAAAACCTCCTACAAAAGTAAAGAAGAAAATAACTGAACCAAAGGTAAAAAAAGGAAGAAAATCAACTCGTGCTAAGGGTAGTAGAAATGCTCCTCGTAAAAAATTAAAAAAACAAACAGTTAGAGCAAAAAAAGGAGGTAAGTCTTCTTCAGGAATACAAAGAAAAAGAGCCTCCCCTTGGAGAAATAAAGCTGGTATAAATCCAGTGGGCCTTAGACAATTAATTCAAAAATCTTTACCAGACGTAATTGCTCGAAGAATGACAGGACCTCCAACTTTACAATATAGAACAGGACGGTTTGCTGAATCTGCCGAAATTACAGATATAGTGCCAATGCCTAGATCAGTAGAAATAAGGTATGATTATATGCAAAATCCCTATAGAGTATTTGAACCAGATAGTGGTCACCCTTTAGGAACTGCAGGAAGAGATCCTAGGGGATTAATAGGAGCTTCTATAAGAGAAATAGCCCAGTCTATAATGGGCGACAGGTTCGGAATAGTAAGGACTAAGAGAGTATAATGGCAGAAGAAAAACAAATGGCATTAAAAGAAACAAGCCAACTAACTATAGATATAAAAAGTCTAATTGGAATACTAGCGGTTATATTATCGATAGCAGGAGTTTATTTCTCACTAACTGCGCAAATAGCTCAATTACAGCTAGATGTAATTAGAATGGAAGATTCAGTATCAATGAACGAAGAATTTAGAATTAAATGGCCAAGAGGAGAACTAGGAGCATTACCAGATGATGCAGTTCAAGATTTGAATATTAGCTATTTAAAAGATGATGTTAAAAAGTTACAAGAAGAATTTGATTCTCATGTAGACGAACATCAGGACAGCGTAAAATAATGGCAAGAAGTACATCAACAAGAAGATCACAAATTTTAGACGCTTTAGTTCTTAAATTTAAACAAATTAATGGAGCAGGGGATTACAGAACTAATCTTGCTAATCAGGTGTTCCCAACAATGAAGTTTTGGGACGAAATTAGCACTTATCCAGCAGTACATCTATCTGCAGGAACAGAAACAAGAGAATATTATGGTGGAAATAATAGATGGAGATTTTTAACAATTACAATACGAGCATATGTAAACCAAGAAGACCCAGTTGAGGCACTTTGTTTACTGCTCGAAGATATCGAATATGTACTAGATAACAATTTAACTATTAGTTATTCAGATGCATATGGAAGCGCTAGTACCGCACAGACAACTATCATCAGTATTGATACTGATGAAGGAGTCTTGGCACCTCTCGGTATTGGCGAAATGATTATAGAGGTGCGATATTAGAAAACGGGATATTGAAGCAAAAGCACAGATATTCCCCTTTTCAAGAAATTATAGGAGACTATAATGGCAACAAAACTATATTTTAGCAGAGATACGAAAGTCATAGCACACGTACCAATGGGATCAGCTGGTACAAAGAATATGTATTATGACCTACCCGTCTTAGACGGATTTTCGTTTTCTCAAGCAATGAATACTAGTGAAATTACTTTAAATGAAGCACAGAGTACTTCAGGAGTAAGTAGAAGAGGCCGTGCAATGTTTAATGACTCATTTGCACCCGTTGAGTGGAGTTTCTCCACTTATATGATGCCTTATACTTCTGCTGGAGGTTCTCAAGGCGCTTCAGGAAAAGGAAGTACAACAGACGGAAACCATTGTGAAGTGTCAGAAGCTATGTGGGCTATGTTCTTTGGACAAACTGTTAGTGATGGACTAACCTCAGATACAACTAATCTAGACATAAAACAAGATCAATCTGCAAAAGCTACCGTAGGTGTTTTTGACCTTTTCTTTGTACTTGGAGCTTCTCAAGCTTCAACTGCATATACTTATACAACAGGTGCTGCTACTGCAAATCAGATGATTTATAAAATCGCTGATTGTTCAGTAGGAGAAGCATCTTTTGATTTTGATTTAGATGGAATTGCTACTGTAAATTGGTCTGGAAACGGAAAATTAATTACAGAACACCCAAGTCTAACTGCAACTTCAACAAGTATATATGAAGGTGTATCTAATACTTCTGGTTTCATTAGAAACAGAGTATCAGACTTAACAATCTCAGGAGACCCTTCTGGAAGTTCAGTAACTTATGCTACTACTTTAACAGGTGGTAATATAACTATGAGTAACAATCTTACTTATTTAACTCCAGAAACTCTAGGTGTTGTTAATCAACCCTTAGGGCACGTATCAGGTAGTAAATCAATTGGAGGAAACTTTACTTGTTATCTAGACAATGCGTCTGCTACATCAAGTGCAGAGTTCTATGAAGATCTAGTAGAAGCTACTAGTGATATCCAGAACTCCTTTAGTTTAGCCTTTGATATTGGAGCAGGATCTGCGCCATATTGTGCAATCACAATGCCAACATGTCATTTAGAAGTACCAACTCATTCAATTGAGGAAGTAATTTCAATGGAAACTAATTTCCATGCGTTACCGAGCGACTTTGACTCAACAAATGAAATCACAACATTTACATTTACAGGAAAAGACGTTAACGCATAACAACTAGGCTGTTAGGGCGGTACCCCCGCCCTAACATTTTTTAACAAATAATAATAGGAAACAACCAGCATGAATGAACAAATAGCAAGAACGCCAGTATCCCTGGCAAGTTTGATGACACCCAGCAAAACAGTTTCAATAGATTTTCCAGATATGGAAGGTTTTACAGTTCAACTTACATACTTAGCAAGAGAAGAGCTTCTTAAAGTTAGAAGCCAATGTTTAAAACAAAAGTTTAATAAAAAAACAAGAGCTTTTGAAGAAGCACTCGATGAAGATAGATTTTTAGAAGTCTATGTAAAAGAAGTAATTAAAGGTTGGAAAGGTTTTAAGTATAAATATCTAGAAGAAATACTCTTAGTGGATATTGGAGACTTAGATCCAGAAGATGAGCTCAAATTTAATCAAGAAAATGCAGAATTACTTATGAAAAATTCTCCAGATTTTGATACATGGGTTACTGAATCAGTAGGTGATCTCGAAAATTTTACCAAGAACAAGTAGCTTATATTATAAAGCTACTTGAAAGATATTTTAATGTAAATTCTCAATTTAAAAATTATGAGGAATATATAGCAGTAATGGAAAGATTAGGGAGAGAACCTGATCCAGAAAAAGCTCCATTAGAAGTACAGGACTTCCCTCCTGAAGTACAATATGCTTTTCTTATTCACAGTCTAATGCCTGATAGGTGGGACGGTATGAATGGAGTATATATGGGTAAAGATTGGGCAGCTTTAGGAAGTTTATTAGATATTTTTAAAATAGATAATAAACAAGAAACTGTTCATTTTATTAAGTACATAGAACATTATAATACAAGACAAATTAATGATAAAGCAGAAAAACAACGAAAAAGCGCAGAGATAAAAACTCCGCCAGGCACAAATATGGTTAAAGGATAATGGCAAAAGGTAAAGGAAAAAATACAGTCGGCATCAATATGGATATTGATGACAATGGTACTTTAAGAAAAACAGGTAAAAAAGCTAAACAAACCGGTAAGGACATGAAAGGTATGACTGATCAGGCACATAGTGCTGATCGAGCCATGAAAGGAGTCAGTAGACAATCTTCAAATACTACTAAAAACTTTTCTAAAATGTCACAAGGGTTGACAGGTGGACTTGTACCTGCTTATGCAACATTAGCGGCTAACATATTCGCATTAGGAGCTGCTTTTAGATTTCTAAAAGATGCAGCTGACTATAGACTTTTAATGGAAGGTCAAAGAGCTTATGCTGCAACAACAGGAGTTGCATATAAAACTCTTACAAACCAGATTATAGAAGCCACAGCTGGTCAAATTACTTTTGCAGAAGCTGCACAAGCAGCTGCTATTGGTACAGCAGCAGGATTAAATGCTGATCAATTAGAAAGATTAGGAAATGCTGCTAAATTGGCTTCTATTGCACTAGGTAGAGATGTAACAGATGCTTTCAATAGGTTAGTAAGAGGTACCACAAAGGCAGAACCAGAACTTTTAGATGAATTAGGTATTATACTTCGTTTAGATACTGCATTAGAAAAATATGCTTCAAGACTTGATAAAAATAAAGAAGCATTAACTCAATTTGAAAAATCACAAGCGATTACTAATGATGTATTAGAACAAGCAGAAAGTAAATTTGGAGCTATTGCGATGATAATGGAGCCTAATGTTAATCAACTTAATCTAATGGCAAAAGCTTTTGATGATATGACTAATTCTCTAAAATTAGCTATAGCACCCACAGCAGAATTCCTTGCTACTTTCTTTAGTGAAAATGTTCTTGCAGCTTCTGGAGCTTTATTACTGCTTGCAACTCCTATAATTAAAACTATTATACCTTCCTATGACGAATTTGAAAAGAGAACAACAGTCAATTTAGAAAGACATAAACAAAAAATAAATGACGCAACAAATGCAATAAATTTATATGGTAATGCAGCTACAAGATCACAGATGAAAGGAGCCCAAGCTTTAGGAGCCTCTACAACAAGTCTTCAAGGAATGGCAGGAAAGTTAGGAGCAGGAACAAAAGGAACAGGATTAGCAGAATTACAAGCTGGAAGAGGTATTACTCCACGACAAGCAGCTAATATTAAATCTCAAATAGCAAGAAATGTCGGTCAATTTAAAAATATGGACGCAAAAATTAAGGCAAACTGGCTTAAAACTCTTGATGAGATGTCAGCAGCCCATAAACAATATACAGGAAAAACAAAAGTAGATTTAAAGAAAATGGGATTAAATTGGAGGTTGTATTGGGAGAAAATTAAATTACAAGGAGAAAAAACTTATTCAGCTTTAAAAAGAGCACAAATGAAATTTATGAAAGCTTTTTCTATAGCAATGAGTGCAATATCTTATGCTAGTATCGCATTTTTAGCTTTTGGAATGATAAAGGAAGGAATAGAATGGCTTAGAGGGTATGGTGATAGTGCCTCTAGAGCGGAATCAGAAATTGCGAAAATGCTACGTACGCAAAAAGATTTAAATAAAGAAATTGCAGACATGATGGGAGGTAGAAAAGCATTAAGAGATATTGATGCGCCTTGGCAAGATCAAATTAAAATGGCAGGTAAAGCTTTGACTTCAGCAGCCGTTGGGCCTGGTCTTGAAAAAATGGCGAGACAACAAGCAGAAATAGCACGGCGTGGCCCTGCGGATCTAAGCATGCAAGGGACTGCCAGAGAACAAAGAGGTGTATTTGAAGGATACCTGGAAGGACCTGATTCGGCTATGGGTATATATAATGCTGCTAAGCTAAAAGAAATTGCTCCCACATTGACTGAAATAATGGAGCGTTATGAGAAAATAGGGAAACCTATTAAAACTGCAGGTGACTTATCGAGTGCATATGCTCAGTATGGTCACGATACAATAAATATGGAAAGAGAATTAGCAGAGGCTCAGGATACATTATTAATAAGACTTAACTCAATGGTGGACGAATATCCTTTCTTAAAAGAGGTAATTAAAGATGTGGAAGAAGGAAAGTTTAAATTAACACAACAAACTGATCAAGAAATTATAGGGTATCAAAATGCTTCGGCAGCAATATCATCTTTACAACAAACTGCAGATAAATATAATAAAACTCAATCTGACTATTTAGGTTTTACTGGAAATAAGCATTTAAACTTTTTACAAGATGTAACAGAAAGATATGAAAAAATGCAACAAGTACAAAACGCTCCCGATGAATTTAAGTTCATAAAAGATGAAGAAGGTAATATTACAAAAGAGAAAAACCCAGAGTGGGTAAAATGGAACGACGCTACAATAGCCTTCGGAGCATACAAAAAACTTTTAGAAGAGCATGTTAAAGGAGCTATATCAACAGAAGCACAAGTTAGAAACTACAAATTGTTAAATGCAGAAATAAAAGGATCAATGATTGGGGCTACTGATTATGGTAAAAAGTTACAACAATTAAATAATATAAAGGCACAAGAAGCGAAAATTGACCAATTAAGAGCAGATTTAAGATTTTTAGAGGCTTCTGATTTTGCAGCGACTGGATATGCAACTAAAGAAGAATTTGAGAATAGAAAGTCTCAATTAACGGATGAAATAAAGTTAACTAGTCAACTAAAAACTAATTTAGAAGCAACAATAGATCCTCTTAAACAGATTGGAACAGCTGCAGCAACAAATATAGAGCAAGGTTTAGGAAATGCAATGATGGGTGTAATAGAGGGTACTAAATCAATGAAAGAAGGCTTCTTAGAGATGGCCAAAGCAGTATTACAAGCAATAGCACAAATTATAGTAAAATTAATAGCTATGAAAGCAATAGAGGCAATGGGATTTGGGTTTGCAGAAGGAGGAGTTATTCCAAGAGCAAATGGTGGTTATATGTTTGGGGGAAGAAAGCCAAAAGGTTATAGATCGGGTGGAGTAGTAACAGAGCCCACATACTTAGTAGGGGAAGGCAAATATAATGAAGCAGTAGTACCTTTACCAGATGGAAGAAGTATTCCTGTACAAATGTCAGGTGGAGCAAGTAATGTTTCTGTAAATGTTAATGTAGCTTCTGATGGTCAAACTACTAGTTCTTTAACTCAAAATAACGGGCAGCAAGCAGCACAACTTGGTAGAGCAATTTCTACAGCAGTACAAGAAGAGTTACTTAAACAACAAAGGCCGGGCGGAATGTTAAGCCCGTATGGACCATAATCATGGCAATAGGATTTACAGATTTAACAAGCACTAATAGAAAGCCTGATAAAGGCATGACTAGACAATCTCAGCCTAAAGTTTTTAAAACAGAGTTTGGAGATGGGTATGAGCAAAGACTTGCAAATGGTATAAATAACCTAGCAGAATCTTATGGAGTATCTTTTAGTAATAGAACTAAAGAAGAAATAGATGATATAACAGCTTTTTTTGAAAATAAAGCTGGAGTAACAAATTTCAATTTCACAATTCCAGATTCTAATAACTCAGGAGAGACAACTGTAAAGGTTGTGTGTGATAGTTGGTCTCAAGCGTATAGGTATGGTGATTACTATGGTTGTACAGCAACATTTAGAAGGGTTTATGAAGCATGACCGATGTAGTAAAAGACGTACAAAAGCAAGATCCGGGTTCAGCTTATATAGAATTATTTGAGCTAGAAATTGGAACAAATTCGTATGCTTATTTCTTTTCAGGTTTAGAAGCTGATTTATCAACTATACAATTCAGAGACTATTCCAGTCCTGGTACTATTAGAACATATACAGCACTTCCTTTAATGATTGAAGGACTTAACTTACAAGCTGCAGGACCTAGCGCAAGACCTACCCTTACAGTAGCAAATGTTTTATCAACTTTTAGTGATGCATTAGGTGGAATCACAAACGAAGATCTTTTAGGTAAAAAACTATACAGAAGAAGTACTTTATATAAATATGCATATGGGCAGTCAGGAGATTCAAATCCTCCTGTAGAATTCCCTAGACAAATGTGGTATATAGATAGAATCGCAGAAAAAACCCCTATTCATGTTCAATTTGAATTAGCTTCTGCGTTTGATTTAGCAGGGGTTCAACTACCAAGAAGAAATGTGATTGGTGGTAGATGTAACTGGAAATATCAAGCAGGCTCTAAGGATATTACTATTGGAAGTAGAGTAGGTGGTTGTCATTGGGATAGTTATAGTCGTTTTAATGATACTGATGGTACAAGTCGTACTGTTTATTTTAATCAAAAAGATGAAGAAGTAGTAAGCTCGGCATTAACCTTTAATACTAGCTATACTAGCATAACTGTAGGATTTTATTATAAAGTTGCCAAATCAGGACTAGTGCAGATTAATGCTGATGGTAGTTTTACTACTGCACAAAGTAGTTTTGATTACTGGCAAGCAGCAGTAACAACTAGTCAACCAGGTACTCCTTCCGATAATAATGTTAATTTTAAAAGAATAAGAGTTTATAGTGCTTATAGTGCAAGTACTACTTATAAAGCTTATACTGATCCAAATTATAATGAGTATGTAACTCACGATAGAGGAAGTGATGATGATGCGGATAGATTATGGCAAGTAAAAAGTACAACACAATATGCAAGTGCTCATGATGCTACTCCTACTTTTAATAAATATTGGCAAATAGGAGATAGATGTTCAAAAACACTAACAGGTTGTGCACTAAGATTTAAGTCTCAGTTTGCAAGTATTGATGGCAGTACAAGAAGGAAAGCAGAAGATGGTAATGCTGTTCTTCCTTTTGGAGGTTTTCCTGGATCCAGAAAGTTCTCATGATTATAGAGCCTCATTTTGAAACTATAGTGGATCACTTTAATACTGTATATCCAAGAGAAGGTTGCGGTGTAATAGGAATACAAAAAGGTAAGTCAAAGTGGTTTCCTTGTAAAAATGTAGCAGAAGATGATGACGATTTTGTAATTGATTCAAAAGATTATATTAATGCAAGTTATCAAGCAGATATAGTAGCAGTGGTACATAGTCACCCTGATGCAAGTCCAGAACCAAGTGAAACAGATGTTAAGCAGTGTAATGGATTAAATCTTGATTACTATATAATTAGTATACCTGAAATTCAACTTGAACATTTAAAGCCAAATCGCAAAGACCTACCCTTAATTGGTAGAGAATATGAATTTGGTGTGACAGATTGTTTTTCATTGGTACAATCATACTATGAAAAATTCGAAATTGACATGCCAAGATATGCGTTTGAAGATAACTGGTGGGATAAGGGACTTGATTACTTTGGAGATTTATGGCAAAATTATGAAGGCTGGAGCGAAGTGACTGATGGAAGTTTGCTCAAACATGATTTAATATATTTTAATGTCGAATCAAATGTACCAAATCATTGTGGTATATATTTAAATGATGACTTATTTTTACATCATGCTTATAACAGATTGTCCTGTAGAGAATTATTATATCCCTTTTGGGGTAAGTTTAAAACGAAAATTTTGAGAAACGAAAAATGCAAACAGTAATATTAAAAGGAGAACTAGGAAATCGCTTTGGAGAAAAGTGGAATGTTAATTGCGAGAATCTTTTAGGTATATTCAAGTTAATAGAATGTCAAAGAGAAGGCTTTAGACCTTATATGTTAGAGTGTCAAGAAAATGAAATAGATTTTAGCATACAAAGAGGTAATGAGTATATAGAAGATGAAAGTGAGTTACTTATGTCCGTAGGAGATAAAGATATAACTATCACTCCAGTTCCTAGAGGTTCAAAAGGTAATGTAGGAAAACTTATAGCTGTAGCTTTATTAATATGGGGTGGATATGCTTTAGTGCAAGCTGGAGTTGCTGCGGGAACTACCGCAGGAGGTATGGGTGTGGGAGCTTCTGCAGGTACTTGGGGGGCTTCTGCAGGTGGTGCTTCAGTAGGAGTAGGACTTCAAGCAGCTGGGTATGCATTAATGTTAATAGGAACCTCAATGGGACTAAGAACAATTAATGAAATGTTAATGCCCTCATCTGACCAAGATGATGAAGACGATTCTCATTTATTTGGCGGACCAACCAATAATACTGCAGAAGGAGTACCAATTCCTATAGCATATGGAGAAATAATAGTAGGTGGAGTTGTTATAAATGGTAGTTATACAGCTACAAAAGGAAAGAGTTATGGTACGGCTAATCGAGTTGCTCATGTTAGAGATAGTCAAAATACAAAAGGCGGAGGCGATGTCTCCAGTATGCATAAATAGGAAATAATATGCCAGGACCAGGAGTAACCCGAGAAGAAATTCTAATAGCACTAGGATTAGATGCTAATGGTAATCCTACGTCTCAAACTAATACTAGCAGATATAAAAGTGGTGAAACAGAATCAAGAGCTGTAGTATTTGATGCTATATCCGAAGGAGAAATCCAAGGATTAGTAAATGGAGAGGCTAGTGTTTATTTAAATGATACTCCTATAATAGATAAAGCTAATGCTTTAAAATATTCTCAGTTACTAACTACTTCAACAACTGTAGCTAGTAATACTACAGTTACAATATCTAGTGATGCAATGGACGACCTTGATACTACAGCAGGAACCAGACTTATAAGAATATCTAAAGCGGGTAAGGACGGAGCTTCTGCAGACCCAGATACAACTTTTACAACAGTAGCAGGAAGTAGAACAATAACAGCAAGTGCTAGCTTTTTTACTTCAGATATGGCAACAGGCACAGTTTTAGACGATGGGGCTTCAATTATTCATATAGCAGGAGCTGGAGATGCTCATGGCGGAGAATATGTTGGAAAAATCATAAAATACACTAGTGCTACACAAGTTACAGTTGATCCTATCCCTCAATATGATACAAGCGGAAAAGCAGGAGTTTTAGATCATGTAACTACTATTTCAAGCTATAATGTTGCTAACAATACAGTAGTTGTAGCTACAGCGCCTGTAACAGCAATTACTGATACTCCTACTATTATTTATCCTCCTGCGCTCGACCCTAGTACAGATACAACAGGTAGCAGTCTTAAAAGAAATTTTGAGGATATCGCCCTGTCCTTTAGGTCAGGTTGGGACGATCAAACTTCTATAGGAAATAGTAGCTCAGGTATTCCAAATAGTGGGATACCTAATGCTTCTTTTGTTTATACTCCTAATACTAGACTTGACTGGAATTCAACTTTCGGCGGCAGTACTTCAGATACAACTATTACAGCAACAAATGTTGGAGTTCCAGATGCATCTGAAACTGATCAAATAAAATTAACAATAGAGATGCCTCAATGTTTTGCTATAAGTACTAAATCAGGAACTGAATATAATTCTTGGTTAGAATTTACTTGTGATTTTGAGTATTCAAGAGATGGGGGAAGTACTTACTCTACAGTAAGAGCTGTAGGACCTTCTAATAGTGATATTACAGGTAGAACAGGTGGAGTTCATCATTTTGACGACACTAATACAACTTCTTTACATCAAGGTTTTATAATAGGTAAAACAAAGAAACCATTTCAAGAAGAATACATAATTCCTGTGGAGCAATACAAACCATTTGATGATTGGCGATTAGTAATTCAAAGAGTTAATGAACCTAATAGGGCTAATGCACATCACGATAATATGAATGAAGCTTTCATTAAGCATATCGAATCACAAGTAACTGATAGACTAAACTATCCCCATACAGCAATAGGAGCCATAGCCTTTAGAGCAAAAGATTTTTCTTCTATTCCTAAAAGAGCTTATCATATAAGAGGGAAAAAGGTAAAAGTTCCTACTAATTATTTAACTAGAGAAGAGGTAGGATCAGATCAAGCTTCTTATAAAAGACACGTAACTTCAGGAGTAGCTCAAGGTACTTATCAAGATTGGGACGGCAACTTTAGAGGAGACACTTCTACATTTGCATCTACACATACTAATCATAATGTAGTATATTGTAATAATCCAGCATGGATTTTTTATGATATAGTTACAGATCCTAGATATGGTTTAGGACATATTGTGGATAGTAGTTTAGTAGATAAATATGCTTTATATCAAATAGCAAGATATTGTGATGAGTTAGTTTCTGACGGTAAGGGAGGATTAGAGCCTAGATTTACATGTAATGTTTACATTTCTAAGGCAACAGAAGCTTATAAAGTATTAAAAGATTTAGCTACAGCATTTAGAGGTATAACTTATTGGATGGACGGACAGTTAACTGCTGTTCAAGATAGACCAAAAGAACCTGTTTATACATTTACACAGGGTAATGTTATTGGGGGAGAATTTGCTTATGAAACTGTTTCAGAAAAAATAAGACCAAATCAAATTAATGTCTCATGGAATAATCCTCAAAACTTTTTTAGAAAAGAAGTAGAAATAGTTGAAGATGTAGATAGTATAATGAGTACAGGACGTATTATATCAAAAGGTAAAACGGCTTTTGGTTGTACAAGTAAAGCACAAGCACATAGAATAGGTAAATGGGCATTAGTCACCGATAAAATAGAAAACGAACTAGTAAAATTTAGTACTGGAGTCAATGCTGCAATGTTACGACCTGGTGATATAATTAATATACAAGACCAAACATTAGATTCAATACAATATAGTGGTAGAATAAAGGCAGGCACAAGCACAACAATAGTAACTTTAGATAGAGCAGTAACTATTGCTTCAGGATATACTTATACTTTACATTTAATATATCCTTCAGGTGGAGCGTATTTACAAGAAGAATCTGCAACTATAAATAGTACCGCATATGTTAGAGGAGATTTAGTTTTATTAGATGAAGATGGAGCAGCGATTGATACTCAAGCTAAAGCATCTAATGTTAAAGATGATAGTGATAATGATGTAATGTTATCATGGTCTGAAAATGTACGAGTCGAAAAGCAAACTATAACTACTTCTGCAGGAACAGTAGCAGCAGGTGGGAATATTACAGTTGGTTCTGCTTTTTCTTCTGCGCCTAATTCAGACGTTATATGGGCGATTTCAGGAGTAAATAGTACATCTAAAAAAGAAGTTACAGGTAATCCTATACAATATAGGATAATGGGAATTGAAGATCAAGGAGAAGGTACTTTTAATATTGCAGCAGCTTTATATAATGACAAAAAATATGATATTATAGAAAAAGACTATGTTATAAACTTAGATGAGAGAGAACAAATTCCAACAGCAGTATTAAGAGATGACTTAGTTCCTGCCCCTGAAGATGTAACATTTAATTTACAGAGAGTAGCTGCAACTGATGATCCAACAAATAGCATAGAACAACTAACAGGATCTTTAAAAGCAGTCATAAGTTGGGCTAAACCTTTAGAAACAATACTAAGTAATAGTATATTAGCTAGTGACTATGTTAATGAGGCTTTAGATGCTACAGAAACAGTAATTACTGTGGGAGACGCAAGTGGTTATGCCGCTACAGGATATGGAGTAATTGAACGAGGAACTACACAAGCAGAAATAGTTTATTGGTCTTCAAAGAGTGGTAATGATTTAACAGTAACTAGAGGGGCTTTAAGGTCCACAGCTAGAGCCCATAATACAGGAGTAAGTTTTACTGTTTTAAGAGCTTATGATAGAGTTTATAAAGCACTTCAAGGGTATGAAGTTAAACATAATTTTATAGATGGAGCAGAAACTCAAACAGCTGTTGGAGATTCAGTAACTACAATTGAAGTACCAAATGCAAAAGCGGGTACTTATACAGTTAGAGTAAGAACTGTTAATACGAAAGGAGCTTTTTCAGAATGGACAACTTTTGAAAACTCAGTAACTTCCCCATCAATAGCAAATACAGGTAATACCGATAAGTTGCCTATAGGGGGTTCAATATCTTCAGGAGTAACTATAGATACTTCTGGTAATTGGGACGTATCTACAAGCCCATATACCTTTGTTAATAATACAGGAACAGAATTTAGTATAACACAAGCTACTGCGGCTCATGCTCAGAGAAGACAATCTATGAGTGGATTAACTGATGGTAATACAGGTTATGTATTGTTTGATGCTAGCGCCTATGCCACTGATCCGTGGATAGGTATTGATAAGAAAACAGATACTGCATTTTATAAAGGTGGAGGCTCAACAACAGGAAGTTACAGCTGGTGGAAAGAGATTGGAGCTTCGAATGATGGGTTAACTTTATGTTCAGGAACAATAACTGTAGCTGTAAATAGTAATACAGTAACTGGTTCAAGTACTAGTTTTAGCTCAGATTTCTCAGCAGGAGACTTAATAAGACTTGGTAGTACTAATGATTATGCTTACAATACAGCAGCATGGTATGGAACGGTAGAAAAAGTAAATAGTAATACGGAACTCTTAATAACAGGAGTTGTAAGTAAAGCTTTTTCAGGGAAGTATGCTTATAAACAGTCTTTTAAACCTGATTTTCTAAAAGATGTTATAGTTTCAAAGGTAATAAGAAATTCAGCAAGTTCTTACACTTTAAATAATTATTTAACAGGGCCTGGAGCAGATGGACAAGCAGGAGAAGATGGAGATCCTGGTGAAGATGGGGACAATGGACTACGAACAGTTCATGGCTACTTATATTATGAAAAAACATCTAGTGTAAGTACTGCCCCAAGTGCTCCAAGTTATACTACATATACTATTTCTTCTGGAGACATAAATGGAGGAAGTGGAGCTACTGAGGTATTAGGTCTATCAGATACTTCTGCTGTCGATAAATGGACAAACCAGGCAAGAACACATACGGCAACTTCTAGTAATACACATTGGATGGTTCGATACTTTGGGACAGAAGCCTCGGCAGGCGCAAGTACAATTACAGTAGCTTATAGTAATGTAGTTAAACAAACAAGTTTTACAGGAGTAGTAACCTTTAGTGGCGGAACAACGCTAACAGATGGTACTAGTTCCAAAACCCCACTAGAAGCAGGAGACTTAGGCTCAAGTGGAACAACAGTAATTGATGGTGGAAGAATTGATACTGGGACTATAGATGCAGATAGAATAAGTACTTCTTTATTAAGAATAAATGGAACAAACTTTACAGGAGATTTAGGTGATGGTACTGTAGGTGGTTGGGACATTAATTCTAATGATATTTCTGGTGGTACTGGCGGTACATATATGGTACTAGATCAGAGCAATAAAAAACTAAGAATAGGAGCTAAGGCGACTTTAACTGATGGTAATACAGGAGTGCATTTAGGAACAGATGGATTAGCTATAGGAGCTAGTTCAGTATTTAAAGTAACTGATGCGGGAGTTTTAACAGCAACAAGTGCAACTATTACAGGAGCAATAACAGCAAATACAGGAACAATAGGTGGTTGGACAGCAACAAATGTTGCTAATAGAACTACTACTTCCGATTTAGTAACAACAGGTGGAAGTGGAAATCTTTTATATACTACTTATATATGGTTAGATTCTACAAACGGACAAATTGTAATTAGGGATTAAATTATGGCATCAAGAAATAGAATATTAATAGGGAATAGAGCGACAGGAGGATACGGGCTATATGTTTCTAAAGCTGATAGTGATGTATTAACCTGCGATCAAGATGAGTTATTATTTGATTCAAGAGAGTATAGAGGAACAGGACAAGTTTATGCAGGTGGTGGACCTTTAAATATTACGTCTGGTTCAGGTCAAAATTTTTTAACAACAGGTAGCAAAGATAATCTTGGGTATATACCTTTGGTTATTTGTAATGAAGATTATGCAGGGCATTATATGGCATCTTTTACTGGTGATGGGGTATCTAACGAGGAATTTCAAAGTAGGGTTGATGCTATAAAAACAACTTCTACTACAATAACTCCTATATACTTAAACTACAGTACAGGTACTTATGTTTATGAAGATAGAAGAAGTAGTGCTGAAGCTCATTATGGAGGAGATCAAGCGTGTACTAATTTACACTTTACGGTATTAAAAATACCTTGTGCATATGGATATATGAATGGAACTTATTTTTAATTATGGCAAATAGAGTATTAATAGGAAATAGATCATCAGGTGGATATGGTATATATGTATCTAAATCTGGATCTGATGTATTAACTTGTGATGTAGATGATTTAATATTTTCAAGCCTTGATTCTACAAGTACACCTTTTGCTGCTAATGGAGTGCTTCAAACTGTTCCTTTTTCGGGAGGATCAGGAGGAACTGAGCCAACTGTAAA
>VTLG01008958.1_pt1 | contig 17020 bp, 31 predicted proteins | sample 4694571 | NCBI WGS metagenome assembly VTLG01 (sample SAMN12604809, study PRJNA352737) | marine metagenome | biome: ENVO:00000447; feature: ENVO:00000209|ENVO:00000569|ENVO:01000036; material: ENVO:00002151; isolation source: viral sequences binned using virsorter ...
CTATCAACAAAATATTGTGAAGGTTGTCCAGTCTGTAATTTATTAGGTAATGCTGCATAAGCAGATCGATCAATTTTTGTTAAAGATATATCATTAGTTGTTGAAGTATTGCCAGCTGCATTAGTAGTTGAGATGTAAGCTTCTAACACATCATTCACTTGTCCATCTACTGTGTAAGTAGCTGTTCCTGCTACAAGAGCTTTTTCATTAAGTTCTACTTTCCATAGATGTATACCTCTATTACCCCATTCAGAAAATAAAAGATTTAAACTTCTTCTTGCACTACGTAAATCATTTCCGCTATTAGTCCGCATACCAATTCTTTCGTATGCCTCTTCAATTATATCATCGATATTTAAATCGAAAGCTGTAGTTCCTGACGTAGCCATAATTCATTACATTAGATCTTTGTAATAATCTAAAGATTTACCTGGTGGTAATTGCTCATCTTGTAAACCCATTCCAGAAGTTCTTGCTGCGCCATAACCTTTAACGGATTTAGCAGCCATACCAACATTGGCTTTTAACATTTTACCTTTTTTAGCAAAACCCATTTTTCTAGTTACATCTGGTCTTTTTGCTTTTAATTTTCTTAGGCCTTCACCTTTAGGTCCCTCTGGAATTTTTTTTAACATAGTATCTCCTCCTACACTCATTTTTAATAAATCATCAAAATAATCTTTTGTGCTTGTTTTTTTTAATTTAGTTTTTAGAGCTTTTGCTCTAGCTTTTTGTTCAGGAGTTCTTGTAGCTATTTTGTAAGCTATATTTGCACCCTCAATACCTAAAGTTAAAGGCACGGCTCCTCTTGATAAAACTCTACCTACAGTTTTTAATTTACCTAATTTAGTTTTAGGCTTAGGTAATTTTGTTTTTGCAGGTAAAGATTTTTTCGGATCAAATACAACTAATTCTTTACTTTTGCTTAATGTAGGTTTTTTTGTAAATCTTTCTTTTAATTTACCTATTACACCTTTTTCGGCAAAATCATCGAATTTTTTATAAGCTCTTGTAAAAGCTTGACCTGCTTTAAATAAAGTTTCACTCATACCTCTATCATACCACCATAATACTTTTTGGTAAAGGTACTGACATTTGTTGGCTTACCACCAACTCCTTGTGGTTTAGCTCTTTTCCTTGCAACGGCACTCCTCCTCTGGGATTCTGTCATCCTTGCCGCTTTTGCAGCAGGGACGCACTTTGGATACTTCCGTTTCCGATCTGCTGCTAATTTTGAACGACCACAAGGTGCGTAGGAACCATCCTTTCGTTTGCTTCCAATATCCACCCATTTTTGATCGAACCATTTTTTTAGTCCCATTAGAAAACACCTTTAAATTTTGTCCCCTTGATTGCGGCTCCAGCTCCACGGCACATGCCACCTTCTGTATAACCCGTAAGATTATATTCCATAAGTTTTATTCTATCTTTATCACCACTGGATTCTATTCTATCTTTTTTTCTAAAATTTTTTTTCTCTTTAGCCTCGTCTAAGGCTCTCACTTCTGCAGCAGTAAACATTCTACCTTTTTTCTTACTCATTGATCATGCCTTTGTAATAATTATTTAGACTTTTATTTGACACGCTATGACCTGCTAGATCTCCTTTTACATAACTTCCATTATATGGTTCTAATTTTTGTGCAAATGCTCCAGTTGTTGCTTTTGTAATTGAGTCTAAAGATTTAGCTTGTGCTTTATGTAGACCTGAAGCTTTGTGTAAAGCCTTTGCTACTTTTTTTATTTTTGCTTCTCCTCCACTAACTTTACCTGCAGGTTTTGGTCCTTTGAAATCTTTTCTTTTTACACCTGATGGATCTTTAATTTTACCTGCACAAATTTTACTAGCATATGCATTAGCATATGCTGACGGATAAACACGAAATTTTCGCTTCGCTGCAGCCTTTCCTCTAGGACATAATTTAGTCATAATGTTTAAACCTTTTTCTGTTATACAATTTTTTAGATTGTATCACTTTTTGTTTAAACAGTATAGATCCTAGTATTCTTGCCAAGGGATTTCTTTTTGATAGCTTTGATGACTCTTCTTTTTTTCTTTTTTTCATCTCTAGCCCCTCTTAATTTTCCCTCTACTTGTTTAGGTATTTGTGATCTAGTTATTGCCATAATTATATAAATACATCTTTTGCTTTGCCAAGTATAGGCTTATATTTTGTTTTACCCTCTAATTTAAACGCATGTAAAAATGATGCACGTCTACCCTCAGGTACCCAAGAACAATGAATCCATCCACTGTTTGGTTCACCGGGAGTGTAAAATTCAAGAATAAGCTGATCTGGCTCAAGGTTAGATTTAATCCAATCAAATAATTCAACATTATCTACTCCTGGACATTCAAAGTCTGCGGCTTCAGCTTTGGCGTGTTGTGAATTAGCAGAGCTACCAATTGCAGTGCATAATTCTACGCTTCGGAATCCACTAGTAACCTTAACTCTACCAAAATGATCACGCACCGGTTGAAGAATATTTTCACAAAGTAATTTTAATTTTTCTATCTGATCAGCGTTGGGATTATTATCAATACCCTTTCTAATAGCCGTGTCTGATTTAGTTAGCTCTAATAAAGAAAAGTTCCGTGTCAAATTCATATGTTTAATTTTAATATTAAAAAAGTCTTTAGTCTAGTCCTCATTTGATTTGTATTTTAAAAAAATAAAATCATCTTTAAATATTTCTTCAATTTTTTCTTTTTCTATATTAGATAGATTATACTTTTCTTTTGTGTTAACATTATAATTATTTGTTATTTTAACACTAGGTAAAAATTTTTTAAACTCATCAATTAAATTTTCAATTTTTATGACAAAATTTATATCATTTTTTAATAATTCTTTTATGTATGTAGTTTGAGGCATAGAATATAAAATAGTCTCATTTCTTAACTTATAATCAAATTTTAAAAAATCTAGCAAACTAATTTTTTCAATCCATTTTTCTTTTAAGCAATGTTGCCATGATGATATTGCTCGTTGATATGGATTTCTTACAGTTGTAAACTTAAGACAGTTTTTTTTATCTATTTCAATATCTGATAGAAATTCTTCATAATCATGATAGAAAAATAAATTTTCATAATTTGCAAAACAAATTTGTATGGTTGTAGACGCACATTTAGGCATTTTAAAATATGCTACATTTCTATTCATTAAAAATTCTTTTTGGTAAAATCATTTTTTTAAATACAGAAAAATAATAATCACACAAATCTAATGCATCAAGTTCTTTAACAAATTTTATTTTTATTTTTTTTTCTGTTTCAAAATGAATGTCACATAAAGCCTGACCCTTTTTGATAATTAAATTATCAAAATTTTTTTCTATGGGTAAAAATAAATTTAAATAATGTAATGATTTTGAAGCATTGATTATTCCTGGTAAAATTTCAAATTTATTTAAGTACCACCAAGGATTTGAAACTATCATTGGTGCATTACATAAAAATTTTATATCGAGATCTATTTTAGCTATACCTAAATATTTATCTTGGTTAACATGCTTTAAAAATTGATCAGGACTATGTAGATTAAATCTTTTTGAGTCATTTAAACTACGACTTCCAAAATAAGCCTCTAATTTATTTTCTTTTCTAATTATTTGTATGTCGCAAGGTGATCGAAATGAAATCATGTTTCTAAAATAATTAGTAAATCCCGAGCAATGTTTCATTGTTCGTCCTTTTTTAAAAGAATCTTTAAGCTCTATAAATTTTGGTATATTTTTATAATAATCAGGTAAATTTTTTGGATAAGTAAAAAAACTTTCTTTTAAAATATCCATATGTACTAAATCACTAGATATTTTAAATTCCTTGGAAGACCAATTTTTTAAAAATTTCATTATTTTTTATTAAAAATTAATCTATAATTAACTTTTTTATTGATAAAGATCCATCTATATTTGACTCTAATTCTGCTTTACCTTTCCAACATTTATATGTAACAGATTCGGAGAAGGTCCTCTCCGCTTCACGCTTACCGCGAAGGCACATAGCCATCGAGTCTTGCAGTCGTGCCTCCTTAATCTCTCCATTAATAAACATCAGTAATCCTACAACAGCCTCTATCATTGTGAACTCCCGTTTGTATATTTAATTTCTCTGTTTTGATCTTTTAATCTTTCAATGTCTTCTAAAACTTTGTCCATTTGTTTTCTTAAAAATTCTATGTTAACTTTGTTTAGTGCCATGGATTCTATGTGTTTGTTAAGTTTATCCGTGGTCTTATAAAGATCTTCGATCATCATGAATTGCTCGGAATCTGCAGGAAGCGAACCAAGTTGACCACGCGGCCATTTGATTCTAAATTCTGTATTCTCTTCTAGGTCTTTCTCCATTATCTGTATACGTGTGTCTGCAACGTTGAGACGTTCTATAATTTGAAAGTAACCCATTGTACCTAGTGCTACGATTATTATCAAAGACGCAACTGTCTTCATCGGCATTTGCACAGCCGCTTCTTCAGATATATTTAATGGTTTCTTACTCATTTATTTTTCTCATTTTCAAAAGACATATCAGAGGCAAAATCTTTTTCGTCTTTTACTTTTTCCATATCGTAGAACATCTTATCAGAATCTTCTGTGACCATGCTAGAGTCTTCTGCATCCCAATAAGTAGTTTGTACTTTATAGTCAGGCCAATCGTTATCAGTAGTGTAACTAGTACAGTGCCACAGAATACGATTATTAGGCTGAGCTGCAAAATTGCCGTTATCAAGCTCCAATATATGTGCACACTTATGTTCTTGAGGTATTTCAGAATGTTCCGTATCAATAATGTTGACATCTGGATGCGCCCAATCAATTGTAAATAAATACTTGCCGTGATAAAATTTTTTATCAAGACCTAAATATCTACCTTTTAAACCATCCAACCAATCAAAACAAGTAACACTAGGCCAGTAACTAAAACAATTCCACAGTTCCAACTCGTGCACTTGCATATCGGGCACTTCGGCTCTATCATACTGTTTTTGATAAAATGCTGAGATAGGCAACCTCCAATAACAAGCACCGTTTGGAAGCATAATGTTAAATAAGATAGCCCTACCTGAAATACTGCTAATACTAAAGATAACGCAGTCACTATACTGTCCTTTATTTTCTTTGAGATCATAGAGATACTCCTTTCTTATTTTACAATATATAGGTGGAATATTAGCATTTAAGTAAGACATATTAAACCCTCGGTAAGTAAATAAAATTTATTAAAACTCTTCTTTTTTGATTAGTTGTAGTAGAGCCTGTATGTTTGATATTTGAATTAAACAATACCATTTTATTATCCTCACTTAAAACTTTTTCATCAATAATTTTACAATAACCATCACATGTATTTAAAAAAAATACTGCACTTTTAAATCTATCATCTTCATGATCGATATGTAAACCTGTTTCTTCAATTTTTTCTGTTTGTGTATTTAAATTTGATTTTATTCTTAAAATAGCTAAAGGATTTAATATATTTAAAATTGGATTTAAAATTTCATAATACCTACTCCAAGGTGTGTTATTTTTGTAAAATGTATGGGTAAATTGATAAATAGATTTTTGATCTTTTAGATCTTCCTCAGAAAGTACATCTTCGTTGAAGTACCAAGGGAAGTTATCAGACATCAAAGTTTCTTTGATTTTAATGTAGGATTCTTTTGGTAAATAATTTTTTATTATTTTCATTAATAAAAATATAAACTTTTACCTTAACATTTCCACCTTCTTCTTGCTTGTCTTAATCTTGAATTAGGGTCTTTAGCAGCTTTAGGAAATTTTTTCATTTGTCCTAAACTTCTAGCACAAAAACTCTTTCTACGCTTTGCGTCTTTTGACCCCGGTTTTACTTTTCCTGTTACTGCAGTTTTTAACTTTGATCCAGGATTTAATCTTCTGTAGGCTTTTACACCTGCCTCTGTCATACCTGCACCAGATTTAGTAGGTCTAAAATTTTTTTTATTTCTTGGTGGCATACCACCATTTTTAAAACTTAATAATTCTATAGTATAATTATCCATTATGTAAATGTAATTGTTACACCACCCGTTCCACCTATTGTAGCATGAATTCCTTCTTCAAATAAAATACCAGAACCTGGCAGATACATATCCAAACCCTCAGTACCAAATAAATAAGTAGCTATTGTATTACCACTAGCTCCACCACTTTTAAAAATAATAGAACCACTTGCATTACCTTTAGCTTGTATTGAAGTTAATCTAGCTCTTTTTGTTGTAGCAACCATTTGAGCTGTGCTCGTTGCATGTGCCGAGCTTTGATCCGACATAAAACTACTTCCACCCATAAATTATCCGTTTGTTGTAGTTAAGTTTGGTCCTGAAAATTTATCTGTAAGTAATGTATAAGCTGCTACATTAGTCTTTGTTTTACAAAAAATTCCCTTTGGAAATAAAATTCCATCTTCAGGAAAATTAAAATTAATTACATCTCCTGTTGGTACATCTGCTTGGAATAAGGTTGTACCTGAATTTGATGTAGTTGTTAATTCTAATACTCCTGCTCCTCCACCATCAGAAGCAATGATAATTCCCCGTAATCTTATTGGTGCTGCAATTATTGCTGTAGCTCCTGCTGCTGCTGCAGATCTAGTTGCTTGTATGTCAGTTTTAGCTGCCATTAAAATCTCCTTAAGTTTGTGGCTCCCGTAGGAGCCACAAGTTTATTATTAAGCGTCTGCAAAAGGTGTAACAATTGTGCCGTCACCAATTAAAAGACCTTCAACCATATAAGTATTATCAGCTGTTGCTGTAAACTTTACTCTTGAACCAATAAGACCACCTTTAGTAGCATTACCAGTTCCAGCTTCACCGTTAAGGTTCATTACATCGTTTGATGCTGCAGGTACAAAAGCTTTTTTTGAACCATCATTTACACCAACCATAATTGAACCAACAAATTTATCTGTGCCGTCAGTTGAAATAGAACCAGTAAATTCATCTATGAAAAGAATTTCAAAAGTTGTTCCTACTGTGCTCTTGTTGTTCGGATCACTTCCTGGACCTGCTGATGCACTATCTGCAGTAGCAATGATTGTTGGAAGTGTAATTGCAGTTGGAGTTCCAACTGGGTCCATAGTCACAATTCTTCCTGCATGGTCAGCAACTGTTAAATCAGTTGCAGCAGTAAGAGCTATTACTGAACCTGGGCCAATAGATTGAAAACCATTTTTCGATCTGACTGGTCCGTCAAATGTAGTATTTGCCATAATATTCTCCTTTGTATAGCATTAATTTGTAGTCTCTATACCGTCTGCCTAGTCAGTCTACAAATTATATTTTCTAGGTCTTTTTATTATACATAAAAAAAGGGGCGATGTGAACACCGCCCCTTTAAAGTAATACTAGTTATTAGTATTAGCTAGTTGGTAGATTTCCGTTACCAAAAATACATCTTGGATCTGAGAATCCAAAAGAGTATCTTTCTCTAGCTTTAAATCTTACATTACCAGTATCGAAGTCTCCTTCAATCGCAGTTTTGATTGGTGATCTAACGAAATGTTTTAGTCCGTTAGGCACATCAGTCAATAGGAAGTAAGAGTCAGTATCAGTTAAGAAATTGTTAACTGAATATCCTTCTGGTACCATACCCATTGAAGCGATTGCGTTGATATCGTTATCAGCAGTTGAAGTTCTTTGAGGTGATTTCATCAATCTCTCAGCAGTAAATTGTAATTCTTTTGGAATTATCATTTTTCTACCTTGAGCAGCGATTCTTAAACCTCTTTCATCTACAAATCCTGCGATATCAATTAACGACTGTTCTAATGAAGTTTCATTAAGATCTGCAGCAGTTGCAAGAACGTTTGCAAATTGTCCACCTGTTGCAAGTGGGTGATCAGAAGCTATTAAAGGCTTCCCGTCACCACCTGTTACGGCAGTAAATTGTGCTTGGTTCAATACGTTTGCAGCTTTAACTTGCTTCGTATTAGACATTGATCTTGCAAGAGCTCTTGTGTATCTCGCTGCAAGTCTGTCGTATAGGTTATCTTCGATTGCTTCTTCAGTGATAGCAAATGCTAAAGCGATTGTTTCGTGGTTGTATCTAGCTGTGAATGTTTCACCTGCTGTATCAAACACTACTCCAGCACCTTCTTGTTTTGTTGGTGCAGAAGCGAAACCACTTAACATTACTTCTTCTTCAAAAGCTCTGTCAGATGTTTCAGTAGTGAAAATCTCCGCATGTTGATTTTCATATCTGTTATATTCCAGGCCGAATAAAGCGTTCAAACCTGGCTCTAGTTCTTTAACTAGTTGTGATCGTGTTATAGCCATGATTTATTCTCCTTATGCTAAGCCTGTTCCACTTCTGTAGAAGTGGTTGTTGATTCTAACAAGAATATTTGCGTTAGCCGAACCAGTGTCAGAATTTTCTGGGTCTTGACAAATATCAATCGCTTGAATAGCGAAAGTAGTTGCAGTACCAGAAACACTAACATCTAGTTGTTGTTTCGATAATCCTGTTGTCGTTACACCTGTTGTATTTGTAACAGAGTAGTTCTTGTACAGATCAGCTCTTGTAAAAGCCGCATCAGCATCTATCAAGAATACTGCATCTGGATCGTCAATGACGAATGCAGTAATATCACTAGCAGCTATGCCGCCTGGATAGAAATTACTGAAAGTTGGCTTCTTTGTAGTTGGGTCTGTGTAAAAACATCCGTTAAAAACACCCACAACAGCATCTGATGTGTTAGGACCATGTCTTTGGATATTTCCAGTTCCTAATGGTTCTACCATTTCTCCTTGGAAAATCGCATCTGAATATCCTGACGCAATCGTATATCTGTTTTGAGCTCCAACTAATGGTGTACCGTCTAGTTTTCTGTAAGGTCTTAGACCAAACTTTTCACTTACGTTTGCCATGTTATGTTTCTCCTTTTAACAGTTTATTTTTACCCCTGTGGCTATTGCAAAATTATTTTTTGCGACTACCACCAAAGGTTACTCTCGACTGTCTATCAATATTGATAGGCATGTCGGGATGCTGTTCCTTCATAAGATCGTTGTCAACCGCGTTCATTCTATCTTGAGTAATTTTTGCAAAATACTCAGCACGTGCAACCAAAATCTCTTCTGGTATCCTTCCCAGCACAAGGCCTCCTATTCCAATACACCCCTCGTATTTTCCTTCAGAGTAGAAAGGATATTTGTTTTCGCCAACCTCGTTTTGCACTTGTTCGACTGTTACAAATTCCCAACCCTCTCTCATTTTTTTGGATACATTAGCAGTATCCTCAAAACCCTGAACGTTGGTACGGATCCATCTATGGGCGTACCCGTTAGGAGCAGGTGGTGCATCCAAACTGGATGGTGGAGTCCAAAGTTTTTTTGCTTCTTTTGAAGCTTTTTTCTCTGACTCCCGTGAAGTTCTATTAATTGTACTCATACTATTTATCCTCCTTCACGTATCTAGCGTATTCCTCTAGTGGCACCCCTAATCGTTTAGCAATAGCTACCTGTGATTTGGTGAGTTTCACAGTTCTGCGTCCTTGTTGACTACGACCTGCCGAGGCTACCGTTTGGACGGGTTTAGGTGTCTCTTTTTTTGGCTCGTCAGTAGTGTTATCAAAACTATCAGGAAAATACTTCCTAAGTCTTGAATTAACTTCATTATAATACTCATCACTGTCCACTTCAATACCCTCTTGTGAAATATTGTTGTGAATTGTAATAGCAGCATTAGTCATGACTTCATCAGTTCCAAACCATTTATTATCCTCTGCCCACTTCTTTGCTTTTGGAGTAATTTGTGGCATAGAATCTGATGTTCCGCTGTTTGAGGTATCAGCTTGTACGTTTTTTTGTTGTTTATTTTCTTCTTCAAGCTTCTTTTTTTCTTCACGATTTTGTAACTCTAATCTTGCTTTTTCTTTTTCTACAGCTAATTGAGTTAATTTATCGTTTGCTTCCATAATTTGTGAAGCATCTTGTTTTTCGATAGCTTGTTGAAGAGCTACTTTGACCTGTTCTCTTTGAGCATCCACTCTAGCATCTAATTCCTTAAGATACTGTTCGTCTGTGGTATTTAACTTTTTGAGATTAGTATCAAATTTTTTCTTAACACCCTCTGCATATTCTAAAGCTGCTTTTTCTCGTCTTTCAGCTTCTTTTTTTTGAAAGACAAGTTTATCAATTCTTTTTTGATAATCTCTTCTAGATTCTTGCAGGTTGGGTTTTTCTTGATCAGATTTTTTTTCAACCTTATCTTTTACTTCAACTTCTTTTTTTTCGTCTTCAGTAATTTCAATATTAGGTTTATCCTTTTTATCATCTGATGGTTTACTATGATCTGTATACTCAAGATCAACTTCGCCTAAATTAAGATTAGGCTCTTTTTTTTCTTCAGTCTTATCTTCAACTTCGACTTTTTCTTCTTTTAAGCCATCAGTATCTAATTCGACTTCTTTTTCTTTTGCTAATAGAGCTTCCGCACTATAGTCTTTTGTTTCTGCCATTTTAATCCTCCTTTAGAATAAGTGGAGAATATCTTCTGGCTTTCCTATAGTTCCTATAATTTCGTCATCATTGAGTATACGGTGCTCACCATATTTCGTTTGAAATCTACTTCCAGAGTATCTGCCGTAAACGACAAATTCACCTTCTTTACACCAAGGTCCCTTTGGAAATTTTTCTTTATCCTCATAGCAGAGATCACCCATTTTTACGACTAATCCAACGACTGTAGTCATTTGAATTTTATCTTGGGTTTCATCTGCAAGTATGACACCACCTTTTGTTTTTGCTTGTCCAGACCATGGTCTAACTAGCATTCGGTATCCTACTGGATTTGGTATGATTTCAAGATATTCTTTGATGCCTTTTGGATCTGTTGGAATTTGTGATTTAACCTCTTCCTTATTTTTTTGGTTTTTACCAAAATCTGTAAGTTTAGGTTTTATCAATTGTACCATCGTTATCCTCCTTATGCAGGTTTTTAATATCCTGAAGCAGCGTTTCTAAAGCGCTGAGTCTACCTCGAGCATACATCAATTGAGATTCTGTTTCAACCCCATAGCATATATGATCCTTAATTGTTTGGATTTCTTTATTGATGGTATTTCTGATAGCTTCTACTGTATAATGGTCTAACATTATATTCTTTCTAGACAAACCTTATGTTTACCCTTTTCATGAATTTTAAAATCCCAATATGATATAGCTGCTCTTATAACTTCAAAATTACATAATTGAAAATCATCAATTATTATTCGGGATCCTTTTCTTGATCTTTCTGCAAACCATAAAGCTTCTCTTAAAATATCTTTTGTTGTATGAGGACCATCTAAAAAAACTAAATCATAAATTGTTTTTGTTAAATTAAAAATATCCATATATTCAACATCAGTCATATTATAAAATTTAAAATGTGGGTTACCTGCAAAATCTTTTACCATCTGATCTCTCATTTCATTAGAATATTTTGGTGCAATATCAGTCCACTTTCCATCCCTTTTCCACCTGGGTTGATTATCAAAATGTTGATACTCTAAATCTCCATAAGGATCTATTGCATAATGTTGATAATCCGTTTTACTTATTCTGGGCAATATACTCATAATTATTATTTGAGAACCAAGACCTTCTCTTACACCTACCTCACAAGTGGTAACTGATTTAGGATTTTCAAAAAATGGTAATGTCTCACACCATTTTTTTAATAATTCATATTCAGAACTATCGCCTCTGATTGTCATTATAATTTAAATGGTTGTAATGCTTGTAATTTATCTTCAGCATCTGCAATAACTCCCAAGAGTTTATCTATCTCTTCTAAATGTTGTGGATGTTCACCAATTCCTACTGGATTAGTCAGATATATTTTAATTGTAGCATCTGCTTCTGATATTTTCGCATTATATTTATCCTCTAATGCTTGTATTAATGCCGATTTAAGATCCATTATGAATCTATATATTAATTGTTAGGATTGTAAATATCTTTTATTTTTCCTTTTTCCTTGAGTTTTTTAAGATCCCCCTTTGTCATTTTAGAGAAATCATATTCAGGTTTTTGTCTTTTTGGTTGAAAAATTTTTTTTATCCATTTCCAAATCATTTCTTACCCCCACCGTTACGGAAGATTTGTGTGCCCTTGATGCCATAGATACTCGCTACGACAAGAATCCATAAATTTGTAAACCATGACGGGAGCTGCGAAAACATCTCGAAGAATAATTTTACCTTGTCCATAGCAGTCGGATCATCGGATACTACCGCCCAAGCTAAGATAGCTACGGGCAAACTTAAAATTATTAAAACTGCTTCGTCCTTCCAGTCTGACTGTCGGGCCTCTAATAATTTACCCTGATATTGTTCCTCACCTCGAGCTTGTCTCTCGGCATGTAGAAGTTGTGCCTCTGACATTGCCATCTTTGCCTTTTGCCTGTTAGCATATATTTTTGAACCTGCTTGTGCTGCAAGTTTTAAAGCTTGAAACCACATTATAGTTTTCCTCCTTTTTTCATTTTAACAGGTGGTACTTGTGAATTAGGACCTCTTCTTGGAGGAGGGCCACTCTTTACTCCACCCGATAAACCACCAACATTAAATGTTTTAAAATTAAAAAAATTTTCTTTTGGTTTAATTAAATCTTCGTCAATTTTTTTATTAGCCACTATTGGTAAAATTACTTTTTGATCTACCCCATTATCTTTATCACTTATATTTGTAGATATATTTTTTGTAGTTTTTCTTTTAGGCGCAAAAATAGAGTTCGCATCAACGATTGATCTGTACATATAATTACCACCAGGAATAGCAGCTCCGATTGCAATTCCAATAGCTCTATTCATTGGTTTTGTACTTGGAGAAATTTGTTTAACCAACTCTTTTCTCATCTTATTAAAATTTGCTCTTTGAATGTTAGATTGCCTTTGTGATTCTAATCCAGTTCTTCTTTCTACAGATCCTTCTTTTGCTCGACCTCCAACACCACCTACTCTTAATTTTTTTACACCTTTTATTGTACCTTTATTTACTGATGCATAAAAAACTTTTTTACCCTCTGAAGATCCATACTGATCTTTCATAGATTTCATAATTTTTTTACCTTTTTTATTTAGTGGCATTACGCTTTTCTCCCTGCTCTAATAGATTCTTTACCTCGTTTAAATATAGAGGCTACTTTATTCTTACCCATAACTTTTGCTCTTTGCTCCCCAACAGTTAAAATTTGGATTTTTCTCGCAAACGGTTTAGATATCTTTTTAACTTTTGCAACAGTCGCACTAGCATCAGCAGGAGTCGCAAACTTAATACTAACAGTATCTTTAGGATTCTCATCCGTGTACAACCTCCTACCTGAACCTTTAGGTTTTTTACCTGTCCCTTTTGCTGGATCTTTTGCCATATTTATCTCTCCAATATTGAAGTCTCTCTAATCTTCTTACCCTATAATCTAAATTTGTAAAAAAATAAAATAATTTTAATTTTAAAAATTTAAAAAAATTTTTCATTTCTTTTTACCTCTAGCTATGTCTAATTTTTCATCTGCTATTCTTATTCTTTCTTCTGCCTGATCCTGTTTGTCTTCTAATTTCATTTTCTCAAGATCTAACTTCTCATCTATCTCATCCATTTTTATCTCATTGGACATCATATCTTGATTTGTCTTTCTTTGTAAATCCATTGCTTTAATATCTAACTCTCTTTGTTTTAACATAACCAATGGATCTTGTTTTTGACCTAGAGCCTCTGACTGTGCCAACTCCATAGTTAATTCTGAAACTCTTCTCGCTATCATAGCATTGATCTCTGTAGAAGCACCTTGTGGATCAGCTATTAATTTTTCCTGCATCATTGGATCGTTTGTTATTAAAGCTCCAACTTCTCCTTGTGCTTTTAGGGAAACGTGTTCTGAAATATGTGCTTGTAAAGCTGTATAAACCTGTGGGTTTATTTGAACCATTCTAGTCGACATAAAGGCTCTATGAGCATTGATATGTGCATCATGATCTTGATCTGGGAAAGCTCTTAACGGTTTCATCATTAAAACTTCCATATTTTCTGTTGCAGGGTCTTTTGGAACAGGTCTTTCTTCAGGTTTAAGTATTTGATCTATATCTTGAGTGCCTAAAGCTTCATATACTCTTCGATAAGCCTCTCTTAAGTTGTGCATCATTGGATTTGACATAGCAATTTTAAGATTTTCGTTTGCCATTGTCACTCTTTGAGCCATACTGTTAATATTTGGATCTGCAACAGGGATTACATCAACTCTATCATCAAAATCTGTCTGTTTTACAGCTCGATCTGCTCCATAAACTGTATATGGATAGATTGGAGGTAAATATGTTGCAAAAACTTTCGATAAAAGTCTAAATTCTCTTCTCATAGAGTAATAACATCGCTTGTGTATAGCACTCATGACCCTCGAACCTCGTTCCATTAACGAAACAGTCGTGCCAACAGCACGATTTTGTAAATCATTACCTGTATCCATGTTAGTTATAGCTGCAAATTTCTGTCCTGCATCAACAACAAAGCCCATTAGCTGATAAAGTGTAGCCGATGGCTCTTTAAATGGTAAAATTTGAAACTGATCTTTGATATTTCCACCTGGTGCATCAACATCTCTAAACTCTCCAGGTTGAAATGGTTGATCATCATCACGAATTCTTATACCTCTCGACTTAAATCCTGCAGGTAAATTAGATAATGTTCCTGCATCTAGTAATTGTCTTAAAGATTGTGTTGCAGTTCTACTTAATCCACCTATCATGTGGGTTAAACCGAAGCCATAAAAACCTAATCCTGGTAAAAATTTAAAATGAACAAAATATTCTTTACGCTTATTGGTGCTATCGTTTAAATCATAGTTTCTATAGATAGATAAAACCTGTCCTGAACCTTCATCTAGAGTAATTATATATGGCACCTTAACTTTTTTTGATGAATTTGTATTTTCAAACTCTTCTAAATCACAGTCGACATGCATTTCTAAGATTGAAAAAGAATATTGTTTATCTCCAGTGGGAGTTATACCTTCTAGTTCTTGATATTTTTTTTCTATGTCAGATGGTCCCGTAGATTTTGGTTTTAATTCTACATCTCGATAGAAACCTCCTGCCTGTTTTTTTAAAATTTCGTTCTCTCCCATTTTAATAACATGGGTAATTCTCTCACAGTCCATTAAATCTGTAGCATAATATGGAACCACCAGATCTTCTGCCGGTATAAACTTAGATACGGCTCTTTGCATTACTTCATCGTAATAAACTTTTTTAAACGCAGATCCTGCTAGAGCTAAATAAAATAAAAGTTGATCAAACTCTGGGGTATATTCTTCCATTTCTTCTGTGATCATGTAGTTCATAAAATCTTGCACTCGTTGTGCTTGATTTATTTTTTCATTATCCTCCATCCCAAGAACCCTTGTTCTAACAGGTCCTTGAGATGGTAATAATTCTTTGTAAGCTTGAGCCTGAAACTGTGTAACTGCTTCAGACAATAATGGATGAGTCACCGATGCAGAACCTCTAAATGGTCTTGTCATCTCTCTTTGATTTAAACCTAATAAATCCAGATTATTTGTGTAAGACGTTTCCCAATCTTTTCTTGAGACCCTATCTTTTTTGTAATCGTCAAGCAATCTATTAGAGATTCTTTGTAAAACCTCTTCAGACATATCCTCTGCTATGTTAGCATAGAATGCCTCTCCCTCACTCGCTATCTCTCCAATAGCATCACCTACGGTTTCAGTATCTGTTTCTAATTCAACATCAACTGCCTCTGCTTCGGGAGTTTGAGTCTCCTCAACAATTGCTTTTTCGATTTCAGCCATTAATACATTTTAGTTGGTTTCATTCTCATAGCCATTCCACCACCACGAGCTTTTACCATTTTTCCTGCTTTTGCACCACCCATTAAATTTAAACCAAAATCATCAGTAATCTGACTTCTTCTTTTTGGCATCGTAGGTGATAGTTTACCTTCATCTCTTCTCTTAATGACTTTTGCTTTTATTTTTTCATTAGTAGAAGCAGCAGATTTGATAGCGTCTCTTCTCTCTCTTGGATTAGCAGCTCTATCTACTTGTGTTTTAACTTTGCTGCCAACCATAGTTTTACTACCTGTATCTATAGCTTCTTTTGGTCTTCTATTTTTTATTGTTTTTTGAACATCTCTTCTATCCATACCACCCATTGTAGTAGGTCTTCCCATACTTCCAGCTAAAGCTGCAGCACCGAGGATAGCAAGAGCTTGATTTCTTCTTCTTGATCTTCTTGACATGTCTATTCTCCTAGTAATATACGTATTTACGCTCTTTGTAATTTTGTATCTCATCCTCGTCAGAATAAGTTGTTACGAAAGAACCTTGTCGATATCTTAACATAGCTTGGGTAGTGCTGTCCACATAATCGTCATGTTCTCCATGTGGAAACGCTGCACACTCCTCGATAACTTCTTCTGCCCAATGTTCATCTCTTGGATAATAAACCTGTCCAGATTCGAAAATTGGAGCACAGGCATTTACTCTTGAATGTTTATCTTGTCCTCTTCCTGGTGTGTAATCCATTACCGGTATTCCCATTCTGCGAAATTCTTGTAATAAACTTTGTCCACTTGCTTTTGCTTCTATGATAACAGACTCAGGTTGCCAGTATTTATATTGATCTAGTGCCACCATTTTTAATTCAGGAAAATCATATTTTCCCTTAACAGCATCTATTAACATAATAGCGTCAGGCCCAGACTCGTGAGGCGTGAATATTCCCCATGTGGTAATTGCACTGTAATCAGCTGTCTCCTTTTTACTAAATGCTGTATCGTAAGATTGTATGACATGTTTTAAAGTTGGAATCTCCTTGGTCCACGGCTGCCACCATTCTCTTTTAAGAATAGCTCCTTCTTCTGATGTTGGATTCTGCATGTATTGTGCAGACCAATTTCTAATGGATATGGACGCTTTAACCTTTTCCAATTCATCGAGTGACCAATATTCAGGCCACACGGGTTGAATGTTTTCATCCTCACCTAACAAAGCTGGAAAAG
>VTLG01012445.1_pt1 | contig 17019 bp, 21 predicted proteins | sample 4694571 | NCBI WGS metagenome assembly VTLG01 (sample SAMN12604809, study PRJNA352737) | marine metagenome | biome: ENVO:00000447; feature: ENVO:00000209|ENVO:00000569|ENVO:01000036; material: ENVO:00002151; isolation source: viral sequences binned using virsorter ...
GATTGCGTGTATTTAAATTCGTTGGGGTTATACTGCAAAGGTTCAAAACTAGGAATACTGAAGTTACCACATTCTGTATATGTGCCATATTCATCTTTATCACTATCAATAAGGCTTGTTAGATTGTTTCTATGTACTCTTACACAACCAGGGATATCAACTATAGGCTTACTTATATTATTTAATATTGGTACGTCAGTTTTCCATATTGGTATCTCGTGTATCTCAACCTTATTTATACTAATCTTTGGTATTTCCATCTTCTACATCTCCTATAGAAATAGACCAACCATCTTCTCCGAAAGTACCTTTTTCTATAATTTTTGGCTTTTTCACTTTTTTGTCTAATTCTTCGTGATATTTTTTTATGTCATTATCTAGCTCTAAATTAAATTTTGTCATACGCATCCAATGAATTAATTTATCTATGTAGTATTTGACTAGCTTTTTTATAAATCCAAATATCATTTGGCTAAATAAACTTCTACATACGAATTACATTTAGGACAAGATAAATTAGTCACCACAGAATACTCTTCTCCAAGAACAGGGTGAAAATCTTCATCAATATCATGGTCTCCACCCCAAATTAATTCAGTTTTACAATGCCAACAGTTCAAATTCCTAATCCTTTTGGTGGCACTGGTAAAGATGGGCCAGTAAGATCAGGTAATTCTTTTTCTAATACTTTAGGCATCATTCCTTGAACATTACCAAGAATTTCATTCATTACTCTTGATTTAAACTGTTCCGAAGTTACATACTTGTAACCAAAGTATGCTCCACCACTCATGGAAGCTACCATAAGAAAAGAAACGATGCTAAGAATATTAGCAATTTTTTGAAACATGATTAAATTTGCAATTTTAAAAGCACTATCTTTTTCAAGTGTGCTTGTATTACTGCTTATTGTAGCCCTGTCTCCTCTCTACGTCACTATGGGGTTAATGACTAGACAAATGCAAGAAAAGGTTAATTAATCAGCATTAAGGCATTCCAGGTTTATCTTCTATTAGTTTAGCTTTCCATGCAGCTTTTACCTCAGTAGTCCATACCGCATTGCAAATTGCTTGAACTTCTGCGGGTTGTCCTGATATATCAGTATCGACTAAATTATCAGAAGCATCTAAAGTCCCAGCGTTTAAAACGTACCTATGAAAAGACCTTGTTAATTCAACTCCATCTTTTTTTATAACTGTTGCTTTTCTGACCTGTACTGCCTTGTACTGGCCTATGATCTCCATTTTGTCGTATTCGATTGACTCTGTAAGTGCCATTAGGATTAATCTCCGATTAAAACAGGTTTAGGCTTAGTTTTAAGACTTAGCTCGGTCTAATTAGGTGAAGTAAGTTCCAGCCATAATAAAACTTTGATTTAGCATATGACTATGCCAATAAGAATTAACAGGTGGGTTGGGATCTCCAGCCCCTATAAAATGAAAATATATATAATCTGAAGAACCATGAGCCAAAATTGCTAACCTTTGAAGTCCAGCGTTGTTTGCACTTGCAGTATAATTTGTTGTTCCAACACCTCCGTAATAATTATTCAAACCAGTAGAATTACCACCAACATTATATGGCAAACCATATATTCTAAATTGTGCTCCATCATTTGCTGTATTACTTACATATCCATATAAATACCAATGCACCGCTCTACCAATTTTTGTGTAATATGCACCACTGTTTGATATTGTGCCCCCTGTTACAGTTGGAGTCCAAGTACCTTCTTCATAATCGTCTAGAAGTTCACTTGAATCTGTACCAGAACCATCGGCAGTTGCAGAGAAGTCAATACCATGACCATTAGTTGAAAAAACTAAATTTCCATCTGCAATAGTTAAGTTTGTCGTTCCATCTGTCGTGCAGTTATTTAATTTTGACCCACTTGCTAAAGTACAAGTTCCGTTTGTATTATCAACAGTAATAGCAGCAGAACTGGCTCCTACCCCTTTTATCGAATTTACCTTGATCTCTGACATAATTAACTAGGTTTTGGGTTAGCGTCTTTTACCGCTTTAATGTGGGTAGCCCACGTTCCAGTTGTATCTAGTTTACCTGCAAGCATATCTGCATACAACATATCAAGTTGATCTCCAAAAGAAGCGTAAATTGTAGTGCCACTGGAAGTTCTTTTTCTTTGGTATTCTTTATTATCATAATCTGTTTTAAGTTCTGCTAATTTTGTTGTGATTGCAGAATCACTAGGCTCTGTATCTCCATTTGCTTTTAACCATTCTAAAGTATCTCCTCTAAGAGTAAACTCAGCATTTGGACATAATGCTTGTATTGCATCAAATTTAGTTGGTTGATCCATTATGTAGCTACCTCCATTATAGTCATCATTGATTTTGATCCACTGTCTTGGAAAATAATGTTTGGAGTATTATCACCACTATGAAGCCCTCCCTGTACTTTATAAGTAGTTGAAGTACCAGCCGAAACACCATGTAAATGAAATGAACTAAGTGCAATTCTATTTCTAAAATCCATCAATGGAACATAAAGTTCGTATGTTACCCCTGCTTGATAACGTGTAGTTGAATCTTGTAGTAAATCTAGTCTCGCACCTTGCCCTGCAACAGCTCTAGTTATTCTAAGCTGTTGAAAAACTGTAACAAGCATTTTGGAACCTGTTTGTATTGGTGTTATTGCTAGAGTAACACCTGTATCAACTAAACTTGTAGATGTGCTTATGACTTGTGTACTATATTCAACATGAACAACTTGAAGAACTTTTCCTAAACCAGTACTTTGATTTGTTAATAAAGTTCCATCTGCAACGTCAGGTAAGGTTATAACTCTGTTATTACTAGAAGATGATGGTGCTTGTAAGCTGAAAGACCCACCACCTGATGCTGCGTTTAGTTTTATTTTTGCACTCATTTATCCAGCCTCCAATGCAGCAACTTTTGTTTCCAATACTTCAATTTTAGCAACAGCTTCCTGTAATGCAGCAGTTAACAAGGGAACAAGTTTACTTTGATCTATGGATTGATATTTAGGATCACCAGCTTTAACACCTATCTTGTCATCATCTTCTTTATATGTTTCATCTTTAGTTCCTGTAATTGCCTCAGGGACTGCTGTAACTTCATGTGCTAAAAATCCATCAACTACTGTACTTGAATCAGCTTTGAAATTAAATCTGTATGGTTTTAATGTTTTAAGTCTTGTAATACCGTCAGATATTGCAGTTACATTTTCTTTAAGACGATAGTCAGAACTTGTTGCATAAGTTGTAGATGAACCATTTGTTGAAATTTGACCAATACTATTTGCACTGTAAATGAAATTTATAAGAGTTCCTGTTGATGTATTTCTTCCAAGAAACATTGCTGTTCCTCCATCCCTTATACCCATAATGTAATGATTAGTTGAATGAAGCTCTATTCCGGGAACACCTCCATTGCCATGTCCAGTTGGTTTACCAATAGCTACAGTTCCAGTATTTTGTATCCGCATCATTTCTGTACCATCAGTTGTGAACTGCATTAAAGATCCACTAACCGCATCATCAGTATCAACTTGAAAAGATAAATTTCCATAACGACCATTTATATTCGCCTTTCCAGAACCATCTGTGAAGTTTATTCTTGTTGCTGCGTCACTTCCAGTTCCAATAATACCGATAGCACTATCTGGACTTGTTGTACCTAAACCTAAACGGCCATTGGAGTCAAAAGTTGCCCTTGTAGTTCCACCTGTATTTATATTGACAGTATCAGATCCAAAATTAATTCCTGTATTACTATCTGTTCCCTGTAATGCTGGTGCGGAAGCTGACCCATCAACTCCAGAAATACCAGTAGTGCCGTTAATGTTTAAAGCCATAATTAAAGAATAACAAGAATTGCACCTGCTGGCACAGTTACAGTGACACCTGAGTTTATTGTAGGTGACACGGTGTGAGCGTGTTTGTTTGAAGTTAATGTGTATGATGTCGTTACATTTTGATCTGACTCAAAAAACACCTCATCATTACCTCCTCCCGTAGCTCCAGCACCCCCTCCCACAGCAGTAAACTCAGATCCGTTATATATTTCAGCAGAAGTGGTCGTACTATTGAATCTGAAGTCTCCTGTTGAGGGAGAACCAGGTCTTTGTGCAGTAGTTCCAACAGGTATCTGTAAAGCTGTTGTGTAATTATGTATAACATCTCCTGTAAAAGTTGCTCCTGCAACTGGAGCTAACCCTAAATTTGCTGTTGCTACGTTACCGATAGTTATATATGCGTTATTTGCTGCGTTTCGTATTTTTAATAATGAACTTGACGTATCAATGTGCATTTGAAATGCACTATTTATTGATGGATCGCCAGCACCGCTATTTGTAGAGTTAATAGCAGCAGTAATTTGATTTAATTTTGTTCGGACAGCAGCACCCGTTCCATTGTCAATTACATAGCCTGCCCCACCTGTGTTATCAACTCTAGCCATTTAGAAAAGTAACATTGTTTCTATTATACTATCCTTTTCCAAAACCAACAGCCGTGAATGTGAATTGCTTACTTATAGAAGCATTTGATGAATTTTTAAAATGTATTTGAAAATTACTTGCAGTTATATTCGATATTTCAAAAAAATCACCAGAGGCTAAATTTTGAGCAGTGACGTTAACTGCTGGAAGGCTACTGTTAGCACCACCGAGAGCAGCCGTACCAACAAAGAAAGGTGCACTAAATGGAACAGTAGTTAAACCGCTAGAAGTAATAACAGAAGAACTTTGCTCTACTCTTCTCTGAAATTTTGCTGAATAACCTAGCTGAAATACTCTAATATCCTGTGCTGGATCTTTACTGGTAAGAACTGTCCTGAATTGAAAACCTCTTGCTCTAAAAGTACCACTTGTAAAGTTTTGGAAAGCACTGTATGTAGGAGAACCAGAAGGATCATCTTGTGTAGTGCGTACAAATAGCTGAGCATCTACATCATTAGCATCTGTTCCATCAAAATCTGTCCAAGTATCTAAGTTTGCAGTTCTTGAATCAAATAAATCTGCTGGATAAAAACCCTCTGTTTTAAAATGTCTTACTAAATCAAGACTAAATACTGCACCTAAATCCAAAGTAGAAGCAAAGTCATAAGTGCCTGATGGAGATATGCCTCCAACATCGTCTAATGATCCTTCAGCATCAAAATCAGCAATAGCATCAAATTGTCCTGCACCAGTTAAGTTGAGAGAATTTGTTGTCGCATCAAAAGCTGTATTAACTTTTACACCTTGAAACTTAGGATTATCTAAATCTTCTCTTCTGGTTTGAACAAGTAAATCATCTGTAACTTCTGGAATAGTTAAAACAACACTCGCTTCCCCTGCACTAAATCTTCCTCCATCATCTTGAAACTTAAGAATGTATTCTCCAGTGATAGCAGGAACTATTGCTTCGGTTGATCCTCCTGGAGCAGCTTCTACTAAATCAACGGCCTTTTCAAATGTACCAGTTCCATCTGTTCCAGAACTATCATGTCTTATGTAAACAAGACCACCATGAGTAACATCAATATCTGTTGATCTATTCCATTTCAAACGCACCAGTTTACTATTTACAGTTTCGATAGTAAGTCCTGATACATCACCTGGAATTGCAGTTTTTCCTGCAAATTTTTTTGTTAGTTTAGCTGGTTCTGCTGATGCTTCTAATGCTGCATTTAAACTGAATACTCTAAATTCATAAGTACCTTCACTTGCATCAAATATTGTAAAATCCGTTCCTACGATAGTAGTGCTAATAAAGTTTCCATTGTCTTTTCTATATTGAACTCTATATTGACTGACACCTGGAACAGCTTCATAGTCAAGAATAATTTTTACTTTTGCTTTTTGATCTTCTACATAAAACTGTTGACTAGCAGTTAAGTTAGTAGGGGCATCTTTTAGAGCATTTAATATCGTTACATTTCTAACAGGGAGAGGAGATCCATCTTCAATAAATGCAAACTTTCCTGAATTATAAGCCGTTCCAATAATCGCATAGTTATCTTTATCTTCAGTTACGCTGACCACTCTCCATTGAGTAGTTTGCAAAGTAGTATTACTTAAAATCCAAACACTATTTGCATTTGGAGCAGATGAAAAAGCGGAAGATACTGTAATAACAGCACCAGAAATACCACTAACAGATTTTGTTTCTACCGATCCATCAGACAGAATAACGCTAAGTGTTGGATTGTTTGTACTGTCTAAATCTGTATCTTCTGTGTTATCTACAGTTACAGTCGTGGTTGTTGCTGATTTTATTCTTCCTCCTCTTCTTAATCCTGCTCTTACTGGATCGCTTACTTCGATAACTTGACCAGGTCTTACAACAACTCCTTCTGATAAACCAGTAGTAAAGTTAATTGTTTCAGTAGAATTTTGCTCCTCAAATAGCAAGAATCTACCTAATCTTGCAGCTTGACCTCTAGAACTACAACCAAAACCAGTAATTTTCTTATGTAAAACACCATATTTAGCTTTTGCAGAGGCATCTTCTACAGTTTCAAAATCTAATTCTTGGTTATCCATGTCAAAGTAAGACACAGAAACTACTGTTGCTCTTGTTTTAAGACTTGTACCAGAATATCCAAATCCTGCTGATGTTACATTTGAAAGATTAAACAAATAACTAGGATCTGTAGGTCTATCTTGTGAAATCGTGAGAGAACCAGCAGTCCAAAAACTTATTGATCTCATTACAGAAGTAAGAGAATTTACAACTTCATAAGCATCTTGTCTCGCTTGAATAATAGTATTACAACTAAATCTAGGCTCTTGTCCTCCTGCTCCGTCATCTACTAAGGCAGAACAATAAACAGAAGCACTATAAAAAGCATATTTATCAAGTTGAGCTTCAGTAATATGATCTCCTAGTCCATATCTGACATTTGTTAAAAGATCAAATAGTATCCAAGCTGGATCAGAACACCAAACCTTAGTTGTAGTAAGCGTTCCATTGAATGTTCCTGTGTAAGTTATTCTCCCTGTTGCAGCTTCTACAGTTCCGTTATGAGGTATCTTTATTTTTACACCACGAACTTTATACATTCTTCTTGGAACAGATGAAAACTGTTCAGAGTCGAATCTTAAAGCTAAATGAGCAATATCAGGATAAGGTCTTTGCTCATCAATAATTTCAGTAAAAGATTGGAAGAAAAACTCATCTCTTAATCTATTTGGATCAGTAGCATCAGCAGTTACTCTCGATACTTGAACTGTTATAGGAAAATTTAGCCCAGAAGGCAGGTCTATCCTATAGTCTCTGTTATACGCTGAAGAAGTTCTTCCTGTTACTGTGTCAGATATTGGGGTGCTTGTTGTTCCATTATTTTGAATAATTTTTATCGTTAACTCTACTGTTGCACCATTAACATCTCCGTTAGTTTCAAATTTTTGTAATCCATTAAAACGAAGAGTGACCCTAACAGCATTGATATTAGAGTTTGATATCTGTCTTGATATAGGGGTTCCATTTTCTACTTTTGATCCGACATTAGTTTCAGATTCAATATTGGCAATACCAGAAATAAATGTTTGATTTGATGTTCCGAATCTGGGTTCAAACTCTACATCTTGAAAATTGAAATCTGTAGCTTGAGTATTTGTTGGGTCGGCACTAGCTCTTAATACTGGAGTTTTTCCTAAAAATACATCTTTTAACGCTGCTGTATTATAATTTGCTGTGCCTTTTGTAAATGCTGCTGCGGATGGAAAGCCTTCTATTTCCCCTTCGCTAAGAACATCAACAATAGTTGCAAATTGTTTACTCGATAAGGCATCAGAGGGTAGCGAGGAATCAACTACTACATCATCTTCAGAGCGATTAACAATTCCCATTTACGCTGTGCCTTTTATCTGTACTGTATCAATTCCTGCTGATACTACTAGAGAACCAGCAAAAATTTCTCCATAAATCACGGGTATTGCTGTTCCTGCTCTTGATGTATTTTGCACTCCACTAAATGAAAAGTTCTGCGATTGTGGATCTTCTGAAACTCCCGGAGGTTGTGGAACGGGAGTAAGCATCTGTGCTGCTCCAGACAATGCTAAGTAAATACCTAAGTTTCCTGCTGCTGCTGCCAAACTAGAACCGAGAGTGATACTTCCTGCCGTTCCTGCTCCAAAACCTATACCAGCAAAACCTCCTCCAGAGGCAGCAAACGTACCAAAACCACCTGTCGCTACTGTTAATCCGACTAAAGCAACTCCAGCTAATACTCTTGTTACACCTCTTGAACCTGTTGCTACCGGCACTATTTTTATTTCCTGTTGACCTATTGGATTAAATAATTCTGTCTCATCAATCTCATCTTTACCGACTTTGATACAGTAATTTTGTTCCATCATGTGTCGTTCCAAATGAGGAAAGTTTGCTAACAAAAACTTAAAAGCATGAAGTGGGGTTGATATTTCGGCTTCAAAACTACGCTCTCCAAGAAATCGAGCTAATCTTCCGTAAACTTTAATTTTACTGAGCATAGCGATACCTCTTCTTTGTCCATTCTATATACTTTTGGTCATAAGTTTCTCTGCAACTAAGTCTTTTCACACAATGATGAAGAATAGTTTGATCTCCTATATAGACAGCAGCATGATCTAAAGTTCCTAATCCTGTGTCCATAATAAAAACATCTCCAACTTCTGTTTCAACATTATCATCTATTTCAATAAAACCTAATTTAGGTAGAGCATATTCAAATAAAGGTGATTTGCTAAACTCTTCGGGGCTTTTGGGTCGTTTCCAATGTTTTATTTCTATATTTTTCTTTTCTTTATACCAATCAGTAATTAAAGTCCAACAATCTTGAATATCCCAAACCCATTGTCTACCAATTAATCCTTTTTTATAGCCTGATGGTTCAAAATAGTGCCATTCTTTTGTTTCTGGAGTGACAATATAAAAAGGTAAATCTAAATATTCACAACTTGCAAGATCAGCTTGGCTAGGAAATGGTGGTATTTGTGGATGGCTATGAAAAACAGCGATAACTTCTCCAGCATCTTCAGCTTTTACCCAATCATCAGGATCAATAATAAATTGTTCACCTAAATCTTCCGCAAGATTTTTACAAGGAAAGTATTTTTCCTTTCCTTTATAGACAGTTAATAAACCACACGCTTCATGTGGTGCATCTTTTTCTGCGTGTTTAAGTGCAATATCTTGCCAAGTCATCCGACAAACGTACCGATGCCAGGAAAAATATCTCTAGTTGCTATTCTTTTTGGTAGTTTTACATTTACCAAGTCTAGGGCTGATATTGCTTCCCATTGGACAACATCTCTATTCTCACTAATTTTTCTATCTAAAAAGTAAATTTCTTGAGGAAATTCTGCCGTTGGATCGGGAGTGCCAAATGGATTAGATTGCGTAGTTGAAGATGACGTTACTGTTTGCTGGATCGTATTTGGATTGTTCATCGTGATTGTATTACCCATTCCATTACCATGACTTGTACAATAATATCTAAGATCATTCGGAGCACCTGGATAAGCTGGAGAATAAGTTACAGTTGCATCTGTACCCAAAGTTCCTGCATTGACAGTAGTTTGCTGTCCACCAGCATCAGATTTTATTCTTAGAGGATGTCCAACATTAGAACTATGAGATTGATTGAAAATATAGGTTGAGCCACGTTTCATTGTTATAACTGGTTTTTGCACTCCATTTATTGCAAAAACATTTGCACCACCAGAATCTTGAACTACTGTGACAGTATATGTGACAGTTTCAGCATCAGAAGGATCAGCTACAGTTTGAGTTGATGTACTTGTAACAGTTTGCGGAGCAAAGTTAACAGCATCTAAAAAACGTGCCAAAGTTCTAATTCTTGTTAATTTTGCACCATTCAAATCGTTACCAACTGTTGTCTGGTTTACGTCTTGCATGATTGCAGTTAGCGTTCCAAAAATATTGCTGACAGATATAGTGGGTCTTGGTAAAGTTCCTGTGCCTGTAAATTCAAAACCAGTACATTCAATAGGAAATCTTAGATAACTATTACCAGCCCACACAACTTCTCCATTTGCATTGAGATTTGCACCATTATGAAATCTATAGATTGTAGTTGAGCCATGTAATGTTGCATCAAGTTGCAAAGTAAACAGTTCTATTACTGCTCCAGGATTTATTTCTTGTAAAGCTGAAACTGGTACTGCCATTAGGGTTCAAATACTTCTTCAAAACTAGCTGTAATTCTATTTCGATCAAATTCAAACATTTCTCTGTTGAAACTTCTGCATATCCATTTAAATGTTGTCGCTGTATCAGGGGGCGACCAATCAAATGATGCTCCGTCTTTTCCTCTAGCTTCTAAAAATGTTTCGATTTCATCTGCATCTTCGTCATCAACATTAAAGGTAAGATTCCAAACTTTAGGATCTTGATTTAACCCAAAGGTGGTACGTTGTTGATAACCATCTCCAAATTGAGTAATTCTAAGGTTTGACTGACTACGTTTTGTAGCAGAATATTGTGGATTGTAACTAGGAAACGTAGCCATCAGCGTAAACTAGAAAGTAGTCCTCCAGGTCTTTGTTGTTTCAATAACTCTCCTTGCACTGCAACAGATATAAGAGTTCCAAGTTCTTTTGCTCCAGCATCATCACCTTGAACATCTGAACCTGATGCGTCTACATTAACAACAACACTTGTACTACCGCCACCTCCAAGTTTATTATTTGGCACAATCGTTCCAGATGATCTTGGGACAAATAACTCTGGCCCTTTTTCTCCTACGATTGAAGGTCTGCCTACTGGTGGCCTACCTCCGTTTGCAAATAAACCAATAGCACCCAATAGTCCTCCTCCTTTTTCTCCTCCCGAACCCAATATTGAACCAAATAATGCTTGGTTAAGTGCTACATCTAAAAATCTATCAGCAACATTATTAAGTAAATCTCCAAGAGTAGATGTTCCTTTTATAAGCCCTTTTATACCCTCTTTAATATCGTTATTTATTGATGTGCTTAGAGAGTCAAAAGCGTCTTGTAAGTCTTTTGCAATCTCAGCTTGTTTTTTCAGATCTTTATTTATTGTGACACCATCTCTAATTCTTTGTAATTGTGTTGCATTTATTGTCTCCATAGTTTGACCTATTTTTTCAACTTCACTTTTAACTGCCTGTTCAATTAAAAATTCTTCTTCTTTGCCAGCAATAATAGCTCGACTTAATTCATTTTCTTTTTCTAACTCTGCTAATCCAGCAGTGATTAATTTATTTGTCTTAACTCTTAGTATGTTTTTATCTTTTTCTAGAATTAAAGTTTCAGCAATTTCTAATCTTTCTGCTTTAGCAGCCCTTAGATCATCTTGTTTTTGTTTAGCTTCTGCTCTTCCTGTTGTTTCTCTAGCTTCGATACCAGCTATTTTTTGGTTTACGTCAAAAAATGCACGATTATTTGGATTTTGAGCTACAAGATCTCTTGCTCTACCTCGTACATTAGCGTTTGCTCCTGCATCTAAGGCTTTATTTAATAGTTTTGCTATTGCTGCCTGTACTTTTGTAAAGAATAATGTGACATCGTTTCCTAGTTTTTGGAAGGTTTCGCCAAATTTTCTTAATTCTTCTGCCTGATCTGGACCTATTTTATCCCCTAACATTTCCAAGGCTGCGTTGTAAGCAGCTTGTTTACCTAAGTTTTGTTCGATCAGTTGGAGTCGTTTTTCTTCTACTGTTCCTGCTATGCCCATTGCCTGTGACATAGCAGAGATATTTGGATTTAGGCGGTTCATGGCTTTTCCAAGTTCGCCTATGCCATTTATTGCGTTTTGAATTGATTGGACTGCTGCTGTGGCTGCGATACCTCCTGCAAAACCACCCATCTGTCCACCAAGCATTCCACCAAAACCACCACCTAAAGCTCCTGCTGCTGCTGTAAGTGGACCTTGACCAAATAAAAGAGGAAAGCCACCACTTATCAAAGCACTTTGTCTGTCAAATCTTCTGCTCGATCCAGGTAATAGCTGTCCCTGATCGCTAAAGCGTAAAGGACTGCTTTTTCCCATAGGAAACTGAAATGTATTTTTACCCGTAGCTCGGGCTTGCTTACCTCTTTCAACTGTTTGTGCTTTCAGTATTTGTAATTCTTTTTCAGCTACAGCTATATTTCTTTTAGCATTTATAAACTTACCTTTTTCTGCCTGATTTATAGCTCTGGTTAACTTAGCTTTTACTTGACTAATTTTTACTCCCTTCATATCCAGTTTTAGGATATTATCTTTTATAGCTAAAGCTCTTTTTTGAATTTGTGCTGCTTGAGTTTCTACTTTTAAATTCTTTTCAACTGAAGTTAATTTTTGCTTTTGTCCAGCAGACGCCCTTGCATTCTCTACTTTATTTATCGCATTTATTTTTATATTTACCTTATTTAAGGCACTCTGAAGTTCTTGGACTCTTTTAAGTCCTCTTACACCAACCTTTATTTCAGCCTGATAAGCCACAAGTTATAGCTAAACATTTACTCTAGTTTACATTAAATAAACTGATTAGCACTATCTCCTACGTCTTATTTTTTCAAACTCTTTTTCCTGCTCTTCGTTTATTACTTGAAAGTAGGCACTCCAGCCTATAAGTTCCTGTTCTGTCATTTCTCCTATTTCTTGGAGCGTTTTACCTAATTCTTTCGCTACCCCAAACTTGAGCATCATCCAGTTATCTCTTTTTAACTGGTTGGCTAGGATTTTGGGTCTATTGTTTCTTCCTCCTCTGCATTTATTACTGCGAGCATAAGAGATTGAAGATCGCTGTCCTTGACTTCATTTTTGAGAACGTCTATTTCTCCTGCGTTGAATAGTTTTATTCCGTTTTCGTCTAATGCTTTGTTTATTAATAATTGTAAAGCAAAGCCATTTGAGTCATCGCTTCTTACTTGCCTTTGTGCCCTTTCACGCTCTGCCATTGTTAAAGGGGTTACATACATGACGAAGAGCGATCCATCGGAAAGTTTTACTTCTTTTTTGATTGGGTCGAGATTCGCAGCTTTTCTAAGTCTGTCGAGAGCGTTCATTGTCGCCATAAATTTAATATTGTTTTTATTAGTGTACTTCATTATGCAATAAAAAACCTCGGATTGACCGAGGTTCATAATAATTGATAAATACTAATATAGTATTATGCAGACTTAGATAAGTCGAATGTTGGAGCAGCACTAGGTCTAAAGGCTATCTCTACAACCTGTCCGTCATCTGGGTTTACGTTGAAACTTGCAGAAGTAAGAATAATATCTGCCAAAATTGATCTACTTGCAGTTTGATCTACGTTAGCACCACTCATTTGACGATCAATATACAATCTTACCTTTGCACCAGTTTGTTGACGTTGAATAACATCTTCAACCATTCTGCTGGATAATAATGTGTCATCATCTGTGGAGTAAACACTAGCAGAACCACTACCATCGGCAAAACCTGAGATAAATGTTCTAAATGGTGCAGTTTGAGTAACAGTTTGACCAATACTTGTTACGTCAATTTCTGCTCTAGTTATCTCAAAACTCCATTCTCTTACAGATCCAACAACTAATGGTGCTGTAAATGTAATGCTTGCAAAAGTTCCTGTTGTAAAAGTAGGTGCTGCGGTGGCAGCTACAGCAGATCCTCCTGCTGTTGTAGATACTGTCATCTCTCCAGTAGAAGCATCATAAGTTTTTACAAAGTAATTGTTTGCTGCAATACAATTAGTTACTGTAGCTCCTGATGGATATGCAAGTGTTACTGTGTCATTTACTCTGAAACCCAACTGTGTACCAACATTTATGTTAGTTGTGTCTCCACCTGATCCAGCAGGAAAAGCAGACGCAGGAATTTGTGTTGAGCTTGTACCAGCAGGAGAATAATATAACGCTCCCGAAGTACCCGATAGAACTGTAGCCATGATTAATAATTCTAAGGTTTGAACATACGGGTACTACCCGATATGTCTATAGGATAGCGTAAATTGACGAAAAGATTCAAGGAGTTAACTGAGCTTGAAAATCTGTTTCTATTCTTGACATGAAGAATGGATAAAGCCCTTTCCTGGATTCTTGACCACCCTCCACTGTTGTGAAGCTCGGTCCATCAATCTGTCCCATGCGTACATAAACTCCGCTTGTTGCTTTTGCTGTGTTGTCTAAAGTATTTAGGGTTGTAAACGCTGTTGTGGCAAGGGTTTGATTTCTAGCTGGTCCTTTATTCTTTTCTGAGCAAATTCTTACAATTACTATTCCTCGAATATGATTGTGAGAAGAGGTAAGTGCAGTTTCAGTTGTTAGTCCAAATTTTATGTTTACATGAATAAATTCATCTACGCTATCAGATAAAACATTGTAAAAATTATCAAAAAATACTGGAATTGCAGGACTTAATGCACCATAGTTGGTTTGAAATGGGGTTTCAATGGCTGTGCGTACAGATTGATAGTTCATTTTATTTTTTCAAAAACACTTTTAAAAGCAGTTTCTACTTCTGTCTGCATTTTACCTCCTTTTTGGGCATAGTCTGTAAACCAATCTAATGGTGCTGTTTCTAAGTTAGCACCTTCATCAGTTATGGTTCGTAATCCTCTAAATTGATCTCTCATACCCTCTCTAACAGGTTTTAAAGGAGGTTCTGACGTAAACTCTTCGGGTCTGAATCCTTCTAAGTCTGTTGCTTGCTCTGCATAGTAAACATTATTTCCTATTAAAAATATAGATTCTCCAGCAGCTAAGACTCTCTCAACTGCACTAACTGGTGGTCCTCCAGAAAATAGCACTGGAGTTGGATTTCCTGTTTGTTGACTGCCATCAGCTATTAAGCCATATTGCTCACTTTTTATTATGTAAGAATTAGAGAATAATCCTGTCCATCTTGGTCCTATTACTTGAAGAGTCTTAACTACTTTTTCAGTAGCACGGGCAGGGGCAGTATAAGTTAAAGCTCTAGAAACAATTTTTAATCTATTTATTAGTTTGGGAATTTCGTTTCTAGCCATTATTGTGGTCGTGCCAATACTGTATGGAGGATGGGTTGATCGCCTCTAGATGTTTTTACGTCTACTATTCTTGCTATTTTAGTTGTTCCTGCTTCTGTGTATTGTATGCGATCTCTACTGGTTGGAAAATAATTTCCTAGCTCTGCGTTACCAAATATTACCTGTACATCTGTTGTCTGGGATGTTGATTGAAACTCTGTTGCTGTAACGCTGGTTATCAATGCTTTCATAGATACGTTTGTGTCAGATCCACCGACTTGGCCTGTTGTTGCGTTGTAAGTTTGTGAGGCAGCAGCTTTTATGTAAGTTATGTCTATTCCAAACTGATTTAGTAGCTGTGCTGGTAAGGTTTTGAATGTATCGTCTACGAATGACATATTATCCTCTTACTGCTCGTAGTTGGAAAGTTCCTGCACCGCCTAACATATACGCTCCAAGGTAACTTTGTAGCCAAGGGTAAACGTCTAAAACATTGTTTACTGATCCTGTTCCCTGACTAGATGTGTTGTATTTAACTGCTAAATCCCCTAATTTTGCTTCAGCTATGTTTCCATTTGTTCCTACATTTCCTGTCATCGCATCTGTATCGTTTGCTAATGCTCTAGCTAATTCATATTGTGCGTATTTAATATTTACTGGAATCTTGCTGCAAGCTAGTTCTACTCCATCTACCTGATAGTTATTTCTTGGAAACTTTAGTGCCTGTCCATCATCACATCTGTTGCCATAATAAACGAAGCTGTCGATCCAACGGGTAGCTGCTATTAATGATCTATTCTTTTGGTCAACAGTTTTATTATCCCAAGTTGTTGAATCTGGAACTGTTTCAAAATAAGCATTAGCTTCTGTCAATGTGACATAGCTATTAGCATTTTCTCCTTTAACAGTTGCATTTATGGTAGCTGCCACGATTTTTAAGTAATTTTAGTTTTATTGTAGCGTAAAGAAAAAACCCCACCAATATTTGATGAGGTTTATTGACCACCAATTAAATAGTACTAAGGATTAGTACCAGTATCAAGAGGTGAGTTAACGATAAGCTCAACAATAGGAATTAAGTCAGCATCATATGTGATTCCCCAGTTGTTGTCGTTAGCTAATGCTGCGTTTGTTGGGTTGTCAGTAGCAGATGTCCACTTAGTTCCCATAACGTGATAAGCACTATGGTAATCAACAGACATAACATCTTGCTTAGATAAGATGTTTCTATCTGATTCAATGCTTAGTGGAGATTGTTCACCCTCAAGAATTGTTCCTGACTTGATTAAGTAGCAACGGAATTCTTTTTGATGACCTGTTGTACCAGGATGAACTGTATTAACTTGAGAGTCAATAACAACATTCATTCCAGCAAACTGACCGATGCTTGTTTCGTTAACACCGACACCGCCACCACCCCAAGTTACTGCACCACCAGTTGTAAGAGCAGATGTTGAGAATGTAAGCATACCAACTTGATATAAGTAGTAAGCAACAGATGGGTGAACAACTAAAGTATCTAGCTCATCTCCTCTTGATCCAAGAAGTGATCTTCCTCTTGCAACTGTAGAAGCTGTCAAGAAGTTGTCAGTATCAGCACCAGAAGCAGCACCTTTACTTAGATCAAGTGCGTTTGCACCTAATGGGCCGAAAGTAGATCCAAACAAACCATCTAACAAGCTAAATAGTCTTGCAGAATTTAGTTTGTTGATAGCATCTGCAATTTGGTTTCTGATGTGACCCATTGGATCTTCACCAGCAGCTAATACAGCTATATCATCAACAGCATACGCAAAACCTCTATGACAGATAGTTGCGATCTGTGTATCTGTACCAATCTTCTGTGGTGTCAAGTGACCTTGATTACTTGTACCCCATGTTGCTGTACCATCTAAGATTTCCTCAGTTGGTGTGATTGGGTTAAATTCTGGAACTTGGATTCTTGTTCCACCTTCTGTTGCGTCAAGAAGTGAGTTTCTTACAACAGCACCAGATTTTAAAAATGCACTACGTTCCTTGATAGCTTCGGAAACATATGTGCTGAGATTATTTCTCTTAACGATGTCCGCTAATAGGACACCGCCAGAATAATTCTGAAACGGAGCAG
>VTLG01015078.1_pt1 | contig 17019 bp, 33 predicted proteins | sample 4694571 | NCBI WGS metagenome assembly VTLG01 (sample SAMN12604809, study PRJNA352737) | marine metagenome | biome: ENVO:00000447; feature: ENVO:00000209|ENVO:00000569|ENVO:01000036; material: ENVO:00002151; isolation source: viral sequences binned using virsorter ...
CGGTACACACTATGCAAAAAGTGCAATGCAGTTTTTGCATACCCTTATGGGATTTAGTAGGATTTGGGGCTCATACCTAAACCCCAAACCCTAGCGAGATAAATCAGAAAGGCATTTCTGATTGTTCCTCTTTCACTTCATCAGTTAATACTAATGGTTTATCAACCATTGAGAAATTAACTTCTTGTAAGTGATAGGAATTATTTTCTCTGTCCTCGTTCAATGTATCAAGAGCCAACAACTTTTTAACTGCTGTTGTTAAGTCATACATTTTACCTTTATGGATTTCGAAACTTTCTGTACCAAGAAACTTATGTTTCTTAACTACAAAAAATTTTTTATCTTTATCTATCATAACTTTATACTCCAACTATCTGACGCAGTTCTATATCCATCTGCGTCTATATCAAAATAAGTCATTAACATACGACCACTTTTTGATATCCAATATCTGCATTTATCTGTCCATAATGCATTTCTTGTTATTGTTTTCTTATCACTTGCAGAATAGTAAGTGATAATGAAAGGTTTATTATTTATCATTTTTTCTCGCTTTCTATAACCTTTTTGGTTATGGGATATATATAATATATCCCATATCCGATTTCAACAAATTAATTTAGGTTATCCGAATTATTTTGTTGTTGTTGCATATATGCAACACGCTCAGCAATCTTCTGCTCTCTAGTTTTTTCAGTATTTTTCATACCTTTTACTCTTTCAGCTAGATTTTTTGGATTGTAAATAACCAAACCACTAGAGTTTGTTCTGATTATTTCGTGGTCTTTGACATCAAGTCCAAGTTCATTAGCTAGTTCAATACCCTCATCTAGCCATTTATAACCCTTTAATCCTAACTTGATTTCTTTCATCTGTTTTAAGACACTTTCAATCCATTTTGAGTGAGCCATTACAAAAGCAGATTTTTGTTGTTTCCAAGAAATTAAAAAATCAAACTCTGATTTTTCACACGCAATAGAACGATCTCTACAATAATCTCTACCAATTAAATCTAATTGATATTTTTCGTTCCACTCACGACCATATTTGGTTTCATTATTTCTTCCACCATTTAATCCCAAATATTTTTCGTTGTTCTCAACAAACTTTCTTTTGTGTGGATTGTCGTCTTTATCAGCTTGTTCAATTAAGATGTCAGCATTACAATCTTCTTGTGCATTGATTTCATCTCTAAACAAAGCAAACCCATAAGCTTTATCTGTTTCAGAAGAATAATTGTTTTCACTATCAATAGAACCATTTAATCTAAAATCAAAATGTTTTTCTATTGGCACATTTTCTTCAATTACAAGATTGTCATTGTAATCTCTTTTTTCTTTTGTTCCAAGATAATGAAAATGGAAACAACTATCTTTTGCAATCGTTGAAACATTTTCAAATTTATTTTGAAGATAATAAGCTTTCTCAACATCACTTTCAGTATAATGTCGTCTTACTATTTTTTCTGCAACACTCCAAGCCATATCGTTAATATCAACTTGTTCAGCTTTCATAGTGTCGTACTTTCTTTTTTCTTGAGTATCTTCTTGTTGCAAGTGTACTTTTATTCTATTTGCAATTTTATTTCGATACTCGTTGTTTAGTCTTATTCTAGCCATTTGTCCTCGCTTTCTGTTTATTATTTTTAAATAGCATAAAAAAGTTTTAAACTATTCTTGACATTTGTCAATAGGATATTATATTAAAATCTGTTATTTACAAAAACTTAACAACAATGAAAGCATTGGCTAGAGAGGTAGTTCTAGTGCAGAATACTCTAGCCAAGCAGAAAGGACAGAAATGGCATTAAAATATTGCCAAAGTCATAAGTGCCATACTTATGACACAAAGGACAGAAAACGAGGTTCCAAAGGAAACCGAGTTAATCAAACTAGAAGAAGAAGTGATTTCTACTATGGGGGTGGAAATTTTTGCTCATTGAATTGCTACAATGATTGGGCAGATGATTTTATGAATAGAGCCATAGATAGTATTAGTGGTCGGATTAATGAGCCAATAATCTTAACAGAAGAAAACGCGTGGCAAAAGAGAAGAAGATACCATTGGGGCAATGGAAGTGGGAATTATTCTTTCACTTATCATTGGGTAAATACAATAAGCAATAGACAGATTGATATTACTGAAGAAGAATTTAATAATCAAACTCAACCCAATTTATAGTTTCATCTGTCCTTGATGATTTCCTAGTTTAGAATAATTCTAAACTAGGAAAAAATTTTTTTGTTTTTTTTTTGGGTGGGCCCGCCCAAAAAAAACAAGCTCTGTGTGGGTGGGCCCGCCCATAATCTACAAGCTACAAGCAGTCAAGAAAATTATTTTTATTTTTTTCTTGATTTAATTTTTAATCTAGGATATTCTGGGTTAAATTAATAAAGGAGAAATACAATGGGACTAGACCAATACGCTGGGCTTCGAGATAGCAAAGGCGAAGTTCATGAGAAGTTTTATTGGAGAAAGCATGCCAGACTGCAGGTGTTTATGTCTAGGCAATTCAATAAACAAAAAAAAGATCAGGAACATAACACACATGACGACCTGCAACATCTGGGTTTTAATGGTGGTCAAGGTGGTGTTACAATTACTGAAGATGTAATCAAGGATCTGGAAGAGGCGATCAAAAATGATTATTACAATCATTTCGCTTCTGATGGTTTCTTTTGGGGTCAACAATTCCAAGAGGAAACAGTTAAAGAATACAAAGCCCAAGACGAAGAGTTTTTAAAATGGGCAAAAGAACAGGTTAAAGCTGGTAGATCTATCGGCTACGATTGTTCTTGGTAAAAAATTTCAGGGGGACGGACGTCCGACGGTGAAGAGCCTATAAGCGCAGGTTGACTCCCCCTGAATACTCAGGCCGCGCCGCCGCCGCTAGAACACAGAGACTCTGGCGGCCTGGGGCTCAAGCCACAAGCTTGACAGGTGACAAGCTATACAGTATAAGATTTTATAGGAGAAAATTATGTTAAAGAAAGAAGCAAGAGAAATCACCGGCGGGCTGTCGAAGCCGTCGAAGATGCCAGGACCAGCTCACAACCTGCCGGCCGTGGCATGTAAGACTGGCGCGAAGCTGGTCCAGATCCCAGGCAGCGTTTGCGCTGGCTGTTATGCCCTGAAGGGTAGATATAGATTTAACAATGTACAAGCAGCCCTGAATCGAAGGCTGCAAGCGCTCGAGGACCCGCGCTGGGTGGATGCAATGGTAACATTGATATCTGGCCAGGACTGGTTCAGGTGGCATGACTCCGGAGACATCCAGAGCATGAAGCACTTAGAGAATATCTTCGAAGTGTGCAAGCGTACAAGCCAGACCCGGCACTGGATGCCAACACGAGAAGCGCAGTTCCTGAAGCAATTGGACCCTGCCACAATTCCGGCTAACTTAATTATTAGAATGTCATCACACATGATTGACCAGGGACCAGTCAAGTTCTGGCCGTGGACGTCGACAGTCACCAGCGGAAGCGGCAGGAGCTGCCCGGCCCCAGAACAGGGCAACAGTTGCGGCAGCTGTAGACAGTGCTGGGACAGGTCCACACCTAACGTGTGTTACGGTAAACATTAATGAAACATAAATTTATAATTACATACGAAGTTAATAACGACATACCCATATGTCCTGATTATCTTCACGAAGAAATCAAGAAAGCAATGTACAGGGTTCAAGCGGAGGCCATTGACTTTAAAAAATTAAACGGAGATCACAAGCTAGAGATCCAGCCTGTGGGTCCTTGGTTCGAATGACCTGGCATCACCCAAAATATTACGCTGCGCTCAGGAAGGAGAGGCGCAAGCTTACAAGCTCTCAAGCTTCAGGCGACAAGCATCCCAACCAGCGCACAAGGGTTCAAGCTTCAAGCCAGAGTGCACAAGCTCCAGGATCTGATGACCAGGGTACACGCGCACAAGCCCACGTTCCGGGGTGCAAGCAACAAGGATAAAGGTATTCTTTGGATGCTTCACGTGGAAGCTAATTTGGTGGGGGGAGAAGCGAACTTTGTGTACCGATGTGTACTTCAGCTCCAATGTAAAAAAGTGTTCACTAATAGCATAGCCCAATAAATCGGGAGTACCGAGTAAGCTACGGTTTTCAAGCCGATTCCACGAAATTTTTGTAACTTTTCTTTTAAGATCATAGTATAATTTAGCCTCTGGTTTCAGTGGTACACCTCGGACTAAATCATTCTAATAACTTTACCCATTTTAGACTTCTCTTTCTCACAAAGGAACACTAACCTATGGGTTTCTTTACTACCAATAATTTTATTTTCAAGTAATTTCGCACCAGTAATATCATAAAATTCTCCGTTAGGTAATAGCACCTGACACCTAGCGTCTTGTACTACAGGAGATTTAAAAAATTTCTCTAATGCTTTCTGTAAAGCTCTACCTATCACCATAAGTGGGTTGATATATATCCCATAAACATATATATTGCAAGTATGAGCAAAGAATTAGTCAAAAAAGAGGCAACAGATATAGTCGAACATGATGGCCTGACTACAATGCAGAGAAGATTCTGTGACTACCTAATATATCATGAAGGTAGAACAACACAGACTGAAGCTGCCATACAGGCTGGATACGCTGAGAAAAATGCTAGATTTGAAGCACATGGACTCATTAAAAATCCTAAAATTCAAAACTACATAGCTAGAAAATCTGCTGAAGTTAACAAGGCATTTGCTGTAACTAAGCACAACTATTTAAAAAGACTTATTAGATTATCTAACAAGGCAGAACTAGGTGATTTAAAAGAAAACTGTGCACCAATTGAAGCATTGATAGGTAAAGCTACAGGACAATTTAGTGAAACAAATTACAATGTAAACATTAACGCTACAGATTTAAAAGAACGTGAGAATGAAATTAAAATATTGAAAGAACTTAACGAGAGAAGAATATCGGATAAAAAATTACTCAAAGAGTAACCTTCTCCATCTTCACAATACATCCAATTGGAAACACATTACGGTCTGAAAATAACTCATCACCTTCCTCGTAAGATGCAAATGTTCTTACATACTTTCTATCTTTAGAAAACATATAAGCGTGAGTCACCATAATAGATGGTAAGAATCCTGAGAAGTCAAAGGCAGTAGCATGACCAGCATCACCTGTAATATCTGCCCAAGTTATTTTATAAAAATAATATCTTTTCTTTTTAATTACAACTGATTTGTATTTGGATTTCTTAGGACGTCTCATGAATTCCTGTATACCCCTTTTTGTATAAGTAATAAATAAATATAAAAATCATGCGCGCGACCCCCTATTTCGTTGGTATTACTAGCTTTTTTAACAATTGTACCAATTGTACCTCATTGTACCAAGCACCTTTGGTACAAATTTGAGCATATAATCGTTGGTATACAATACTTTTTTTAATTGTACCAATTGTACCAGGGTTTAAAAAAAATAAAAAAAATTTTTTTATTTTTATACAGAAAAGTGTATACAATTGGTACATGGTTAAATTATACATGAATTTCCTATACTTTTTGATCATTTTTTGTACCGTGATCGTTTGGAGCCTTGGTACAATTTGCGTAATACTGATCAACTTTCTTCAAGAAGGTATGCATATGGCCTTGAAATTCTTTATCAAGCACTTCAAACTTTTGAAAAAAGCCATCTTTCGAACACATTAGAATGATTCCAGACTGTATCTGTGTGCCATATACATGGTTGTGAGCCATAGCGTAAGCTGCTAGCTGGGTAAAGTAATCATCAATCCATTCACGTTGTTTAGGCTTGTTAGTTTGTTTGAAGTCTATTATACTTTCGCGCCCGTTATAAATTCCTACAACATCAGTAGCTCCTGCATACAATCCAGGGTAGTATAGTGTTACCTCAGTGCCCCACACCTCTTCCAGGTCCCCGAGCCCCGATCGAATAACCACATCAGCCATGCGCCCTGCTTCCTGGCCCAAGGCGGTAAGATCTAAGTGTCTCTCATCCTTAATATAGCCCTCTAAATAAGTGTGCATGCTAGTGCCCCGTAGGGCTGCGATGTCTCTTACACGATCCGCGTATTGTTTACCCATTCTAGCCTGCCAATTAGCAAGACTCTGTTTCTTTTCTTCCGACTGTGTCGCTGACAATATAGTCGTAACACTCGGTAATTTTTCGTTAGTTCCTACGTCGTAGTGTCGTTTACCATCAATCAACGCACGTGTTGATGTCGGATAATTAAATTTTTTATTCCATTTCATTTTTTCTTTTTCCCCACCTAATCTGTCTTACATCTTCAAATCGGTTATAGTTTTTTGCGTGCCATGCACACTCTTTCGCTTCCTTAATAAAACCGTTATCTTTCAACCACTTAGCGTGAATTTCAAGAATTAAATTTTTATTTTCAACAGAAATTTTACTCAAGAGACATTATCCTTTTGTAGTCTTCTAAGTTAACAATTTTATTATTCATCACCATGTGTTCGCCGTAGTGATCGATGACTTGTTGAATCTTAGATAGTTTAGTATGCGCGTATGGCCATAACAATCTACAAACATAGTACGCATCCCTAAATGTACAACGCCAACGATACTGCATCAAGTATTTTGTGCCGTCTTTTCGTAAACCTTTTCTAGGTTTTTTATTTAAAGTTCCAACACCTAATACTTCATGCACATAGTGTAATACAGATTCATCGGTCATGGTTATCTCCATAGATAGTCTTAAACTATTCGATGTACGATAACCTTTACCTTTGTGTTTCTTTTTCTTTTCGGTGCCACGTTTAAAATGTATGGACCCTTCACCATCAAATAGCCCTGCAATGTAGGCTATATCTTCAGAGCTAATCATCTCCGAGTCTCTTTTCGTATGGTGCACTATCTCGAAGTCTATTTCTAAACTTTTCGACTTCGTCTTCTCTCCATGCATTTGCTTCTTTTAACTCAGCTTCTAACTTCTTAATCTGAGCGCCTGCACGTTTACAAGTATCTTGTAAGAACTTAACCTTACCTTCAAGAGCTTCTTTGTTTTCTTTTAAACTCTTAATTTGGGTTTCTTTGTCCATCAGCATCTTCGTCTACCTCCTCTTCTATTTCACCCTGGTTGTTGCAAAAATCGCAATCAGCCCATTGTTCTTCCCTGGCCTGTTCGAATGGTACACGTACAAAACCGTTGCCATTACAAACAGAACAGATTACTTTACGCGTTTTTAAGTTTGCCATTTAACTTCTTCTCTTTCTCATTTACTAATAATGTTATTGTTTGAGATCTACTAATTGTCATCTCAGGAATCATAACTTTTCTTATTTTGTCTATTTTATTGTATGTCTCTTTTGGCAGCGAGACATTTTTATATTTGCTTATGTCGGTCATAAATCTTATACTCCTTTCTTAGATTTAACTAATATAGGATTTATCTCATAACTTACAATAGGTGTCAATGAAATTTATTTTAACTTTTATATTCTGTTCTGGCATGGCTAATTCATGCTTGCCTCCTATGGAGTATGATGAATCATACCCTGATTTATACACATGTTTAGATGCAGGTTATAGAGAATCTATAGTGCAATTAGAAAACATTGGTCCTAAAGATGTTAATGAAAAAAAGATATTTATAAAATTTTTCTGTTCACCAACACAAGAAACATAATTCATAACGCGGTGTATAGATCTGTGTGCACTGTACTATACACCGGCCGGCTTTGGTCGCTACCCTTGCGGGTCATAGCTAACGTGAGTGACTTAGCGCGAAGCTTTTGTATCGACGCCTACTCACCGGTATCAATTCCTTTGCATGCACCCATAAAAATATCCACTGCCATCGTTCATGACATGTAGATTATGTGGTGCTTCCCAGTATGTGGTCAGTCTCAATCTTAGTATATCACAAAGATCAAATAAATTAACTTTACTAACCAATACTATGTCTGCCATCATCTCTCTTGTCACTGGCACTAGATGATACAGACCGTCGTTTAATATTATGAGGTCCATTAACGTATTCCTTTATAAGTTTATACCAAAGATCTTTATATTTCTGATCTCTCGTCTTGTGCCAATTGTTTGCGGCTTCGTCTATTAACTTCTGCATACGGTTTTGTCCCCCATTCTATTATTTTTTTAGCCCCTGGAGCAGATATTTCTATGTTTACTCCATACGGTTTCCATGCTTTCTTCATGATATTTAACTCCAACAATAATATAGCCCATTGTTTTTGTGAAATATTTTTTGGTTTTAATGTTATTATTTTTTCTTTCATATATAATAATTAAATTGTCGTTGCACACTTTCAAGAAAAGGTACGTTTCTTTTACCATATCTTTTAATAAAAAGTTTTCTTATTAATTTGACTGGTTTATCTCTACCCATCATTTGTTTTGTCCATGTGTAACTATCTATTTTTTCTTTCATACGGGTAATATAATATCCCAGAAAATAATGTCAACCCCTATTTTCCCTGGCCACGATATTTCTTAAAAGATCTACGTTTTGATTTGTTCATTTTGCATTTACTAGGATTTCTACCTATGCTTGTCTTATGAAAGATAGGTTCGTGTGCAACTTTTGCGTATAAACCTTTAGCTTTCTTCGCCATCGAAATATTTATCTAATTCTGATTTTAATGTGTTAGGATGCATTGTAGGTATATAACTTATTTTACCATTAACATGTTGTTGTAGATCAGCACCACAATTAATGCACCTATACATCTCTGGTGTAATACCCACTAACATAGTGTGTTCTTCACACGTAGGACATTTGCCACTAACTATTTCTGTCTGAAATTTTATGAATTTTTTTCCTGTCATATGCTTTCTTATTCTTTATCACACGTTGATGGTATCGTCTATCTCTTAAATACTTTGCAACTTTGTTATTTTTCTTAGTCAAGGATTAATGAAAGAATTTTTTTCTCACCCATGTATACTTCTACGTTTGCCTTAGATTGAATGCATTTAAACGTAACTCTTTCGCCAGGACTTCTGTCCTTCATCGCATAACGTCTAGCTTTCATACAGCTAGATAATGATTCGTGATAACGGTGTTCTATGATTTTGTGATCTTGTAGTAACAACAAAGCAAATACCATCTCTATCATTAGTGTCCGCTCCCATTTCTAATTAATTTCTCTACGTCTTCTGTAAGTTTTTCTGTTCTACTTTTTAAAAAATCAATGTTGACTGCATTGTTTCTCATACCTTTAATTTCTGTGTCTAAGTCCTCCACAACGCTGCTTAAATGCTCCACCAACATGAAAAGCTCCGCCTCCCCACTTGACTGACCAAGTTCTCCACGTGGATATTTAATTCTAAACTCTGAGTTTTGTTCTAAATCTTTTTGCATTAATTCTATTTGTGTGCTGTGTCTGTTAAGTGTCTCATGCAATCCAAAGTATGCCCAGGTGCCAATCGCGACCATGGCGATCAACGAAGCTACCGTTTTCATCGGCATCTGCACGGCAGCCTGCTCAGAAATTTTTAATGGTTTATTGCTCATCTGGTCCTATAAACTTGTCGCCCATTAGTTTTATATCAGGATTTTCTTTCTTATAATTATCTTTTAGATCGTCCCAATGACTGCCTTCAGGCTTTTTGTTTTCAGGAATTATTATACCAGAACATTTTGAAACTAGCAATGCGAAGTTAGGATTACGTTTAATAGTTGGGTTATTGTTGACTTTTCCACACATTTTCATCAGCTCTAATTGTTGTTTTAATTGTACATTTTCTGTTTGCACCTCTCTAAATTCTTTTGTGCAGGCTGAACCTAAATATTTTCTCCAGGTAAGTCTTATCGATTGATCATCACTAGGGCTGTTATAATTGTTAGTAGGATCGTAGTGTCTATACCTACTTTCATAGTCCCTTTGTTCGATTGATATGTCAAAAGAGCCAGTGCTACAAGTATTAGTACCATCATTGAGATACTCATTTCTAGGATATGCTGGCTCTACAAGAAAAGCTAGTATTGTAAGAGCTAGAATAATTAATCCTGTAAAATAATAATTCATCCTGAGAACCTCCATACATTACCTGTTTAAATCCTTAATATCGTAGTCGTGCTCCCTAACTTGATCTGCTAGTTGTCTGTATAAATTTTCTGCCATTTGCCATGTTGCTTCTGCAGAAGACAGTCTTGTATTTATTTCTGTAATTTTTTTCTCAGCAACTTTTAAATCTCTTTGTAGATTTATTATATTTTGTTCTGATTGATTAATACTATCGGTTAGATTAACTACATATCGAACACCAGTAAAAGTTCCGACCAAGACTGATGCCACGACCGGAACCATTACTATATTTTTCTTTAATAAATCTACTAAATTCATTATTTAATAATTAAAGCTGCTACTAAAACTATGAACACAAGAGATTCAATCTTGTGGTTTGCCCAATAATGCAGAGCTTTATCTTTTATTTTTTTAATCATTTTTTTTCTCCTCAATTTCGTAAAAAAATTTATCAGTGTCTTCTGTTCTCCACTGACTACTATCTTCTACATTCCACTCGTTAGTTTGCACTTTCCAATCAGGAATATTATCTTTCACGGTGAAAGAAGGTATATCCCATATACATCTATTGTTAGGTTGTGCAGCATAATTACCATCATCTAATGCAATTATGTGTGCGCACTTATGTTCGTGCGGGATCTCAGAATGATCAGTGTCAAGTATATTACTTTCAGGATGTGCAAAGTCAACAGTAAATAAATATTTACCTGGGTGCCATTTTTTATCTTTGCCTATGTATTTACCGGCTTGTCCATCTAAAATATCCCAACTAGTAACAGCAGGATAATAACTAAAACAATTCCATAACTGAAGTTCATCAAGTCTACGTTTAGGAACATCTTCCGATTTAAAACCTCTCTGTATGAAGGCAGATATTGGGAGACGATAAAAGACAGCGCCATTCTCCATAATTGCATGGAATAAAATACTGCGACCTGTAATAGCGCTAAGACCAAAGATAATACAGTCTTCAACCTCTCCATGATGTTTTTTAAGATCATATAAATATTCTCTTTTGATTTGTGCATAAGTTACTGGTATGTTTGCATTTAAATAAGCCATCTATATTATCCATTAATTTCACCCCAATTTTTTCCAAACTCGTAGTCAACTTTATTAGGGACTTCTAATGTAACAGCATGTTCCATAATCTCAATAATTTTCTTAGCCTGTGCGTCATCTTCAATTGATAAATCTAATTCATCATGTATTTGAATGTGAGGTATGATACCTTCTTTGTATAATTCTAACATCGCTTTTTTAGTCATGTCTGCAGCTGATCCTTGTATCAATTTATTTAAAGCCTTGTATGTGTAGGCCCTTTTAATCCCCGGTCCATGTTCCCTGAGTGCATCTTCGTGAGTCATAGCTTTATGCATACCAAAACTATTTGGTTCCCATAAATGAAACCTGCATAGTCTACCCAGCAGTGTTCGTATCTGTCCACGATCTTGTGCTCTGTTAGATGCTTTCTCCATTAATTGTTTTACAAATGGTACACGTGAATGGTATGTATTAAATAGGTCAGCAGCTTTGTCTTTTGTTACCCCTAATTCTGCTTGCAATTTTGCTTTACCCATACCATAGAATAATCCTAGGTTAATAGTTTTAGCCTGTGATCTAGGTATCTCTGCCATATTTGCTACAGTCTGGTGAAAGTCTGCGCTAGAGTCATTACTATAAGAATCTACAACGTCATATACAGATGGTAATTTGTATAAAGAAGCATAATGCACTACCAGCCTAGGCTCTTGCTGAGAATAGTCAAAACAACCCCATGTATGGCCTTCCTCGGGTATAAATAATGACCTTATTTTAGGTCCAAGATCTTTGTTTCTGGCAGGTATCTGTTGTAGATTCGGATTCTGGTAGGAAAACCTACCAGTTACCGTGCCACCCCCAGCATTACGTAATTGATTTATTTCTGCATGTATTCTACCATTATGTTCGTATCTAAGAATAGAGTCTAAAAAAGTTGTGTGTGCTTTGTTTATCTCTCTTGCTTGTGCAATCATCTTAACAACAGGATTCGGATGTTCCTGTAAAAAATTTTTTGTAAATGATGGTGCACCTGTTTTTTCTGTTGTTGGATACTCTAGTCTCAACATATCAAATACATTTGCAATAGATCTAGCTGCCCAGATCTGTGTATCAATATTTGTTTCACCTTTTATTTTGTGTAGTAATTCTTTTTCTTGTGCTACAAATTCTTTTTTCATTGCGTGTGCTCGCTCTATATCTACACGCACACCTTTAAATCTCATGTCAACCAGGCAAGGAAACAAATCAGACTCTAGGTCAAATATATCCTCCAGGTCTTGACTAATAATTTCTTTTTTCATTTCTTGCCAAAGCCCTAATGTAACTTCAGCATCACGTTCAGCGTATGCACCAACATGCATTGCAGGTAGTTTATACATTTCTGATTTAGGATCTATGCCCCACTCTTCTGCAGCTTCTGCAAGTGCAGCTTCGTTTTTACCATAACCAAGATAATGCCATGATAAACTATTGAGATCATAACGAAATCTGTTTTCATCGGTCAACGCAGATGCAATCATTGTGCAGGCTATGTCACCATTTATTTTGAAACCCATTGCCCGTAGCCAACAAACATCATAGATAGCATTGTGAAAAACTTTTGTTGATGGAGACTCAAGTATATCTTTTAACCAAGACAATACTCTTTGTCTGTCCATGTTTCCGCCACCCTCATGTGCAATAGGAAAATAACCTTTGTAAAATTTTGTAGCAACAGCGATGCCTATAACTTCACCATTACCAATAACAGAACCAGATCCTTTCTTAATCAGGTCAGGGTCTTTTGTCTCCAAGTCAATTGCTATTTCATCTACATTACGTAGGTCTGGAAACTCGGTAGGTTTTACCCATTCAGTCTGTGCTTCAAACTTAGGAATTTTCATTATAGTCCCTTTCAATAATCATTTCTAAAAAATGTATTGCTTTCAATATGTCTTGCTTCTTTCCCTTATCACGATGTCTAATAATATATTTTATAGCACAACCCTCAGGATATAGCAATTCATTCTCAACCACGAACTTACTTGGTTGAATTTTATATTTTTGATAGTGACTTCCGCCGTGCTGTTTATCCCAAACTTTCGATGTCATAACCTTGATCCTCCTTTTTTGCTGCCATGATGTATAAGTTTTGTTTTGTTCTTGTCACCCCCACATACCAAACTCTGTGTTCTTCATCTTGTTTATCAACGCTTTTTTCCAATGCGTCTCTTATTGTTTTTGTATTGTCTAATATTAATAATACATTATCTGCTTCACCACCTTTTGCAGAATGTATTGTAGATAATTTTACTCTTGGATTTTCTTTTAATTTTTCTCCATAACTTAACATCTCACGTATATATAAACACTCTTCGTAATCTACGACAAAAACATCAAACCAATTTATAGTTTTATCGTAAGTAAAATCTGTAAGATCATACATTTTCTCTTCTGTTAATGTAAAATCCATACCCGTATATTCAAATATATCTTTTACTTCTGATAAAGATAACAGATCACCTTTTTGCCATCGTATGTAGTTTAGAATAGTTCTAAACAAGGTTACCTTATAACTCTTACGATCTTTGTATTCAAAATAAATACCACGTTCCTTTAAAAAAGGTTTGAGTCTATTTAGTTTGTCGTTGTATCTTGCAAGAACCAACCAATTGCCTTCATCAATTGGTACATCTTCAAGACTGTAAACATAATTTACCGTTCCTTTTTCGTCTCTTGCTTTCCAATTTTTTTGTACACGTCTATCTTCTGGAATTAATTTTAATATCTTGTCTGCAATGTTTTGTATATTTTGTGGAACCCTGTAAGATTGTGGCAAAATTATGTCTTTTTTTGAAATTTCCTGCTGAAATTTTTTTACATCTGCACCTGCCCAGCCATAAATTGCTTGATCATCATCACCTGCTAGTATAACATATTTGCTATTTTCCTTGATAATATTAAACATTTTCCACTGTATTGGTGACAGATCCTGAGCTTCATCAACGAATGCTACATCATATTTCGGACACAATCCTGACACAATAAATTTATCAATCATATCGGTAAAGTCTATGAGTCCATAAGATTTTTTATAATTTATTACTTCATCAGCTATAATTTTTAACAACCTCTTGTCCATGTCCCCTGAGTACATATCCGTATTATATTCTTCTTCGATTGTAATATTTTTTATCCTAGCTGAATTTATAAGATTGAAATACTCACTATCAGAATTAATAAAACCCGTAGACTCTTCACCGTTAGAATAGACTGTAACCTCTATGCCCAGTTGTCTACCTATATCTTCGTAGTGTTCATCCTGCATAACCTGAGCTTTCTTCATACCTAATTGATTGAAGGCAAGAGAATGAAGCGTTCTAAAATGTTTAAGATCTTTTCTTTGAAAGGCTGTATGATAGTCTAGCATTCTGTCGATAGCCTCATTTGCAGCTTTGGTTGTAAATGCAAAGTATCCTATCTTATCAATAGGTGTTCCTAGTTTTAAAAATGTTTTAACATATTTCAATAGCTTTGTAGTTTTCCCTGTTCCCGGAGGCCCAAATAACTTCCTACTAATCATATTATATCCGTCTTATGTTTGGTTTGTGTGTGATGGATAGGAACTTCTTCAAATTCTTTTACATTTATTTGTATAATATTTTTTGTAGATGAATGATATTTACCTGCTTCTTTTGATGGAAATCTTTTCTGTTCTAGAAACTCTATCTCACATTCTTGATACAATACCTGCATCATACGCCCTGTTTTATCTTCGCTGTACTTCCAGTTCTTTGCTTTCAGTTTGTCGTAAAACTTATCAAACTTAAAGAATGCATATTCACCTTCTATTAATACTGCTCCAGTTTTAAATGCAGCATCACTCGTAGCTTTTGGTCCATGTATCTTTGCATGTATTACATCATGTAATTTTTCTTTTGGTGATGTACCCACCGGTGGCTGTACAATCTTTTGTGTTTGATACAATGCATCCATTACAGCTTGCTCTTCATCATTCTTGATTAGTGGTGGTAAGAATCCTGCAGCTTTTGATATTGAGTTACGTCTTTTACGCTGATCATTTAGATGTTCTACATTCTTACAATGCACTGTTGCTGTACCAATACCATCTGGTTTTGTTACATCAAATTCGTACTCAGGTTCTGGATCCAGATCTATCTTCTTCAAGTTTGTCAGTACAGGGTAAGAACCTTTTGATCCTGATAAGACTCCAAATTTTTTCTTTACACAAATACCTTTTTTACAATTCTCACTTAATGGACTCTGTGTGCAAGTGTAACCCTTTGAACCCCTATTCCATGATTTTACTTTTTGATTTAAAAATTTTTGATCCCATGCATTTGCATGTACGCCAGCAAAATATTTTACTGGTGCATTCATAACTTTCTGTTGCCAATTGTCTGGATACTTCATCTTAACCATAACATGATAGTTGTACATAAATCTATCTTTGCCATCAAAGTTTTCGTTTTTAGATAATTTAGATATTGCTGCTAGACATGGTGGACCCTCTGTAAATTCTTCATCCACACCTTCCATACTTTTTGTTTCGATCTCTTCTGTAATTTCTTTCAGTCTTTCTTTTGTAACCAGATTTGCACTGATTACCTTCATAAACTGATCTAATGTAAACGTTGTACCATCAACGTTTAAAGCTTTACGTTCCTCCCCAAAGTACGGTAGATTTATAAACTGTCCTGGTCGTAGTTGACCTGTCTCACTATCTTTTGTTAGCTGTGTTTGTTTTGGAAATATTTCTGTATCTTGTTTGAGTCCAAACAAAGATAATAAATTTGTAAGAAAAGATTTTACAGTTTTAGAATCTGTAAATGTATTTAAAAATAAAAATAAATGTAGACCACCACTTTTAGATTCGACTGGTAGTAAAGGTAATTCGTATTGTTGTATAATATCTATGTAATCTTTTTTGTTAAATTCAGCATAATCTTTTGGATCTATATCTATGACACCAAACTTAACTTCTGATTCTTCTGTGCATGGCTGTATACCAATAGATAATTTACCATCTAAATGTTGTTGATAAATATCTTTGGTAAGTTCTTCAAAGTTCCACCTGTAGACAGGTTTCTTTTTTCCTGTCTCAGAGTCTATTTTGGAATCCTGATGATGGAAGTCAGCCACACCATAGGCACTCCTGTATCCATTAAAATATTCTATATATCGTTCCATAATAACTGCTATGTGGGCCGTCTACTCTCGCTTTCGGCCCACACTGTGCACATATTCCCGTAGGAATTATATAATGCTAGCTTGGTCCTTTGGTTTCTCTTCACCATGTTTAGCCTTAACACTTCCTTTAGATATGCTATCGCTAAAACCTTTGGCTTGATCGTAAAGACCTTTGTCAGTTACTGGGCCAATTTTACTAACTTCCCAACCAAACCAAGTGCCTTTATCGTTTGACATTTGAGTAGTTTTTAGTTTGTAAATGTGGCTGAAAGATGCCGGTGTAAACATTCCGTTTGCACCCTTCATCTTGATACCAGACATCATTGAGTTCCACTTTCTACTAATTTTTAATTGAGTAGATTTCATAGAGATCAACGCTGTTGATGGACTATCTCCCGACACTATAACAAAGTGAGATGCAGTCTTCTCAATATAATTACCATTTGGTAATCTATCTTTGTAGTTTGCATCTGGTTTTGTTTTGGACATGATATCAGAAGATGAATCATAAATTGCAACTGGTGCACCTAGACCTTCTCCTCTATCTTTCCATTCGATGTACTCCAACTTATAAAAGCATGGTATTACATCAATACCCTTCACTCCATCATAGAGTTCTCCAGAAACAGAATTGAATATCATTCCTGGTTCTGCACCTTCAACATACTTACCATCACGTTTGTTAACTTCTGGTGAAAGTTGTCCAAGGATTTTTAAAAAAGGTAAGGCAAGATCTTCTTGACCTATTGCACCTAAACCTTTTGCTGCATCATCTTCAAACATATTTGAAGGAAGACC
>VTLG01016807.1_pt1 | contig 17019 bp, 31 predicted proteins | sample 4694571 | NCBI WGS metagenome assembly VTLG01 (sample SAMN12604809, study PRJNA352737) | marine metagenome | biome: ENVO:00000447; feature: ENVO:00000209|ENVO:00000569|ENVO:01000036; material: ENVO:00002151; isolation source: viral sequences binned using virsorter ...
ATGAAAACTTTATTCTTTATCCTAAAGCTACATCACAGATTGCTAAAACAATTTTATCTCCGTTTACACACGTACGTAACTTTTTAAGTGCTGGTGCTTTTGCTACAGCTAATGGAATTATTCCAAACGCTGAAGCAGTTAAAATGGCTTATGGTGCATTGCAAACAAATTTAAAAGGAACAAGACAAGCTAATGATTTATATCAAAAGCTTTTAAGATTAGGAGTTGTTAATTCTCAAGTACAAATTGGAGATTTAACTAAACTTTTAGAGGACGTTAAATTTGGAGAAACAATGAATTCTCAAACGGGTTTAACAAACTTACTAAAACCTCTTCGAAAAGCAAAGAAATTTTCACAAGATTTATACACAGCTGAAGATGACTTTTGGAAAATAGCATCATGGGCTATGGAATCTAAAAGATTAGAAGATGCTTTTGCTGCTAATGGATTAGTAAGAGGTAATTCTTTTACTAATGCTGCAGGTCAAAGTATAGAACTTACAGCTGATTACTTTGAAAAAGAAGCGGCTAATATAGTAAAAAACAATATACCTAATTATTCCTACGTATCAGACTTTATTAAAGGATTAAGAAAATTACCTGTAGGAAACTTCGTATCTTTCCCTGCAGAAATTATGAGAACAAGTACAAATATTGTAAGAAGAGCATTAGACGAAATTGGTACAGTTGTAACTAAAGCAGACGGAACACAAATTAGACCTCTTGCTGGCATTGGTTATACTAGATTAACAGGAATGGCTGCTACAACATTAGCTGTTCCTTACGCAGCAGTTGAAGGAGCAAAAGCTTTATACAATGTAACCGAAGATGAAATGGATGCTATTAGAAGATATGTAGCTGATTGGTCTAAAAATTCTACTATTATTCCAATAAGAGATAAAGAAACAGGTGAATTAAAATATGTAGATTTTTCTCACATGAATGCTTACGATACTGTAACTAGGCCCATACAAACAGTTTTAAACAAAGTTGCACAAGGTGATGAAGACTATGATGGTATTATGGATGACTTTGTAAAAGGTTTATTTGAATCCACAAAAGAATTGGGTATGCCATTTATATCTGAATCTATTTGGACAGAAGCTGCTACAGATATTTTAATTAGAGGAGGAAGAACAAGAGAAGGTTTTCAAGTTTGGAATCCTGAAGATACACCGGGAGACAAAGTGCAAAAAATGGTAGGACATTTAGTAGAATCACAAGCTCCTCTTAATTACAAGCAATTAACTAGAATTGGATTAGCTTTAAAACCTGTAGATAGCACAGGTAGATTTGATGAACGAGGTAATGAATATGAACTTGGAAATGAATTAGCTGGTATTGCAGGTTTACGAGCAATTAAAGTAGATCCTGGTAAAGGTATAACTTATAAAATATCAGAGTTTCAAAAAAGAGAAAGACTAGCTAAAGACTTATTTAAAAGAGCATCTTTAAAAGGTGGTGTTGTAACACCTGAAGAAATTGTCGATGCATACATTAATGCTAATAGAGCATTGTTTGATGCTAAAAAGAATTTTATGTTAGATTATGATGCAGCTAAAACTTTAAATATTTCTCCATCCGTTTTAGATGATAAAATGGGTAGAATTTCTAACAGAGAACGATCTTCTATTGAGGAAGGTGTATATAGACCTTATGTTCCTTCACGAGATATCGCTAATGCTTTTGAAGAAAACGCAATGAAATTAGGAGTGCCTAATCCTTACATACAGGCTGAACCAGTTATAGAAGCTATAAGAAGTTTATTAGAATCAGCACCATTGTCATTAGAAAAAATTCCTGATATAGAGAATCCTTTTAGTGATATGCCTGATGTTAATCTTGGACCGGTAGCTGAACTACCACCTTTACCGTCTGTAGATATAACTTCAACAGCAAATCAATTTGGAAATGTAAATGCGGTTACAGGACTTACACCAACTGAACAAGTTTATTTAGATCCACTAGAAAAAATATATAGACAAAACCAAAGAAAACCTAATAGACTAGTTTAATGGAAATAAAACCAAAAACAACAAGAGAACACATTATATCCCTGTATGGACACATATCAGGAGTTAAAAAGAATTTATCCCACGTACACGAAGATGTAGAAAAATTGGGCGGCAAGATAGACAAGGTCTATTGGGTTCTTTTAACTGTTGCGGGAACTGCAGTACTCTTCGCGTTAGATAGGTTGGTATCATGAAGTTAAGTCAGAACTTTTCTTTAAAAGAATTAACTGCTTCACAGACAGCGCAGCGTCATGGTATTTCTAATCAACCTACAGATGAGCATATAGAAAATTTAAAGTTGCTTTGCGAAAACGTTTTGCAACCTGTGCGAGATGAGTGGGGCGTTGTAAGCGTATCATCAGGATATCGTTCTGAAATTTTATCAGAAAAAATCGGCAGTAGTGGAAAATCCCAGCATTGCAGAGGCCAGGCAGCAGATTTTGAATGTTATGGAGTTGACAATAGAGAACTCTTTGATTGGATTACTCAAAACCTAGAATTTGATCAAGCAATTTTAGAATTTTACGACGGCGACGCTAATAGCGGATGGCTACATGTATCATACAACGAAGAGGGTAATCGAAAACAAACTTTACGTGCTTTCCGAAATGATGCAGGTAAAACGCAATACGAAGAGATCTAGCGTCATGAAGAACAGCCTCCTGGTTCATAAACATTTAATCATTCGTGCGGAGGCAGTCAAACCACCAACAGACGAAGAACAATTACAACATTGGATGAGAGAATTTATAGAATCTATAAATATGAAAGTATTTATGGGGCCTTATGTTAAGTATTGCTCGATGCCTGGTAACAGAGGCATAACTGCGATTGCAATTATAGAAACTTCTCATATTGCTATGCATATTTGGGACGAACCTAAACCTGCCTTAATGCAATTAGATGTTTATAGTTGTGGTGATTTTAGTCCTAATGATATTTGTAGTAAGATTATGAAAGACTTTGATATACATAAAATAGAATACAAATATTTAAACCGAGAAACAGGATTAATAGATCTGTAAATCTCATTGTGGTTCCTCTCCTCCACAAATATAACCAATAACCTTTTTACCTTTGTAGGTATGATAATAATGATTACTCATAAATGTTTTCTTTTTCTTTTCAACAGTAGTTATATTAGAATGAAACCAACTACTACATTCTTGATGTATTTCAAAAGTATCTAACTTTATATCTCCACCAAAGGTGAGATACAGTAATGTTATCATTATAGGTTTCATTCTCTATCGTCGTGCCATCTCTCATTAATTTTAGTTGCTAACCACACAGCGATAGGTATACACAATATAAATGTAATTTCTGCTGCGCGTTGAATACTAACATCAAAACGCCACATTATAAAGTAATGAATTAAAATAGGAGAAAAAGCTGCCACACAAAAAAGTATAGTTATTCTTATATAAAATGGATATTTCATATCCAATTTTGAATAGTATCACCCATTACTTCAGAGGCAATATTAACTTTTTTCTTTAAAGCTTTTATAATTTTATCATCAACAGTTTTTTGTGCAATTAAGTCTACATAAGTTACTGGTTTGTGTTGACCTATTCTATGTGCTCTGTCTTCGGACTGTAATCTTTTTTCTAAATCATAATTATTAGAATAATAAATAACATTACTGGCGGCTGTAAGTGTAATACCATAACCACCTGTTTGAGTATTACCTACAAAATATCTTACTTTTGATTTAGGGTCTTGAAAATCTTTAATAGCTTTATTACGCAAGTCTTGAGATACTTCTCCATAATACTCTACAACTGATTCATCTCCATATTCTTTTTTTAAAGCTGCTGTAATTTGTTTAATGTCATGTATATAATTAGCCCATATAATAACTTTATCTTCCATCTCATCTACTACATCTATTAATTCGTCTATTCTATGATGTTTAAAATTAGTAATAGAACCATCATCAGATTTTAAATGACCACAAGTAATTTGATGTAATCTCATCATTTGAGTAAGAACATGAGGAGCTGTAGACATTTTGCCATTTAATAAAGCAAGAGCTGCGGATTTCATAGTATCATATGCTTGTTGTTGTTCTTTAGTTAATTCAATATTTCTAGTTATAAATATTTTTTTAGGTAAATCTAAACAATCAGCTTTTTGTACTCTATAAGAAAAAGCTTTTAAAGTATTTTCTAATTCATCTAATCGTTGATAACTACCTACAATTTGTACTCTTCTACCACCAAAATTTCTTTCTATCATATTGGCATATCTATTTCTAAAAGCGTAATAAGAAGTGTAATCTAATAATTGTTCATTTAAAAATGTGCATTGACTATATAAATCTAAAGGAGATTTAGTTACAGGAGAACCAGTAAGAATACGCCTGTAAGTTGCATGCTTACCTAACAATAATATATTTTTAGTTCTTTTAGCATTAGGGTTTTTAATAGTTGTAGATTCATCCACAGCCATTATTGTCTTATGACTTCTTAAAAATTTATATGCAAACTCAACACCTTTTTTGGTACTAAAAGCTTCAACATTCATAATTAGGATGTGAAGGTCATAGTCAGGTTTATATAATTGTTGATACTCTTTATCCTTTGTTTTTGATGTTAAAGCAGTCCATAGTACCATTTTGGGTTTTATATGGTCAACTAAATGATTAGGTATTTCTTGGGTATACCAATTGTTATAAACTCCTTTAGGAGCTATAATTAATGCCCCATTTATTTTACCTTTATCATAAAGCATAGCCATATTATCAACTAACACTTTAGATTTGCCAGTACCCATTTCCATAAAATAGCCATATTCTTGTTTATCCCAAGATTTTTCTAAAGCAGTAATTTGATGCTTATATGGTGTTGTCTTAAATTTATAATTCATATTCTTTCTACTTGACAAAGTATATAAGTGCTACTATATAGGATGTCAAGAGCAAAATAGAATGAAGAATAAAATTTTTGAATTATATAAACCAAATTCTTTAGCAGAGTTTTTAGACTTTTATAAAAACAACCCTAATGAAAAATTTGTATATGTACTACAACACCCACCTGCAAATATAAATATTTTAGGTGCATCAGATTTTGGCTATCTTGTGATTTGTTTGCCTAATTATGGCCCAGATTCACAGATAATATTCTCATCAAGTCCTTTTGTTTTTAAAATGCAAAAAAACTTAAGAGACTTTAGAGAACAAGACTACGTATTGTTAACAGGAGATCCTGCTATTATAGGAATATCTTGTGCAATCGTTTGTGATAAAACAAACGGTAAATTTAACCTTCTCAAATGGGATCGAAGAGAAGCTAAATACTATCCAATAAATTTCGATCTCTATCAGAAAGGATAACAATGAGTGAAATAAATAGAATGATGTTAGAAGACTCAAAAGATATGTTGGATAACGTCGAGATAACAGACATAGCTACGCAATGTAAACTTCTTAAAGATAAAGAAGATGAAATTGCAGCTATAGAAGAAAAGTTAAAAGCAAAGAAACTAGAGGCAGACCATATTAGTTCTGAAGTAATACCAGAGCTATTAAAAGAACAGGGGCTTAATCAGATTAAGCTAGCAGATGGATCTAGCGTAACAGTTAAAACAGAATACAGAGCAACTATTCCTAAAGATGAATTAAAAAGGGAACAAGCTCTTCAATGGCTTCGAGATCAGGGGTTAGGCGATATTGTGAAGAACAATGTTAGCGTAAGTTTTGGTCGTGGAGAAGATGACAAGGCGAAACAATTGTTGGACCTTGCGGCGTCGAATGGTTTTGAACCACAGCAGAAATCTGATGTGGCTTGGAATACTTTGACAGCCCTATATCAGGAGCGTGTCAAGGCCGGCCTTGACATGCCTTCTGAAGTTTTTAGTCTATGGATTAAAGACAAAACTAAAATCAGCCGGAAAAAATAATGGAGGATGAATAATGGCTAATGAAATAAAAGCTAAATCAAACGGATCGGTTTCGTTATTCGGAAACGATCTCTCCAAAGGTTTTGAAAACATGACGCAAGAAGATATGGCGTTACCGTTTATCAGAATCTTGGGACAACTATCTCCGCAGGTGACTGATGGTGATAGCAAGTTTATAGATGGTGCCAAACCAGGTATGATCTATAATACTGTTACCAACGACTTGTTCGATGGTAAGAAAGGTATCAAGGTTATTCCTTGTTACTTTAAAAAAGACTATCCGGAATGGTCTGATAGAGGAGATGGTCCAGGTGCGCCTGTAGCAACTCACAAACCAGGCAGTCCGGTTATCCAAACAGGTAAAAGAGATGGCTCTAAAATTAGATTACCAAACGGTAACTATTTAGAAGAGACAGCTTATTACTATGTAATGGTGGAAAACAAACAAGGTGGCTATAGTCCTGCTTTAATTACTATGAAATCAACACAGTTGAGCGTTAGTAAAAAATGGAATTCAATGATGAAGTCCGTTCAAATTGACGATGGTAAGGGCGGATTTGATACACCACCTATGCATGGGGTTGTTTACAATCTTCAATCAAATTTACAAAAGAACGATAAAGGTTCTTGGTATGGTTGGGTTGTAACAATGGACAGAATCATGGAGCAAAAGGATAAATCTTTATACCTAACGGCTAAAGACTTTAATTCTAGTGTTTCTAAAGGTAACGTGCAAACAAAAGCAGATGTGGAAGAGACATCAACTAAAGCGGCAACACCGTTTTAGTTCTCGTTGAGGGGAATCGAGAGGTTCCCCTTTACAAATTAATTAGAAATGATAATGAAGACAGAAAAATTTAAAAATATATTTGAAGGATTAAAGATTGCATATGGGCAATATCAAAAAGGCGACGTCGCAGCCAATGGTGACAAACAAAAAGGCAAAGCATTCATTGTTCGAAAGAACGTTAGCGATGATTTGTGGGAGAAGCATTTACAGGGAGAAGGTCCGGCTTTGGGCATCATCCCCATTCGTGAGGATAACACGTGTCGCTGGGGCTGTATTGATATTGACAGTTACAATCTCCACCACGGCAGCCTCATTCAAAGCATACGACATCTTAACTTCCCCTTAATAGTTTGCCGTTCTAAATCAGGCGGAGCTCACGTTTTTTTATTTACCAAAGAATTTATAGCTGCATCTTTGATGCAGAGCACACTTAAAAAAATTGCAAAAGTTTTAGGATATGAAGGATCAGAGATTTTTCCTAAACAAACAGAAATACTTGTGGAACGTGGGGACACAGGTAATTTCTTAAACTTACCCTACTATAAAGGAACGGAAGGATTACGATATGCTATCAACGATACTGGCACCAGTTGTACACTTGAGGAATTTTATCAGCTCTATGATGTTCACGCGTGTAGCGAAGCACAAGTCAAAGAAATTAAGATTGAAGAAAAAAAGATAGAAGAAGCATTTCCTGCTGGACCTCCTTGTCTAAACAAACTGGCATCAGTTGGTTTTGGTGAGGGGTCTAGGAATAATGCATTGTTTAATATAGCTGTTTATTACAAACAAGCACACCCAGATAGTTGGGAAGATAAAATTGTAGAAGCTAATATAAAACATATGGAACCTAAATTAAGTAATAGTGAGGTTCAACAATTAATTAAATCAGTAAATCGTAAAGGTTATGACAAGTATAGATGTAAAGACGCGCCTATCAACGCGGTCTGTCAATCTGGTTTATGTAGAACAAAAAGATTTGGTGTAGGATTTGGTGAAGAGGAGATGCCACAACTAGGCAATCTTACTAAATACAAATCAAATCCACCACAATGGTTTTTAGATGTAGACGGAACGCGGATCGAATTAAAAACCGAACAGTTGTATAGCTCACCTTTATTTGCACTAGCGTGTTTAGATCAAGCAAACCTAGTAGTACCAGTACCAAAAGCAAAAGATTGGAAACAACATTTTTTAAAACCAATGATGAATAATTTACAAGAAGTAGAACCATTAGAATCTTTAAACCCAATGAATCAACTTACAGGATTACTACAAGACTGGACTACAAACAGACAATCTGCGAGAACAATGGACGATGTATTTAATAAGCTTCCTTACACAGATGATAAAAAAGAATTTACATATTTTAGAATGGATGACTTCTATGCATTTCTTAAAAAGAATAATTGGGAAATGGATAAAATTAAAACTGGTAACCTATTAAAAAGATTAGAAGATATATTTGTATCTGAAGAAAGAATGAGAATAAAAAAACAACAACCAAGATTAATAAAAATAAAAACAATGAAACAAACAGAAGCGTCTGTTTCTAAAGTAGAATATCATCAGGAGGCATTTTGATGAAGAAGTGGTTAAGCAAATTAGTAAACTTTATAGAGAGGATAATTTTATGGCTGATAGGATACAGATGAACAAGTTAGGAATTAATTGGAAGTTAAGATACGATTTAGAGAGAGGACGAAACGAGTTATTAGAAACAAGAATAGATATATTGATAAGGAGGTTAAGAAAATATGAAGACTATAATACTAGGCCCGCCCGGAACAGGAAAGACAACAACGTTATTAAATTTAGTCGATCAGTTCATACGACAAGGGATAAGACCTAAACAAATAGGATACTTTTCTTTTACTAGAAAAGCAGCGAGAGAAGCAGCAACAAGAGCAGCTGAAAAGTTTGGTCTTGATGCAGAGAAAGATTTAGAAAACTTTAGAACTCTACATTCTTTTGCATTCCAAAGATTAGGAATGACAAAGGAAAAGATGATGACCAGTGAAGATTATAGAGAGTTTGGTAAATTAGTTGGTATTCCTATAAAAACAGGTAAACATTCGGAGGATGATGGTACATTTAATTCTGATAATGAATACTTAACAATAATGAATACAGCTAGAGTTAAACGTAAAGATTTACTAGAGTATTATGATTCAAGACAGAACATACTAGATATAGAAAGAGACACGTTATACTTGTTATCAGAAGAATTAAAAAGATATAAAAAAGAAAAAGGATTAAAAGATTTTACAGATTTACTAGAAGAATTTATTACACAAGAAAACAAACCAAGCTTTGAAGCATTGTTTATTGATGAAGCACAAGACTTATCTTTAATACAATGGGAAATGGTTAGATCTATGTGGGCCAATGCAAAGAAAACATACATAGCTGGTGATGATGACCAAGCAATATTTAAATGGGCAGGTGCAGATGTAGACCACTTTATAGCTTTGAAAGAAGAAGTTAATGATATTAAAGTGTTAGATCAGTCTTATAGAATACCTGGTGGACCTATACACGAACTCTCACAAAAAATTATTAGTAATGTACAAAACAGATTTGATAAAGATTATAAACCTAGAACTGAACATGGAGTACTTAAAAGATATTCTGATGTTACACAGGTTGATATGTCAAAGGGGAACTGGTTGGTCTTGTCTTCAGCCAATCATTTCCTTGATGATGTAAAAGATTTATGTGAGCTACAAGGTTGGTACTATCAACACAGATCAATTAACTCGGTGCCATTAAAACTTTTAATAGCTTTAAATAATTGGGAGAAGTGGCGTAAAGGAGATACGACTTTAGGCACCATAGAAATAAAAAATATATATGAATACTTGGGTGATAGAGTCTTGCCTGGTTTTAGAAAAGGTAAAACTTTGCACTCTGACACAAAATATTTAATTAGAGACTGTAAAGCCGAACATGGTTTAGTTACTACAGATGTTTGGTATGAAGCTTTTGATGGTTTAGATACCATCACAGAGAACTACATTCGTAACATGCGGGCGAATGGAGAACAGATAAATAAAAATCCGCGTATCATTATGTCAACAATACATGGAGCGAAGGGAGGTGAAGCCGATAACGTTCTGCTTATGCAGGATCTTACAAATGCAGCGTTGGAAACGATGAGTCATGATCCAGACGAATTACATAGATTATTCTATACTGGAGCGACGAGAGCGAAGCGCGAATTGCACGTGTTAGATCCAAAGAACTTTGATCGAGCTTATATATTATGAGATGTTTTTTCTGTAATTTTCAAGTGAGATGGAATAACGACTTTGATACGGAGGACACCTATCCAGATTCTAAACACACCGTTGTAAGTTATTATACTTGTGATGAATGTGATACAGAATATGAAGTGTTCCATAACAAAAAGGATAACACATTATGAAGAAGTGGATACAAAGATGGGAAGTATGGTCATTATATTATAGAACCGAAATAGTTTGGTTTGTTGTAGGATTTATTGTGGGGGCTATACTTTTATGAAGAGTCTTAAAAAACAGGTCGGTGGGAATCACTACCGAAATTTTGTCATTCAGCCGGCAGAATTTATAAACAAGAATGGGTTGCAATTTGCCGAAGGAAATGCAATAAAATATATCTGTAGACACAAATACAAAAATGGAGAAGAGGACGTGAGAAAAGCTATTCACTATTTAGAAATGATCTTGGAAAGAGACTACAAATGAGACACACTCAAATGCCTCTTTTTACTCCCGAAACAGAATGGGTTATGCCCGATGAACTAAAAGATTTGTGTGATGCGAAGGAAGTTGCCATAGATTTAGAAACCAATGATCCTCACTTAAAACAGCTAGGATCTGGTAATGTTACAGGTAGAGGGCACATTGCTGGCGTTGCGGTGGCCGTAGAGGGGTGGTCAGGGTATTTCCCTATACATCATGAGCAAGGAGGCAATATGGATCGTCAATTGGTCTTAAAATGGCTCCAAAATGTCTTAAATCAAGAAAACACTAGGTTTATCTTCCATAATGCGATGTATGATGTGTGTTGGTTAAGGTCAGCAGGGCTTACCATAAAAGGACCCATTGTGGACACTATGATAGCAGCGTCTTTGATAGACGAAAACAGAATGAGTTATCAATTAAATACACTTGCAAAACATTATGTTGGTCTAGGTAAAGATGAAAAAGTTTTAGTTGAAGCTGCAAAAGAATATGGATTAGATGCGAAAGCAGATATGTGGAGATTACCTCCTATGTTTGTAGGTCAGTATGCAGAGCGAGACGCAGAGTCTACATTAAAACTCTGGCAAGTATTAAAAAGAGAAATGTACAACCAAGAATTAATGGATGTATTTACATTAGAAACAGATTTATTTCCTTGTTTAGTTGATATGAGATTTAAGGGAGTAAGAGTTGATTTAGAAAAAGCACAAAATATTAAACTAAACTTAATAAAAAGGGAAGAGCAATTAATAAAAAAAATAAAAGATTTAACTGGTGTTGACGTTGAAATTATGGCAGCCAGAAGTATAGCAAAAGCTTTTGATAAACTAAAACTTCCATATGATAGAACAGCAAAAAGTAAAGAACCAAGCTTTACAAAAAACTTTTTACAAAATCATCCACACGAATTACCTCAAGCAATTGCAGAAGCAAGAGAACTTAACAAAGCTCACAGTACATTTATAGATTCTATAACTAAACATGAAGTTAACGGAAGAATACATGCAGATATAAATCAGATAAGATCTGATGCAGGTGGAACTGTTACAGGTAGATTTAGTATGAGTAATCCAAACTTACAACAAATACCTGCGCGACATCCTGAACTTGGTCCTATGATTAGATCTATATTTATTCCAGAAGGAAATCATGTTTGGGGGTCATTTGACTACTCACAACAAGAGCCAAGAATTTTAGTGCATTATGCAAAACTACAAAATTTAGAGGGAGTTGATGAAATTGTAGACGCATACAAGAGCGGAGACGCTGATTTCCATCAAGTCGTGGCCGATATGGCAGGCATAAAAAGAAAGCAAGCCAAGACGATTAATTTAGGTCTGATGTATGGAATGGGTAAAAATAAATTGATGGCTGAACTAGGTTTGATGAAAGAGTCAGCAGAGAAACTAATTAGACAATATCATAGCAAAGCTCCGTTTGTAAAAAAACTTATGGATAATGTATCTCGTAAAGCAAACGACAGAGGTAAGATAAGAACTTTACTTGGACGTGCGTGTCATTTTGATTTGTGGCAGCCGGTACAGTTTGGTGTATTCAAACCTTTACCATTAGAACAAGCAAGAAAAGAATATGATGAGCCATTAAAGAGAGCATTTACTTACAAAGCATTAAATAAATTAATACAAGGTAGTGCAGCTGATATGACAAAAAGATCTATGGTAGCTTTATATAAAAATGGTATAATCCCTCACATACAGATACACGACGAAGTAGATATATCTGTAGAATCAGCAGAACAAGCAGAAAAAATTATACAAATTATGGAATCAGCAGTTGAATTACAAGTACCAAACAAGGTAGACTATGAGTCAGGAGCTAACTGGGGAGATATTAAGTAGTGGCTTATCTCAATGCAAACATACCTGCAACCTATGCTCAAATAAAAAGGGAGTACTTATATGACCTTAAAAAACATCACGGCGAAGTTGAAGATTGTATTATCTTTGGCATTACCTCTATGGGAGGGCGCGCAATCTTATTTCATGCGATTATGGAAAACGGTGCAGTCTATTACAGACTACCAATCAGTGCGTTTATTCAAAGAGGATTTAAAGCAGAAGATGTTCCTAGGTATAGACTGGACGAGTTGGAGTTATGGAATTCTTTCAGTTATTATCCTACTGTTACTCATTGGAATATCTTAAGCGCAGCTTCAGGTAAATACATTGGTAAAGATAAGAAATGGCACCACGGTAAATACTTATTTACAGTTGACTGGGCACATCCAGATGGTAATATAATAGATTCTGATCATTCAGAAATTCCGCACGAACACAAGTGCGCTCACATAATTGCTTTAGATGATGGTAATTATGCTGCACAACCAAACAATAGATGCATATGGGACTTACCTTCTTTCACAGTAAAAGATAGTATACCCGACTGGAAAGTGCAGACGAGTGAATGGAATGTTGAAGATACAGGTAAATGGAAAACAGAAGATACCGATAACTTCTTCTACGAAATTGAGGAAAAGAAAAATGATTAAAAACAAAATTAAATCTCAAGTAATGTATGTTATCATACTAATTAGGGATAAAATTAAACAAGCTTACGCCTGGATATCAGGCAAATTTAGTAAATAATTCTTATCAGCTGTATAAGATAGGGTGTGTTGGGAGACTAACACATCCGGTACCAAAATTATGAAAACAATACCAGACGCGATAGACGATACAATAAAATTAATTAAGAGAACAATAAAAGTAATTAAAAATATAATAGATGTACCTCTATCTTGGATGGAAACTATAGGCAGCAAGATGAATGTTTATGCTTGGAACAAGAGATGGGGAAATAGGGAAAAAGGTTATGGCTACAGAGACGAAGACTTGTAACGACTGTCATCACCAATGTCATTGCGATGAGGACTTACACGCAGATGAGTATGGGTTATGTCCTTGCGCGGAGTGTAAATGTTAACAAAGGAGTCCAGAGATGAAATGGATAAAAAAATTATGGAACCGTTACGTACAATGGTTATTCGAAGAACATGAACAAAACAAAAAAAAGTAAAAGTAAATTTGATTGGTTAAAGAAAAACATAGTAATTGTGCCTGTTGTAGGAGCAATCCTAGCCGGAACTGTTACTTCAGTTAGATATGTATTTACAATGACTGATACTATTTCTGTAAACAAAGAAATACTTACAAAAGTAACTCAAGATTTAGAGATTCAAAAAGAAGTACTTAGTGATATTAAAAACAGATTAGCCAGAGCAGAAGCAACGTGGGATATGGCTGAGAATATATTTCAACAACTAGCGGACCAAGTGAGGCAACATGAATACGATATCAAAGATCTTAACAGGTAATCTATTCTGGATTATCTTCTTTCTGTTTGTAGCAACATCGGTGCAAGCACGTAATGCTCAAGGAAGCTTTGATGTTTCTATTGAACAAAGAGATGATCAATATAACTATAATCATTATAGTCCTAGTAATAATTATGAAGGAACTGATGATGATAGACGAGTGACATTTACATGGAGAAAGTATTTAGGTACAGCATGCACAGATGAATTTATTGCAGAACAAGAAAAGCAAATGAAAATCAAAACACAATTAGAAGTTATTAAAGAGTGTAAAAGAGTACCTAGAATCAACCCTCCACCACCAGAGTTTGCAGAACTAATTAATATGTGTATGAAAGTGGGCGTAATGTCTGCTAGTTATGGTGATGATAGACCAGATGCTAGTATTAGTTATTGGACTGTGTTAAAAGATGGTTGGAAAAAAGAAAACCCGGATAGACCGGTATTTGAGGGACAATGAAGTTAAATGAAGGAACAAGAGTAAGCACAGATCTTAGGACGATAGCAGGAATCATTGCTGCTGTAGCCATTGCTGTGTTTGCATACACAGAACTAACTGCCAGGTTAGTATCACTAGAGACATCAAGAGAACTATTCCAGGCAGATTTACTAAAGAAAAGTGAGCAGTTACCCGTGGACCAGGAACAGCTGATGTTGTTGGAGGACCTTTATAAAACCGTAGAGAAGATTGAAACGCGGATCGAGGATATGATGCACAACAAAGTCAACATACAATTTTTACAAAAACAAATGGAAAAAGCTTTGTTTGATTTAGAAAATTTAAAAGATAAGGTAAGAGCCAATGGATCGAAACACTAAAAAAGTATTGCAGTACATAACTGACATGGAAAAACAAGCTAAACAAATGAGCTATGTTAAGCATCTCAAAAAAGAAGTTGAGATCAATGGCACAGGTACGCATAAATATAGAATTAAATACGGTCCAAACAAAGGAACAGTAGTAAGATGATCGAGCACATTGTAGCCCTCCTAATGTTTGTAGGCCCTGATATCAAAGAGCATCGTATTCAAGACTCGATGTCTGTTTGTTTGAAGCACCGTAGAGAAGCTAGTAGACCGCCAATTAGCGCAAATGTATCTTATAAATGTATTAAATCTAAAGCAGAATTAGAAGAAAATATAGATGGATCTAAGTCTATAAAAGCGTTAATATTAGAATAATGACAGCAAAAATTAGCGTACTTAATACAGAGTTAGTAACAGGACACTGTCCTAGTTGTGAGTTAGATACTATCTTAGTTGGCATACAACAATCATTTTATAGATGTACTAATTGTGGTGATGATATAGAACAGAAAGTAAATGGTGTTATAAGATACATGAAAGTTGATAAAGATACCAAGATGAAGTTAAGAGAGCTAGACGATACACATGGCTAAGAAAAGGCCGTTGTTCGGCGTTAGTAATTACGTAAAAAGAACACATAAAAAGAGGCCTGGTAGGCATGCGAAAAGCTATTCTAAGCGCGTACCTGCACGTAAGGCTAAGTATAGGGGCCAGGGCCGTTAGTGTTCTGGAATATTATTTTTAATACTTGCAATTGGCATCGTCATACACTATATAGGATAGAGAAAGGAGATTTATGAAAAAAGTAACAATAGAAGCTACAGATATTTCTACTAAACAATGGAATACATTGTTGATAGAGCTAAACCTAATGATAAAAGCGTGGAAACCGTATGCAAAATTACATATGAAAGCAAATGGTTTAAACAAAGTTTTAACATGGGGCACAAGAAAAGGAAAAGAATTAGCTGAATCAGAACGAGAGTACAGATAAATGAAACCCATTATGATCACCTTGTTGTATCTAACATTTGGTGGAGACATCAAAATGGATACGTTCGAGATAAACACATCGTGTTCAAGTTGGTTTAATCAAAATGTACAAGTGCACGAAAAGAAAAAGAAAACTTTTATGAGTAATCATGTTTATCATGAGTACAAAGGTAAGAAAGTTATAGGTTATGTATGTGGAGATGAGTCTCCACAATAACTAAATTGTTTTTTCTGGCTGACAAGAGAAGCCAATAACTAATTTATTTCTATTAATTAAATCCTCACCAATAATTTGCATGAGAGATATTGATTCTTCTATGCCTGCCATTGCACAGTTGTACCATGAGTTGTGTACGTCTACGGCCTGCTCTGGCAGACACGTACCATCTAACGCTGAACACACCTTGATCACTAATAAAAATTTAATCATTGACTGCCTGTTGTATTTTATGTATAAAGTCCCATATGAACAATAACAGAAAGGAGTATATCACACAATGACTGATATTAGTAAATATAAAAATGTATCGCTGTCACATGACACATACAATTTAATAGATAAGATGAGAAAAAATATGTTAGTGCCAAACGCAATATTAAGTAGAGCGCAGACAATAAACATATTAGTAAATGAGAAAGCGAAGAAGTTAAATGGAAAAATCGAAAAAAAATAAACAGATATGCCCACGGTGCACAGGTAATGGATACATAAGGATACCTAACCAAGCAGTTGGTAATCCTACCGAAATTATTGCGCAGTGCACAATGTGCAATTCACAGGGAGAGATAGATGAAGTTGATAGCTATGATTATAGTGGTATTAACCATAACAAGTTGCAGTAAATCATTTGATCCAAATGACTTACTAGACCCAACGTCAACGATAATGAAACAGATACTTACAGGAGGAAAGAAACAATGAAGACAATACTAATAATAGTAACAGCGCTATTACTTACAAACTGCACATACCGAGTACAGTTTGGTAAGGCGTGCACACCTGGCAACAGTGAATGGAGTTATGTGTGGTTAAAAGAAAAAGGTGAAGTAAACATCTCAAAGGATAATTGTGACAAAAAGTGAAGATACAATTAGACTAGAGAAGGCAGTTGATGGTGCAAGACGTATCATTAAACCAGAAGCAAAAGCAGGTAAACGATTTACCGAGTGGTTATCCGAGCCAGTTGATGACAGAGGAGATCTAGATCTAACAAAACAGATTGATATATTAAAAACACAACAAGATATATTAATACAGAAGTTAGATATGGCAGCACATGTCGTTAAACAGTTAGAGGCAAGATTGTTGGACAAAGAAAAAGAAAACGATCGACTCGTAGAAGAAATACAGCTAGCAGAGTTAGCTTTAAATCCTTCTAAAAAGTGACAGAAGAGATAGCATACTTAGCCGGTTTGTTTGATGGTGAAGGCTGTGTTACGTACAAG
>VTLG01001170.1_pt1 | contig 17018 bp, 17 predicted proteins | sample 4694571 | NCBI WGS metagenome assembly VTLG01 (sample SAMN12604809, study PRJNA352737) | marine metagenome | biome: ENVO:00000447; feature: ENVO:00000209|ENVO:00000569|ENVO:01000036; material: ENVO:00002151; isolation source: viral sequences binned using virsorter ...
AATGATCGGACCAGAAGGAATGATGATGGAAGAAGATACAATGATAGAAGGTATAGCATGACAACATTTTCAGCAATAGGTAAAGCAATAGTAGCGGCAAAAAAAGCAGGTAAATCTTTAGATTCAGTTTCTTTAGGAAAGTTTGATCCAAAGGTTGCATCTAAAAGAAAAACTCTTGCTGACGCAATTAAAAAAGCACCTAAATCAAGAAGAAAAGCTATAGATAGACATCCAGAAAAATTTTCTATTTTTGATAAAAAGGAAAGAAAAATGTTAGGAAAGAGACAAAACTACAAGAGAGGTGGAAGAACAAGAGGGAAGTAGTGAAGTGGGATTTTGTAACAGATAGGGATATACCATCTCTACTGCAATTAACAGTTGACACATACAAGGAGTCTGAATGGAGTGATACTGAGTGGGATATAAAAAAGATAGAGCGTATGTTGTATCGAGCGATCAATGAACCTCATCAATTTTTTATCAAAACCGAACAAGGTGGTAAAATAATTGGATATCTTTTGGCTCACTATCAGGATTACTTTCATAATAATGATTTGTTTGCAACTGAAGATTTTATATATGTTGTACCTTCAAAACGTGGAGGAGCAACAGCACTCAAGATGATGAAATTATTTATCAATTGGGCAAAAGGAGTAGGAGTAAAGGAGATTTATTTTGAACCATCTGTTAATAAACAAGATATTAAAAAATATGATGCCTTTGCAAAAAAATTAGGTATGAAGGAATATTGTAAACACTATAGGATTAAAGTATGAGTAGACCATCGCCGGCACCAATGCCACCTGACGTAACAACTCAGACGCAATACGTACGTGAAGCACCGGAAATAGAGGCACGTAAATTAGGTTTAATGGATGTCGCTAGACAACTAGCTGACACAGGATTAAATATTCCAACACAACAAGTAGCTGATTTTGATATTGCTCAACAAGCTGCTTTTGGAAAACAAGCACAAGGTTTAGGAACTTATCAACCATTTATAGACGACGCTCAAACTATGGCATATGCTTCAGCTCAAAATCAATATGACCCTAGTTCTTATCAAAATTTTTTAAATCCATATCAAAATTACGTAACTCAAGGAATTGAAGATCAGTTTGCTAAAGCTCAAAATCAAGCTAACTTACAGGCATCAAAAGCAGGAGCTTTTGGTGGTGCACGACAAGGAATTCAGTCAGCTGAATTAGCTGGTCAACAAGCACAAGCAGTTGGATCTTCTTTAGCGCAAGGTTATGGCATGGCCCAACAAGCAGCTATGTCTGATTTCCAAGCACAACAGCAACGTTTACAAAGAGGCGCACAGCTAGCCGCTGGATTAGGACAACAGCAGCAACAACAGCAAGCAGCTGATGTAACAGGACTACTGCAAACAGGTACATTAAAACAACAAAGAGACCAGATGGAAAAGGATGCACAATTCAAACAACAAATGGCACAGATATACGAACCATATCAACGTGTTGGTTTTGTGTCGGATATATTCCAAGGATCACCTACAAGTGCTTCTTCCTTAACCATGTCTACAGCACCAGGAACTAATCCATTGGCACAGGCTGTAGGAGCTGGTATTACAGGTTTGGCAGCATATCAAGGATTTGCCAATCAAAAAAATTAAAGTCTAATGAAAAAAGTATTAGACAGATCAATGTTTACTAAAAGACCACAACGATGGATTGGTGGACCTGTTTTTAAATATGGTTCTAAAATTGCTAGATATGGTGATACTAAAATTGGTAATAAAGTTGGTGATGCTATTGATAAATTAGATAAATATGATCTAGGATATGATAGATACAAAGGACCAATACCGATAAAGAAAAAAGGTTTTATTAGAGAAACATTAATGCCTACCAGAAAAACTGGTAAAGTGGCATCAGGCACTACGTACGGTATGGTGGGGTATGATTTATTAAGACCTGATGACGAAGTAAAAGTTAAAGAAAATATAGTTACTGATGATAACAATGTTATATCAACAGAAAGAATAGAAAACGAAAGTCTTAGTTCTAAAATAAGTAACACAAAAGATAATATTGTAAATGCTATAACTGGAACTCCTAATCAAGATAAAGGAGATGAGTTCCAAGGTGGTAATGTTTTATCTGGTGATGTGTTTGCTACTAAAAACGAAACTGTAGAAGAAACAGATGTAGCTGCTGAAAGCCCTAATAATTTAAATATGAATGAACAATTTTCTCCATATATTAATCCATCTAATCAAGGCGAAGTAAATGAATTAGAAAAAATTGATATGACAAAAGTTACAGCACTTAAGGAACAATTAAAAATGTTATTAGGTGATCAAGGAGAAAGAGATAGTAATTTAAATATGCTTTTTCAATTAGGATCAGCATTAATGACTGGTAAAACACTTAAAGGTGGTTTAGCTGGTTTCTTTGATGTCGCTGGTCAAGCAGGTTTAACTGTATTACCACAAATGTTAGCTGCTTCTGAAAGAAGAACCGCTAGAGATCAAGAGCTTGCACTCGCAGCTTTTGAATTAATAAACGAACAACAAAATGAAGATCCTGCATTTGGTGAAGGTAAAGGAACAATGATTTATCCTCACAAAATATCCTACAAAATGAATGACGACGGCAGCTTCTTTAAAGATGAAAACGATCAATATGTTGCAATAGGATATACTCCAGTTGGTTCTGGTTTTGGATTTAGTAAAGACTTACAATCAAAAGCTATGATGGATGCTAATGCTTCATTATCAGCACAAGGATTACCACCACTATTTACATTATTAGATGCTGCTACCACAGGAGAAACAGGCGCTTTTGGCGCGTTTGGAGTAGGCGAGTTTGGTGCAGAATCAAAATCAGGAAGAGATGAAAAAGAAAAGTATGCTGCTGTACTAGAAAGAGGTTTACCTAAAATTGCTGAAATGCTTAACTTCATTACACGATACGGTACAGATGGTGTCTTTAATTCTGATAAATATGTAGGTCCAACAGGTTTATTTGCAGAAAAAGCAAGACAAGTTTTAGCGCCGTGGGAACAAATTGCTGCTATTGCACCTTGGATGGGTGGAACGGAAGCAGAAGTTGGTAACAGCATGGCTAAACAATACGCCGAAGCTTTTGATCAATTAGAAAATTATTGGATGCAAAACATTGACACAGATAATGGTAGATTAGTTGATGTATTTGAAACAGATAAATTAAATACTGACGGAACATTTACAGATACAGAAGGTTTATATGCAGGACAAACATTTACCTACCGTGATGAAAGTGGAAATTTAAGAACTGGCACAACAGAAGCTGGCGATATATATGAAACACCATTATCAATAAGAATTAAAATTGGTGCTCAACAATCACCTTGGAAAGAAGGTACTGTTGGTATCATGGAACAATATAAAAACCAAATTGGTATGGTTGTTGCTCGTTATAAACAGCCTACTGGTCGTCTACTTGCTGATACTATTGCAGATTCAAAAAGAGATGTTGATTTAACACCAGGTGTGTTCTCAAATCCAAACGATATTGTAAACAGACAGTTTAGATATTTTAAAAACTTTATGGAAGATTGGGTGCGTAATACAAGGGATGCTGGTATTGAAGTGACACCTCAACTTATTGATGAAAGATTTGGTGCTGCTGATGGAAGTGGTGGCGGATTAGCATTAATTAATAATGCAATTACACAATACAACATGTGGGGTTTATTAAAAGAGTCACAAACAAATCAAGCTATACTTCCATCTTACGGAACATGGATTAAATTTCCTGGTGCAGTTTATCCAGGTGATGAAAACGGCAACACTTTACAAACAATTATGGATTCATTTAAAGAAGGAGTGCAAGGAAGTACACAAAATCTTGATATGGGCGGTGGTTATTATAATGTTCCAGATGATTTTGATCCAGGTGAATATATAGATAATTATTTTGAACAACTGGATAATATTCAATAATGGCTATTTTAGATTTAGTTCCCGTAGCAAGAAAATTTCAAGATCGTAAACCTAAAGAACGACTTAATAAAGAATATGTTGGCATAGCACCTGGTGGTAGACCAATTACATCGGAAGAACAAAACATACAAAACATAAGACAAAAATACATTGAACCTGTTTTTGAACCAATTGGTGACGTAGCTTCTAGAGCTGCAAGAAGAGTAGGAGATTTTTTTGTTCCTGGTCAACCTTTTATGCAAGGCTACAGACAAAATAAAGCTGTAAAGCAAGCACAAGATTTACAATTTGAAAAGAAAATGATTTTGCGAAAACAAAATCCTAAGGAAGTTGTAAGAGCAAGAGCTGGTGAAATGTTTGAAGCAGCGGTAAAAAAATATGAAGGAACAGGTAACCCTGAAACTTTAGTGTTTGCAGAAAACGCAATTAAAAAAATGATTACTGATTCAGGATACGCACCACAAGAGTTTGGTTTGCCTGGAACAATAGATGTAGAAGCAGTGGATCCAGATCCTTATCAGTTAGATACAACAAGACCTAATCCTTTCCCAGAGTTAGAAATTTCAGCAGAGATTATTATGGGAACAGGAGCTAGCTTATACGGTGCAACAAACACTGGCGCTAGAACATTTAGAAATTTATTTAAAAGAGGTGCACAAATAGGAGCAAGAGCTCCTGTGCCGGGTGCATGGAAATTTGCTTCTAGTATTTTTGGTGGTGCTTTTGGAGTAGCTGCTGGTTATTTTGGATATGAATTAGGTTTAGATTTATTTAATCAAGCCAATAAATCAAAAGCTGAACTAGAAGGACGTGATCCTAAAACTTATATGATTAATAGACCTGGACTAGGTTCTAGATTATATAGATCCGCGGACCTTGCTTTAACTGACGCTGCACTTGGGGGAATAATTTTAGGTTTTAGACCGGCTTATAATTCACTTCGTAATGTTGTTCGTAATAAAATAGGAGGTGTTGATAGATCAAAAGACATGATTAAAAGAGGTCAAGAACTTGTTGATAAATTTCCTACAGGTGGATACGGAGCAGAAGGTAAATTACCTGCAGAACTTGGAAGCATACCTATTACACCAATTCCTGGTGGACCAAGAGCACAAGTTGGTAAAACTGGTATAGATGATATAGCAGAACTTAGACGAGGATTATTTCCTTTTTATTGGGGAAACATAGAACGTGGCGCAGGAGAAATGCCAATACAAGGAACAGTATATTCTATAGCAACTGCTGGTAGACCAGCATTAGGTACTACAATTGAAACAGGTGGTAAATTTCCATACTTAGGTGGTGGTATAAAAATGAATCTAGAAGAACAAGGCACAATACTTGTCGATTTATTTCACAATATGTTTGCTGCTTATGGTCCAGTTGTGGCAACTAGAGAATTAATGTCTAACAACATATTAATGGCAAAACGTAAAACAGCTTCAAGATATCTTGCTAATTTAAAAAGAAAATTAAATCGTTTTAGAAGACATGCAAGAGAAACAGGATACACAATAGACTCTTCTCCTATAAGAGCTACGATGGAAGGCATTTTAGATGACGCTCCAAAAACAAGAAGAATGTTTGATCAAGAGGGGAGGTTAATTGAAAGTTATGGTAATACAACTCCAGAGTATGGTTTAACTAATTTAACTAGATTTCCTGAAGGAGAAAGATCTTTTTATAATTGGGTTAATAACACACTACAAGATGTTGTTGGTAACAGAAGAAAATTTTCTATCGTTGAATTAGAAAAATTATTTAAAGATATTGAATATTACGCAAGAAGATACAAAGACAATCCAGATGTAATGAAAGCTCTTACGAGAGTAAAAATGTCAACAGAAGCATCTTTAGGTACAGTTGCTAACAGTGAAGCAAGAAGATTGTTAGATGATTTTGATAACTATGCAACAAATGGCATGTTGTTGTTTGATAGCGCTGCAGCTAAAAAATTTAATGCTGTAGATAGATACGGATTCACTTTAAGATTAGCAGAACAAGGTCCAAAAGCAGCTGATGATTTATTCTCTACTGCGTGGGACGCGAATCATCCATCTGTAATTAGAGGATTTAAAAATATAGTTGGTCCTGATGTATTTAACCAAACGACAAGAAGATTTTTACAAGATGCTTTTGAAGCTTCTGTAGAAGAAGGACCAAAAGAAGGTATCAAAAAAATTAATTTTGCTAAATTTAAAAATATATTAGGACTAGATGATACAGCTAGTAATAGATATCAATCATTAAAAGAAATGATGCCAGGTGCAAACCCTTCAGTATCTGAAGGCAGATTGGCTACTGCAACCGCTCCTGGTTCTTTCAATTCTACAAAGTTTGATGCAACTATACGACCAAACGGGTTAATTCCTGGCGCTGTTATGGAAGGACCGTTGAGCAGCACTGCTCCTCTTCCAACAGTGAGAGATTTAGAAACGTGGGTTGAAATGGTTGAAGATGTATTTAAATATGGTGTGCCTGATATCAGTACGTTCATAGCAAGACGTGCACAGATATCTGGATTACGTGGAGCAATAAAATCTTTTATGCCTTTAAGTGGCATATCTCCAGCAGCGCATGGTGGTTCTGCTGCTGTAGCTGCAAGCACGGGATTTTTTGGTAGTGGTATACCTTTACTAGCTGTAGCTGGGACTGTTTTAACTAGACACCTTGCTAAAATAATTAGTAATCCTATTAACATGCGTGTATATAAAAACGCTATTGATTATAAATTACCTGAACGTGCAAGAAATGCAGCTATGGTTAGATTCTTTCATGTTTTTAGAAATGAAATAGAACAGATAGACAAAGAATTGGAACAAATGGAATACGAAGCTACTAGGCCTCAAGGAGTTCAACCAAGAGGAATTGTAGAAGGAATAAAAGATAGAATTGTAGAGGGAGTGTCAGGTGCAGCACAAGCAATTGCACCAGCTAGACCTCAACCGCAAGCAAATGCATCACCTGTAATTCCACAAGTAGAGACAGAAGTAGAAACAACAAGTGTTAGTAATAATCCTGTTGAAGGTTCGTCTTTAGCTCAAAGCAATGTTCTTACACCTGGTGCAGCTCAAGCTTTATACACTGGTGATACAGATGCAGCATTAGCCGCACAATTTAATCAGCCAACAATGGCTGCAGAGGGAGGCTTAATAAGTCTTAAAAAAAGATGAGTGTAAGAGATGCTATTTGGATCATAGGAATTTTTATAGCACTTGGTGCTACATGGGGCATGACATCTCAAAGAATTAATGCTATGGAAAGAGATATAGATCGTATAGAAGAAGCTTTAATTTTATTTACAAAAATGGAAGCTAGAATAGCGGTCATAGAAAACGAAGTAAAAAACATAAATAAAAAATTGGATAGATAATGAAACAAAATTACGATCAATGTTTAAAAATAATACTACATCATGAAGGTGGATATGTTAATCACCCCGAGGACCCAGGTGGAGAAACAAATCTTGGTGTTACTAAAAGAGTGTATGAAGAACATGGTGGCACAAAAGACATGAAAGATTTAACAGTCGAAGACGTAGCACCAATTTACAAAAAAAGTTATTGGGATAAAATGAAAGGTGATGATTTACCTACTGGTTTAGATTTATGTGTATTTGATTTTGGTATAAATGCAGGACCTGGTAGAGCTGCTAAATTTTTACAAAAAATGATTGGCACTACAGTAGACGGCGGCATTGGTCCTATGACTTTAGCTAAAGTAAATGAATTTGTTGGTGACAACGGTTTAGCAGAAAGCATAAAACAATATCAGTCTGCTAGACAAGAATATTATGAAAACCTTTCTACATTTGCTACATTTGGAAAAGGTTGGACTCGAAGAGTAAATGAAACCACTGAGATAGCACTAGAATTATAAGCCAATCTGTGCTATAATGTCACAGTGCAATTAATTAAGAAATATAATTACGCTGAATTAAAACGTAAAGAAGGAGACGGAAGATTATATCTTACGCCTGATGGTGAGGCATTACCCTCAGTTACAACCATACTATCTAAAACTAAAGATAAAACGTTTTTAAAACAATGGCGTGCAAAAGTAGGCGAAAAAAAAGCTGAGGAAATCATTAAGAGTGCTGGTCAGATTGGCACCGCGCTCCACCTATATATAGAACGTTTTGTGAACGGAGATAAATACAAAGATCTTACAAAAATAGGCATACAAGCAGAAAAAATGGCGCAAAAAATAATAGATGAGGCGTTTGGTGACATAACAGAAATATGGGGATCAGAAGTTCATTTATATAATCCTGGTAAGTATGCAGGAACAGCTGATATGATTGGTGTTTATAAAGATAGGCCAACTATAATGGATTTTAAACAAACTAATAGACCAAAGAAACGTGAATGGATTCAAGACTATCTTATGCAATTAGCTGCGTACGCCGCGGCCCATAATGCTATATTTGATACTGAAATAGACCAGGGTGTAGTTCTTATGTGTTCTCGTGATTTAACATTTCAAAGATTTGAATTAACTGGCGAAAAGTTTACTCGTGCTACTGACGCTTTTATGAAAAAGCTTGATTTATATAACGAAATCCTTATATAATAAATAATGGATGCCATAATGGGTCCATATAAACTTGCTTAAATAGGAGATTATTATGATGAGCACTGGTCGAGTAAAGACTGATTTAGATGTATTTAAAAACCATTTTCTTGGTTTTCATGACGATTTTTTTAATGGTTTTAGAAGCGTCACAACTTACCCACCCTACAATATAAAAGAAAAAGATGACAAAGGTGTCATTGAATTTGCTGTTGCTGGGTTCACTGAAGATGATTTAAAAGTTGAGGTAAAAGAAAACACTTTAAATATTTCTGGATGCAAAGAAAAAGAATTAGAAGAAGATTTAATGCACAAAGGCATTTCTGATAGAAGTTTTATTAAAAGATTCCAGCTTCATAAACAAATTGTTGTTGATAAAGCAGAATTAAAAAATGGATTACTTAAAGTTTCTTATCACAGAGAAATACCTGAAGCAGAAAAACCAAAACAAATAAAAATTAAATCCACTTAGAAAGTTCTTCACCGCTAATTTCTCTAGCGATGTTAACTTTGTTCCGAAGGGACTTAATGATTTTTTCATCAACGGTCCCTTTGGAAACTAAATCAATATATAATACTGGATTCTTTTGACCTATACGGTGAGCCCTATCTTCTGATTGAATTCTTTTTTCTAAATCATAATTATTAGAATAATAAATAACTGTGCTTGCAGCAGTTAATGTAATTCCATATCCACCAGTTTGAGTGTTTCCTATAAAGAAACGACAATCATTAATTTTATTTTGAAAATCATAAATACAACGTTGTCTATCCTCTGCTTTAGTTGCACCATAATAGGTGCAATAAGAAGTAGGTCCATATTCTTTTTTAATAGCTGCTTCTATATTTAATATATCGTGAATGTAATTGGCCCAGATAATTGCTTTACCAGATGTTTCTGCAAGTATTTGCATTAATTCATCTAATCTATTGTTTTTAAGATTTAACGTATCGCCGCCATCTGTTTTCATATGTCCACATGTTATTTGATGTAATCTCATTAGTTGTGTTAACACATTGACAGCAGTTAGTGATTCACCTTTTAATATAGTCATAGCGTTAGCTTTCATTTCAGTATACGCTGTTTTTTGTTCATCAGTTAATTCTATCTCACGCTTAGTAAATGTTTTTTCCGGTAAATCTAAACAATCTTTCTTTAAAATACGGTAAGAATGCGGTGATACTAACTGTCCTAATTGTGCTAGGTTTTTAAACTTAACAATCTTCTGATATTTATGCGTGCCACCAGCAGCATTTGCTGTTATAACAACAGCATAGCGAGTTCTAAATGCGTAATAACTTTGTTGACCAAGTATCTCAGGATCTAGGAAATCCATCTGTGCCCATAAATCCATTGGTGACTGGGTTACTGGAGATCCTGTTAATATTCGTCGGTATTTGGCTTCTCTGGCTAATGATAAAATATTTTTAGTTCTTTTGGCTTGCGGGTTTTTAATAGTTGTGCTTTCATCTACAATCATCATTGACTTGCTAGTCAAAAATAATTTAGCATAATAAATACCTTTCTTTGTAGAAAGAGATTCTACATTCATTATAAATATTTTAAATTTATAATCATTGACATCACGAATAGCTTTTAATTCTTGCTCATATTTAGTAGTAATGTTTGGTTTCCACGCTAATATACTTTTTTCAATATAGTCTGGTACGTGAGTAGGTATTTCTTGGTCTACCCAATTCATATACGTACCTTTTGGAGCAACCACGAGTAACCTATCTATTTTGCCTTTATTATATAGTATACAAGCATTATCTAATGCAATTTTAGTTTTGCCTGTGCCCATCTCTGCAAAGATAGCAAAGGATTCTTTATTCCAGCATTTTTTTAACGCATCTTTCTGATGCTCATATGGCTCAGTTTTAAATTTATACATAATTCTTTCTTTATTCTTGAAATGCATTATATCATATGATATAATATAATCAAGAAATAAAAATATGACAGTTTACGTTTTACAAGAAATGGGAAGAAACATTAGGTCTGCTGAAAAGTTTGGTGATTTAAAAGTTTTACTTCCGGACAATAAACAAATAGTTTTATCTTCTGGACCACTTACTCATAAATTAACTAAAGAGTTATCCACATTTAATGATGATGACTACTTGTTATTAATTGGAGATCCTGCTATAATAGCACTTGCTGGTGCAATTGCTAGCAAGATGAATGGAGGACGGTTTAAAGTTTTAAAGTGGGATCGTGATGAGAAACGGTACTACGATATAGAAATAGATATACGAGGATAATATGGAAGACTTAATTAAACAAATGCAACAAGATTCGGGGACCACGGCCCAGGACAACATGGGTAAGATTGGTGCAGTTGCAAATGATGTAGCAGATACCGATAAAGAGATTGCTGATTTAGAAGAGCAATTAAAAAAGAAAAAAGATTATAAAAAACATTTAGCAGAAAATGTATTACCTAACCTTTTTGCAGAGGTAGGATTATCAGAATTAAAACTAGCTGATGGCAGACACTTAAAAGTTTCCAATTATTATGGTGCTTCAATCAAAGATACTAAGAAAGAAGCAGCTTTTAGTTGGCTAAGAGACAATGGATTTGGTGATTTAATAAAGAACCAAGTTTCTTGTAGCTTTGGAAGGAATGAAGATGAGAAAGCTAAGTCGTTGATTAATACTTTGAATGATCGAGGTTATCAATCAATGCAACGTGAATGGGTCGAACCTTCCACCCTTCGCGCATTCATACGAGAGCAGCATGAAGCAGGTAAGCAATTACCTATGGATTTGCTTGGGGCTTTCGTAGGACAAAAAACAACGATAAAAGAATAAAGGAGAACGGCCAATGGCAAAAGCACAGGCAGTCGCTAAAGCGGCAAAACTAGATCTAGCAGTTCTTGCTAGTGATTCAAAGGATGCAAGTGGTTTCGGTAATCTTGACATGTCAAGAGATATTGCAATCCCTTACATCAACATACTACAATCTAATAGCCCACAACTTAATCCATCAAAAGCGGAATACGTTGATGGCGCTAAAGTTGGACAGTTTTATAACACTGTTTCACAAGAAGTCAGTGATTCACTTAACGTGATTCCTGTTCTTTATCAACTACGATACGTAGAATGGAAACCACGTGAGCAAGGTGGAGGGTTCGTTGAATCCCATCATGCAGATAGTGGAATCCTATCACAAACTAAACGTGACCAAATGACGTTTAAAGATGTACTACCTAATGGTAATTACATTGCAACAACCGCATATCACTATGTCCTTGTACAAGGTAAAGATGGTACGTGGTCCCAGGCTGTTATCAGCATGACATCTACTCAATTAAAAAAGAGCAGACGTTGGAACAGCTTAATGTTGACACAAAAAGTTAATGGTCCATCGGGAAGTTTTACTCCACCGACATACGCTATGATTTATAAATTTACTACTGTTAGTGAATCTAATGATCGTGGTAGTTGGTTTGGGTATCAAGTTGAGAAAGCAGGTCAAGTTGAGGACGCTGGTTTATACGATGACGCAAAGTCATTTTCAACCGCAGCATCAAGAGGAGATGTTGAAGCTAAACCTACTGTAGAGGGGGAGCCAGTAAAAGAGGCACCTAAATCTAACAACACAGAAAGCAAAGAAGACGTACCGTTTTAGGTAAGTCTTCTACTTTAAACTGGAGGTTTAGTGGAAAGATTCAAATCTATATTTGAAGGCTTAGATGTGGCTTATGGTCAGCATCAATCCGAAGGGAAGCGTGCTGACGGTAAGCAGGAGGGGAAATCATACATTGTTAAAAAAGTCGTTGAAGAAGAATTATGGAAGGCGCACCTTGATGGCGTGGGTCCTTCTCTTGGTATTATTCCTATTAGGGCTGACAACACTGCCAAGTGGGGCTGTATTGATATTGATACTTATCCTATTGATTACAAAAGAATAATAAATAGTATTAGAAATTTACAACTACCTTTAGTTCCATGTAGATCTAAAAGTGGTGGAATGCATATATTTTTATTTCTTAAAAACCCAATATCCGCCAAATTAATACGAGAGAAATTACGAGAGGTTGCATCTGGTCTCGGATATTCCTCTGTAGAAGTATTCCCCAAGCAATCAACCATACTAATAGAAAAAGGAGATCTAGGTAATTTCCTAAACCTTCCATATTATAATTCCAAAAGTACAACGAGATACGCCTATAAAGATGATGGAACAGCGGCGACATTGCCAGAGTTCTATTCTTTATATGATAAGTATGTTGTAAAAGATATAGACAAAGTTGCAATCCAAGTATCTGATGAAGTCATAAAGGATGGTCCACCTTGTTTACAACAATTATGCTCACAAGGATTTCCAGAAGGCACACGTAATAATGGTTTATTTAATATAGGTGTGTATCTACGTAAGTTTGATCCAGACAATTGGAAAACATTATTAGAAAAATACAATCAAGATTACATGACACCACCTTTATCAGCATCAGAGGTTGTGACAGTTCAAAAACAATTAGAGAAAAAAGAATATAGTTATAGATGTAAAGAACCGCCAATCAATTCATATTGTAATGCTAAAGTATGCAGAGGAAGAAAACATGGTATAGGTGGTAATGGAGCATCATTAGAGTTTAGTGCACTAACAAAATTAGAAACAGATCCACCTGTGTGGTTTTTAGATGTTGGTGATAATCGTATGGAATTACAAACAGAGGAGTTGCAGATACAAACTAAGTTTCAAAAGAAATGTATGAATAGTTTGAATCATATGCCACCTCTAGTAAAACAGTCAGTATGGCAGGAAAACATAGAGAGATTAATGATTAATCTTAATACTATTCCTGTGTCTGATGATGGGTCATTGGCCGGTCAGTTTGAAGCTCACCTCCAGGAGTTTTGTACTGATCGTGCCCAGGCTCTAAATCGAGACGAATTATTATTACGTAAACCTTGGACGGAAGACGGCATTACATGGTTTAGATTAAAAGACTTACAAGATTATCTTACAAGAAATAAATTTACTTATTTTAATACTGGTCAATTAGTACAAGCATTAAGACATTTAAAAGGTAAGAGTGAGAAATATAATTTAAAAGGTAGAACAGTGAGAGTGTGGGGTGTGCCTGCATATCAACAACAAGATTCTGCGTTTGATATAAAGGAGGTAGATGGTGCACCGTTCTAAATTACCAAAGATTAAAAAAGGTATGTTAGCTGAACAAGTAGCTATTCAATATTTATTACAAGCAGGATTTTTTGTTTTTAAAAATTTGTATGGTGTAGGTCCAGCAGATTTAATAGCAATAAATGAAAAAGGTAACGTGGAGATATATGATGTTAAAAGTGAAAGTTATCGAAAGACTTGGAAACCAGGAACAAGGATTTGTAGAAAATTAACATTAGAGCAAAAAAAATTAAAGATGAAGTTTATATTCGTAGATAAGGATGGGTCATGCAAAATAAGACAAAGATAATATTAGGTCCTCCTGGCACCGGCAAGACACATAACTTATTGAATCTTGTAGAACAGGAATTGGCTAAAGGCACACCACCTGATCGCATTGGCTTTGTTGCATTTACCAAGAAAGCGGCAACCGAGGCACGTGACCGGGCAATGAAGAAGTTTAATTTAGAAGAGCAACATCTTCCATATTTTAGAACACTACATTCATTTGCGTTTCATCAGTTAGGATTAACTAAGTCAGAAGTTATGTCACGTGATAATTATAAAGAGTTTGCACAAACATTTGGTATGGATCTAGGATCTGTTACAGATGGTAATGATTCGGGAGGTATATTTACTACGGATAACATGTTGATAAATGAAGTTAATTTAGCACGTATGAAATGCATGGAGTTAGAACAACATTATAATGAATCTAATTTACAAGACATTTCTTGGCATGGATTACTAAGAGCTCAAAGATCATTAGAAGAATTTAAAAAGAAAAAAGAAGTATTTGATTTTACAGACATGATAGAACTATATTTAGATTCTGGTCCTTTACCAAAACTAGATGTAGTCTTTGTTGATGAAGCGCAAGACTTATGTAAATTACAGTGGCGCATGGTTCATAAAATATGCCAGAATGCTAAACAAGTTTATGTTAGTGGTGATGATGACCAAGCTATTTACCGTTGGGCCGGTGCAGATGTAGAGCACCTTATTAAATTAAAAGGCGATAGAGAGGTATTACAACAATCGTATAGATGTTCTAAAGTTATACAAAATTGCTCACAAAGAATAATTGGGCGTGTAAGAAACCGTATACCTAAAAGTTGGAAAGGGACTGATAGGAATGGATTTGTACAATACCATAATTATCCTGAAGGAGTTAATTTACGAGAACCAGGGAGTTGGTTAGTCATGGCTAGAACTAATTATATGTTAGATGAAATTGAACGTGACATAAGATTACAAGGAATGCTTTATAAAAGAAATAATAAATTACCTATATCTAGTAAACTTTTAAACGCTGTAGAAGCTTGGAAGAAATTAAATAATGGTGAGCATGTAGCATTACCAGATGTAAAAGATATATATTCATATATGTCTAGTCAAATAGGAATTGAAAGAGGTCATAAAAATCTTAAGATGGCTGACAAAGAACAATATGAATTAGAAGAGTTAGTTATGCATCATGGATTACTTATGGGAGGTAGACCATGGGACGTAGCTTTTGATAAAGTAGGAAATAGAGATAAAGAATATTTACGTGCAATAGAAATAAGAGGTCAAGTATCAACCAATCCTAAAATTAATCTTAGTACTATTCATGGAGCCAAAGGAGGAGAAGCAGATAATGTTATGTTGCTGACAGACTTATCAAGAAAGTCACAAGAAGCAATGGAAGTAGATTCAGATGATGAATGCCGTGTATTTTATGTAGGAGCTACACGTGCTCGTAACCAACTACACATAGTACAACCACAGAGAGAAGGAGGGTTCATAATATGAACATGACTAAAGAAGAAATATTAGCTGAAGCTAGTAGAATAATATCAAGAGATAGAAATTTATCTCATGGGGATGCATTTCAAAACCATGCAGAAATTGCTGAATTTTGGAATATATTTTTAGATAAAAAGTTACAACCAATGGCTAGTATTACAGCTGAAGATGTAGCTTTAATGATGGTGTTATTAAAAATATCAAGAAACACTCAAGGTAAGAAAAACAACATGGATAACTTCATTGATATGTGTGGTTATGCAGCAATAGCAGGAGAAATTAATGACACAGGATCTTTTTAAACAAGTCGTATCACATTGGGTAGCACCTACAACATTTCCAACCATAGAAGGAAGAGTTGCAATTGATTTAGAAACTTGTGATCCAGACTTAATAAAACACGGACCAGGATGGCCAACTAAGAAAGGTAAGGTGATTGGTATAGCAATAGCTACTGCGTCTTTTAAAGCTTATTATCCTATTTCACACGAAGGCGGTGGAAACATGGATGAAGATAAAGTTATTAAGTATGTAAAATCAATTTGTGATGATGATTCAATAGAAAAAATATTTCACAATGCGCAGTATGATATAGGTTGGTTATGGACACTTGGCATAGAAGTCAAAGGTAGAGTGCATGACACTATGGTAGCAGCAGCTCTTATAGATGAGAATAGATATTCATATACACTCAACAGTATTGTTCATGAATATCTAGGAGAGTTTAAAAATGAAACTAAACTTAAAGAGGCAGCAGCTGCATTTGGCGTAGATCCAAAATCAGAGATGTATAAATTACCAGCAGAGTTTGTTGGAGAATATGCAGAAGCTGATGCAGATTTAACTTACAAGTTACATGAAAAGTTATCGTGGGAGATTGTTAAAGACAATCTTACAACAGTGTATGATGTAGAGTGTAGATTAATAAAAGTTATTTTTCACATGACTAGACGCGGTGTTAGATTTGATGAAGAAAAATGTATTAATTTAAATGACAAATTTAGAAATAAAGAAAAGAAGTTAATGAAACGTATTAAAGATTTAACTAATCTTGATATAGAAATATGGGCAGCAGCCTCTATTGCTAAAGCGTTTGATGCATTAAATTTACCTTATGAAAGAACGGACAAAACTAATGCACCATCATTTACTAAAATGTTTCTGACAGATCATCCACATGAACTGCCAAGATTAATAATGCAAGCACGTGAATTAAATAAGTTAAGAGGAACTTTCTTGCATGGATTGATGAACTATACAGAGGAGGGTAGAATACATGCTCACATTAATCAAATTAGGTCTGATACTGGTGGCACTGTGTCTGGTCGTTTTTCTTATAATCACCCTAACTTACAGCAAGTACCCAGCCGTGGTCAGTTTGCGAAAGATGTTAGGAAGTTATTCATTCCTGAGATGGGTGAATATTGGCTCAAGGCAGATTACTCGCAACAAGAACCAAGGTTACTTACTCATTGGGCCTGCCTCGTCGAACAGCCAGGTGCTAGGGAAGTACAGGAAGCATATCATAAAAAAGACCTCGACTTTCACCAACAAACGGCCAATATGGCGGGTTG
>VTLG01003414.1_pt1 | contig 17017 bp, 8 predicted proteins | sample 4694571 | NCBI WGS metagenome assembly VTLG01 (sample SAMN12604809, study PRJNA352737) | marine metagenome | biome: ENVO:00000447; feature: ENVO:00000209|ENVO:00000569|ENVO:01000036; material: ENVO:00002151; isolation source: viral sequences binned using virsorter ...
TTAGCCTCCTCTACTATTCCTTTAGCTATTTCTTTTCCTTCAAGACCCATCTCCCTTAATCCTTGCACAAGATCACCCATCGTGTCTGTAATCCCTGTCTGCTTTCCAATCTTTTTAAACGTTCGGAACTGCCCGGTCTCTTTAGTAGTTAACGTTCCGGTGGGCAGTCCTTTTACGCTCTGTTGATACCGATACTTCAGAAGTTCTTGTAACGACTCATCGGCATACTTACCCGATAGAGCATCCTCCATTATTTTGTCCACATCCGCCTTTTCCTGCGCTTTTTTCGTAGCGACAGCTTGTCGTGCTGCCGCTGCTTTCTTGTCGGCTTGTGCCTTGGCTTGTACCTCGGCTGCACGCTGGGCGTCAATCTCTAGATCTTTGAGGGTCGCGTATGGGTCGGGACTACCCCCTGCCCCCTGATCCATCGCTTTAATTTTTGCTGTATCTAGTGTTTCAGAAAGCGGTTGATCCGGCTTTAATCTTCCTTCCACGTCACCGAGTAATTTTTGAGATGTGTCTAACTCATCAAATTTGGTAATTGGGTCGAGTGATGGGATAGGCTTCCGGGGGGGAGCTACATCAACGCCTCGTTGTCCCCCTTGAAAATACGCTGATGGCTCGCCAGCACCGCGAGGTCTACGTACATTCCCCGGTAGTAGTTCGGGCAGCTTGCTCGGCCCCTTCCCCTTTGGTTTAAGTCCTTTTAAACTCGGTATAGCCAGCTCACCACCAATACCCAATATAAAGTCAAGCCACTGTGACGCATTTCTATCGAGTGATGGGTTTTCATCCTCGTGCCGTCGTTGCGTTGTTCTTCCATCCTTCATACCAAACCAACCGCTTCGTCCTGCTTGCCCAAACGTAAGAACTTGTCCTAATCCTTGCATAGCACTTTTTAATCTACGTTTCGTTTCTCCCTTTTCCCCACCTATTGTAGCAAGCGGGTGGGAACGAACTAACTGAGAATACAAGGTGCCAACACCCTCTATCATTTCAAAAACTCGCATCCATTGGCGTGACTTACCCTCTTTGGTCTGCATCAAAGGGGCCAATCCTTCCATCGCATTTTTAGGACTGAAAAGACCTTCAGTAACAGCCTCTGGCGTACCAATCGTAGATGGACCAAACCCCTTTTCTTTAAGAAGCTTACCCATCGGATTATTTTTATAGTACTCTGCCTCCTCTGCCTTCCGTCTCTTTATTTCGTCGTACCAAGGTTTATATTTTTTTGAACTCGGTAAGCCTGACAATGGCCCATCATCTGACCGATGCAACCGCTTAAGTTCACTCTGGAGCTTCGCATCTGACATGTCACGAAATTTACGAGGACGTGTATCCCTACTAGGAGCAGGATTTTCTTTCTGTGCTTTTTTTGCTTTCTTAGTATCGTCACCAAAAACCATATAAGAGAAACGTTCAAACAGGCTGCCGGGAACTTTCTTCTTGGATAGTCCGCCATCCTTAAAATACTGAACCGGCCCACCAGTAGAAAATCCCCCTCCGCCCTTTCCACCGCTATCATTAATAGATTGGAGGAAACCTACTCCAACGCTATCTACAGCACTTTTCCTAACAACAAACTCGCCGGGGGTAAGCATAGCGGGAACCGTATCAGTACCATGTGGTGTAAATATGCCACCAGCCGCCATCCTTATAATCCCACCAGAAGCTTTATTTTGTTTTGCGGCCTTTGCTTGATTCCACATGTCTATCGTTGATTTTCGCATAACGTTGACAGGAGGTTTTCTTCCAAATATCGCCTCTGTAAACTGTGCTTCTTGAGGCGACCAAGTGTTTGGATACCATCCACCGTCCGCAGGTTTTTTGAGCGCCCACGTTCTTACTAAATCAAGTAAACCAGTTCCGGCCCCTGATTTTTGCTTAAACTGTGTAAGCTTAGGGGCTCCAGCTTTCGTCAGATGAAATATTCTTGGATTTTTTCTAAGTACAGCCTTACCATTTGCGTCAAGCTCTTTTTCAAAAAGAGCGTTGGTCATGAGGTTTATATCCCATGCCAATGACGCATCAGGAAAGCCAGAAGCCGACATCAACGCATTGGACTCTTTTAGCCAATGAAGATCAAACATTGTGTTATACGCAAAGGGAAAGAGCGCTTTAAAATTGGCTGCACTGGGATCTAACTGATGGAAGAATCTCCTGCCTCTACCCACTCCGGCTTTTCTTCCGTATCTTGGAATCGTTGCCTTAGCACGTTTTCCATCAATCATTTCCCCTCTTACTTGACCCATCCAATTAACAGCGTCGGGTATATTAGCTAAGTTAACGGCCTTATCACGGGCGGCTTTTTTAGCCTTAAAATCTTCAATTATAGCCTCGCCTTTTGCTTTCTTAGCTGCCGCCGCCGCATTCTCATCCTCTGCCTTTTTTCGAGGCGCATTTACTACATCTCTACTTATACCTAAATAATCTGTCAAAGCTTGTAATTTGTTTACGAGTACATCTGCGTCAGAAAGCCCTGCCGCTCGCTGCGCAACAGCCCCTCCCGCAGGGAGGTTGCCCTGTAAATGATTAAAAACCGAAGTCCACAACCCCTCAATATTACTTAATTCTGCAAATGTCTTGTGACTCAAACTTTCTGTAGGAAAATTAGGCCATCTAGTTAGATTAAACGCGAGATTACCTTTACCTTTAAATAAGCCTGCGCCACCACCACCCGGCCCATAGTTATCAACCAACGCTTTAAAATCTGGAACTTGGTTAATTCCATATTTCCTTACCCGTCTCATATTCTTGTGAACGGTATCCGTAAACATTTGGTGCGGAAGTCTGTGAGCGGGGAAATTCCCTCTTCGCACCGTTCTTGGTCCTATCGCAAGCAACCTAAGCTTATCGAACAGAACAGATTTTTGATCCCAGTCCATGGGGTCTGCAACTGGACCCTGATCTCTGCCACCCGATTTATAATATTGAGTTAAAGATCCTGCTATGTCTTTTTGCTTGAACTTATGTTTAAGCCAATTAGCGTATGTTTTTCCTGCACTATGAGTGTATTCTCTCTCTGCTCCTTTAAATTGTTTAAAAGCCGCCGCAATGATCTCAGTGTCGGAAAATAGGTCTTTTTCTGCACTAGCAATAAGGCTATCTTTTACGCCCCCGTCCAAAACCGACTCCAGTTTTTCAAAGGGAAGATACTGCGCTTTACCCGATTTTGGCAGCATGACCTTCCAGCCTTGACCCCCCCAAAGACTTGAAGACAGATGATCTAAACTTACTTCTTTCTCTCCAATATCAGTTGTTCCCGTTTTTCTAGTGACACCAATATGGCTTAGACCTCTAGCTCCGGCAAACCTCGGAGATTTTGCACTCACATACTCCTGAAGTAAGCGACCATAAAATGGCTTACCTTCTTTAGAATATGGAAGAGCTTTCACTAATTCGTCGATTGAAACAGGCGAAGTCGCTCTCACACCTTCCGCGTGCCATTTCGTTCCGGCCCTTGAGGTGTGTCCCTTTCCCGTTCTTTGTGCTTTGTAAGCGTCAATACCTTGTTCAATTAGCGAGCCGCTATTACCCCCTCCAGCCCCCACCCAAAAAGACCAATTCTCTGCTAATTTTCTGTACCGTTCTTTGGGGTCTTCTGTTTTTAAGTGTTGGCCTCGCCATGGTGGATATCCAATGTACCGTTTTAATTTCCGTATTTGCGTACCGAAACCCTTACTCCCCCCTCTATGTTTTGGGAGACCGTCAGGCCGCATGAAGCCCACACCCCCTGCCCTACCTCCTGTTGTTGCTAGCCAATTTGCAAACTCAAAATATTCCCGCGCCTCTGTTACTCCTGCTTTTCCGGACTTCGTTGCTGGATACGCCGCACTAATAACCCCTCCACCAAATCCGACACTCTTTCCGGCAATGCCAAACGGTCTATTCTTAGATACAAATTGATCCCCCCAAGGGGTCGCACTTCCTGCAACCGCGTCAAATAAACGTCCACTTATACCTGACCTGTCACTATTCCTTATTGTTTTCATTATACTATCGGGAATATTTTTACCGGCTTGCTTCCACGATCTCATTTTGGAAACAGGGTCTGTTGGACCGGCTGCATGTATAACAGCTCCGCCACCTGCAAAATATTGTGTTCCACCGCTATTAATAGAACTCAAAATTCCCATATTCTTAGATGCGGCTTTTTTGTTAACGACAAATTCTCCGGGCGTTAACATAGCAGGAACTGTATCAGTTCCCTGTGGAACAAATGTTCCTCCGGCAGCATAAACCACGCCTCCAGTTGCTTTTCCTTTGGCAGCTTTAGCCCTATCAGTTATGTTCTGCTGCTGTCTCATGTTCGCATCTAACATTCTTTGAGATTCAGCAATAGATGTGGTAGTTCTGCGTACTTGTTCGTCAAATTTTGATAAACTACTACCATCGGGAAGAAGCATCAATAAACTGGTAACTTTATTAAACGCCTCTTCGCTTCTTATAAGAATATTACCAATGCGACCTAGCCCAAGCCGTTTTAATGTCCTGTGACTTTCCTCGGCAATACCTGTTTGCTTACCTTGCATTTTTGTGATGGCATCACTAAATGCTATTTTCATTCGGCTGTTTAGATCGGCAGCACTAACTGGGCCACCTTGTGCGTCCAGTAAAGCAACTTTCATTTCATTTCGCATTGACCCAACGATTTGGTCAGCTACATCTGCTCCTGTTCCTTCACGCACTAAAGCAACACGAATATCATTAAGTCTATCCTCAAAATTACTGGGCTTCTTACCCGTTGGATCAATCGCTGTAAAACCTCCTACAGCTCCCGATGCTACTCTTCCCCGTTGAAGTTTTTGCCATCTTTCCCTTGCGTCACGAGAAGCCTTAATAACACCCATATTATCTCTGAGAGCATTAAGATTATCTTCGTCTCTAACGTCTATGCCCATTTTTTGCAGAGTGTTTATAGCTTTTACACCCTTGTCAGCAGACACCCTTTGCTGTTTAGCTTCTTCCATTCCTTGCTTTAATTGTTTCTCTTCTTGTTTTAGGAATATACCGTGAAGACCATCAACTAATTCTCTATGAAGATCCTTAAGGTCAGTATTCAATCTTTTTCGATCATCTTCCATTCCTTGAAGAAGTGTCTTTTGTGCGCGTTCTGCCTCTTTTTGAATTTGCGCCATTTGGCTAATGAGGCCCTGTTCTTGTTGAGTGGCCTCCATAATTTGTTTCTTTATGCCGTCTGGCATTTTTCCAAAGAGTCGCTCCATCTCCCGAATAGTCAAAGACGCTTTAGCTTCTGAACCTGTTTTTCCTCCAAATATTCGTATATTTTTAAACTGGTCCAATACGCCCATAACAGCAGGTCGCATATCTTGTGGAATAGCATGTAGGCCCTTACCAACAGCAATGGTGGTAGCTCTAAAAGCTTTCATCATATCAAATCGTTGCTTATCAGTACCAAAAGCAAATTGGCTCATTGCATTAAGCATCGTTTGTCGTTTTTGCGCTTCTTCGGCAATACGTTTTTGTATTATGCCAACCCGTTGTTGTATGTTGGTATAATTTTGCAAGGCTTGATTAGTCTTGGCAAATTGTTCTTTTAAATTAGCATTTTCATTTATCAGGGCTTTTTGAGAGTCAACTAAATTGCCCATTGCCATTCCCGGCTCTAAGCCAAACTCAGCCAACCTTTTGTTGCTTCTTGCTATTGCGTCTTTAAGTCTAAGAAATTCGGCTGAAACTATTTTAAGATTTCCACCAAAACCAGATATTTTAGTACCTTGTAATAATGCATTTTGTTGCTGATCAAAAATCGCTTCTTCAAACCCAAGCCCGGTTGGTCTTCCTTTTGCGGCCTGTATCCGTTTAAAATTTGCAGCCATTAAACCAATAATTGAAGCCTGTTTTTTAGCCATATCCACTTCAAGCTTGGTTCTCATGTCAAAAGCTTTTGCCATTCGTTTGCCAGCGCCATCAACAAATTTAGCGGCTGCCTGAAAAGCCTTTGCAGACTCCGTCATTCCCTTCATGATCTCTTTTACGGTGCCGTCCAAATCCTTTTGTATTTTTCCCCTGAATTTACCTACGCCGCCTTCGCCAGTGTCAGATAAAGCAGATATTCTAGCTCTAAGTTGACGCTTCATTGCGTCGGTCATTTTGACACCGGCAGATTCAAGTCTATCGACAATAATGTCTCCAGCGTTATCGCCAGCAATTCCTATATCATTAACCGCCCCAATTAACACCCCCGGCAATGAAGAGCTTACGTCTGCTATTTGTTTTAATTCTTCGCCAAGACTTACACCCGCTTCTCCAAAAACGGAAGCAACAAGATCAACCTGTTTTCTGAAAACAGACATGTCTACTATCTTAGATAGGTCTGCAAACGCGGGGCTGATTTGACCCATTGCCGCAGGACCAAAAGAGTTTCTGATAGATTGAGAAGTACTATCTAATACTGTATCAAACGCTTTAAGTCGTTGTTCGACAAGGGTGAATGCTGATATAGCATCTCTAGCAAATCGCATTTGTTTTGTCATTTGTTCAAGAGCGACCAGTTGTTCTCTTTGAGCAGCCGTTGCCTTTTTTCTTATTTCAATATTATCGTCTATTCTTTTGGCGAGGTCTTCCAAGCTGAATCCACTTAATTGCGCGAATTGTCGCAAGGTTTTTTTGCCCACAATTGCTTGCAATTCATCAAAACTTTTTGCGCTTTGTTCTAACTTGAGAATGTAAGCTGTCAGTGTTGGAATAGATTTTCTAACCGTGCCATTCAAATCTTCCATGGCGTCTGCCGTAGTTGCACCCTGAAAAGCTGCGGTAAGCTGATCCAAACCCTTAGAAATAACAGCAGCTTGTGATCTAGGAGAAGCCTTACCTTCAGAAACAAGTTTAAGACTTTCAGCAAAACTCTTTAAGGAGTCCTTAAGCTTTAAAGCCCTCATCGTGTTATCAAACTCCTCCATGTGGCCGCCTTTTGCTTTCCCGCGCCCATGACCAATCGCGGCACCACCAATAGCACCCACTCCTGCCACAACCCCAAGGGCAGTAAGTGATATCGGAGCAGTTGCAGCAGCAGCTACACCGGCAACAATTAATGCACCAAGACCGGCCCCGGTAAGACCCCCCACCATCGCCTTTCCTCTTGCGTCTGCTTCTTTGTCTCCTTGTCGACTAAAAGTATCAAAATCTTTTCTTGCTTGCTCAACTGCTACTGGACTTTTAAAACTTGATTCTAAACCTTTTAGGATATTTTTCGCACGATCTCTAGATTCTTGTTCTCTTGCTTTACTCCAAGCATATGCCCCTGCTGCCGCCAACCCGAACGCACCAACTAGGGTCTTGGTAGAAGTCGCCATCTTAGCTGTTAGCGAAGTAATCTGGGTTCCAAACAACATCATGCCTAGACCAAGGCTGGTTATCACTGGCATTAAAGCATCCAGTCCACGCGCCACGCCTGCGTATGCTTCACCCTGTTTTTTAATATGGTCTGTTAGTAGAGGTATAGCCATCATAAGTGCTATGCCTGCCATTCCACCGCCACCACCACCACCATCATCACCAGTGTTGCTACCGGTCGTCTTCTTAACTCCTCCTCTAGGAGTACCCTTGTTGAATTTTTGAACTTGACCACCGGCAGCAAACCTGCCAATTGTATTCATTCTTTCTAAATTACCGTAACCAATTCGCTGAGAAGATTTTTTATTGATTACGAATTCACCGGGGGTTAAGAGTGCGGGAACGGTATCAGTTCCAGCCCCACTAATATTTCCACCCTTGGCCTTTTGCCTAAATTTACCTTTAGGTGAGCCATGTAATCCCATTCCTTTCGATATAAACTGGTCCCTTTGTCTAGCAGCTCCCTGCGCCATTTTTGTAGATTTTTCGCTTGTAAATCCTGCAATAAGCTCAAAACTAGGCGAAGCTTTTAATGTATTGTCTTCGCGTGTCATCTTGCGTGTTTTAAATCTGCTCCCAAAGGTGATTTCATCTGCTGCAAGTTTATCACCCATTAATCCCTTTTTATTGTGAGATGTGCTACTTCTCGCTGCATCCGCTCGCACCTTGCCCCACATGCCATCCAGTGGCGCACTACCCCCAAATCGTTGCTGCCTTCCTCCTTTTAATTTTGCCCCCCTAGCAAGACCCCTTCTTAATATTTCTTCCCATGCGTTCCCCGACGCAAAGGCGTCTTTCCCATAAAACTGTTCAATTAAAAGTTGATCATTTGGTCTTTTAATACTGGTCCGTACTTTTAGATTGGGAAACTTTTCCTTGTGAGATGTATAATCTAATGTATCTGTTTTATTAAATTTATGTTGTTTTCTTCTAGCTCCAAATTTTACACCTTTCTGTTTCTCCCAAGTAACATCTCCGGGGTTGGCAGTATGTGCTTTCATCCTTCTTCTAGGCATATCACCAAACTTAACCGTGCCACCCGCAACATAACGATTAACCCGTTGTAAATTTTTTGGTCCCAGTTTTTTAACAGAGCTTTTCTTGATTACAAACTCACCGGGGGTCAACATGGCCGGAACGGTATCTCTATTTCCTGTACCCGGAACCATTCCACCTCTAGCAAAAGCATGAACACGACCGCCCTCGGCTTTGCCTCGTACCGCACCCATTCCTTTACCGGCACCCAAAGCCACCAATTTAGCCGCCCCAATTGTTGCCAGCATGGGTAATAAGGGAGCTATGGCGTCCGTTATTTTTATAACAGCCCTAGAAAGCTCAAGGGCTCCTTTGATCATACTTTGAAAGCCCTTGCTGGCCATCAACTCACGAAACAGCGCTTCAAATTCTTGTCTGACCTTTTGAAGCTGAACTGCTAATGCCTGTTGAGCTTTTGCTGCATCTTCAGTTAAACTTTTACCCCCAGCCTGAGAAACAGTTAGGGCTTTTTGAGCTTGGTTAAATTGTTGGATTAGAGGAATTACCTTGGAAACCTGTCTAAATCCACCAAGCTGTTCAACAATTTGAGAATAACGAACGTCTCTAGGGTCAAGACCTTTAAGGGCCACATTGAGCTTACGAACCGCCTCATAAGGTCCAACAAAATGCCCCTCTACGTTTTGCAATTCAACCCCTAATTGCCTCATAAATTGAATTGTTTTGGGCCGCTGCATTCTAGTAAAGATAGTTCTAAAACCAGTAGCAATTGTTTCTGCTGTTTCACGAGTCGTAGAACGTACCGCCGTAAAAAGAGAATTTAACTCTTGCAAATTACCACCAGCAGCCTTAAACGCTCCACCGGCTCGCCTGATAGCTACGCCAATGTCAGAAGCTTCTACCGCGAAATTAGCAGCCAAAGCATTAATTCTGCCTAGCTCCCTTTCTAGATGTTTAGCTTCTATGCCAAACTGTCTCATTGCAGCAATAGCAGTTTCAGTGGTATTTTTTATATCATCAAAAGTAGGAGCTAAAGTTGTTTTAGCCAAAGCTTCAAGTGAATGCCTAACGTCATCAGCGGTCATACCAGTCTGAGCTAAAGTTTTAGCCGTTTTTACTAAGTTGGCAGAAGACACCCCCATAGTTGTTGATAGCTTGGTAATTTCCTTTTGAAGACCGCTCAAGCTCTTCATAGAAGTGCCAGTAACCTGAGAGACTTTAACCATCTCTCTTTCAAAATCAATGGCAGCTTTTGTAGATTCTCGGATGGTTTGAGTTACGGCATTAATTATCATCCGGGCCATGTCATATCGCACTAAATAGCCCAGCGTACCTTTTAATGCCTGACCGAAATTCTTAGTATGTTTTGAGGCGGTTCGTGCGCTAGTACCAACACTCTTAACATTTTTACTGATTTTATCTAAATTTTGAGCAGCTCCCTTTGGAACCTTAACATCAACATTAGCTTTAACACCAGCCAACTGCTGTTGCATATTTCGTACAACACCTCTTATATTTCGAGGCGGACGTAATCGTATTTCTGCTGTAAGCACAAAGGGGGCTGCCATAAATAACCTCTCATAAAAATAGGCGTACCGATATCGCAGTTAAGCAAATCGACACGCCTACTTTCCAATGTATACTATTCGGTATTATCTACTGCTTGTGTTTCCTTTTTAGGTGGTCGTCCCCGTCTCTTTGTAGCCGGTTTAGCTTCTTCTTCAGCTTCAGCTTCAGCTTCAACAGCCTCTTCTTCTTTCTCTTCTTGACCGGGAACCGGTACAGGGTTTCCCGAATCATCTAAAAATGGAGAAAAATTAACATCATTGTCCCCGTCTTCATTAACACGGTTCCCATCAATGTCCACAAAAAATGTGGTGCCATCCTCTTCGTAGTCAATAAACCTACCCTCTTCATTAACAAATCTTCCCTCATGATCAACTAGTTTTCCATCAGAATTAATAAGTCTTAATTCTGCGTCAACAAAATTATATTGTTTTAGGAATTTATTTTCTGGTAAAGTTTGATCATAGTTAGCATCCAACCCATACAACTGTTCCGCCAACAAACGAGCAGCTTCTACAGCGTAAGGATGAACGGCACTGTTTTCATATTCTTCCGCACTAGCAAAAACCGTTTTACCGCCTTCATCAACCATGCAAGCATGGACTAAAAAATTAAATCTGGCGTTATCGGCTTGACCCTCTGCGGTGTTAGAATCTATTACGGTTCTTTCTGCTATTAAACCACGAAACTCTTCTCGCTTCTCTCGCATTTCTTTAGCAAGTTCAGCTGCTTCTGAAAGTTTAATACCGCCACTATCAATGGCTCTTTCATTATCACTTAATTTTTTAACAATATCATCATATTGTCTTTGTTTGTCATCATTCCAAACATCTTGTTCGCGCAAAATGTCATCTAGCTTTTGTCTCAAAATAGCGCCAGATTGAAGGGCGTCTCTAAAAGCCCTGTTGTACGCCAATTGCGCTTGTCTATTAATTGCAGAATCTGGGGTCTTTATATAAACAGTCTTTTTCTTGCCATCTACATCCTCAGATTCAACTTTCGTCCTATCTTTAGCCATTGTCTTCTTCTCCTTCTCCTGTGGTTCTATTAGGTTTAAACGGAATAGATATATGATATCTTAACCAACTGACATCATAATGAGCCATCTCAGCTTCTAAATTTCTTATTTGATTATTTCCCCTGTCCAATATTTCTGCTCTAACTTCTTCAAATAAGTCTTTCATGTGTTGTTGTTCTGGGGTTAGTTCGTCTCCGTCTTCATGCCCCCACAAAAACCCAAAATGTTTTTCAACGGAGCTTAATGCTCCAATCATAGTGGTTTGTACTTTTTTCTGCGATATTTTTAACAGTCTTTCCTTGGAAACCGCCTTATATCTCTCATCTTTGTCTGTTTTAAATTTGTCTGATTTTCTTATTAAGTTGTCATATTCCTCCATTATTGCATTCCTTTCTATTATTGAGCGGCGGCAATTTCAGCTTTGAGGTCTCGTTGCACGTCATCAAATTTATAATATGGTACACTTCCTTTGTCTTTCATTTGTTTTGATCTGTGATCTCTGACTCGTTGGCCCTCTAGGTCATTTAAGTTTTGTACTCTGTCCATTTCTTCTTGACTTTCCGGTCTAAGGAAAACATCTTTTGCGTCGGGGTGTTTGCCTGTTATTTCTTCTAATGCCGCCTGTTCTTGTTCCCGTCTTCTCTTCTGAGACTGAGCTGCTAACCATCCATCTAAAGCGTCGTCATCTTGTACTACATCGTCTGGTGGAGCCTCAGAAGACTCGTGTATTGAGTCATACATTGTTGACCAGCCTATCAATGTTTTTTGTTCTGGTGACAACTCTGTTGAGGCTTTGCCGAATACTTTTCCCTCTTTTTTTCCAGTACTCCAAATGCTTCGCCATGGCTCCGTATTAGCCAGACGCCGTAATTTTTTCTCATCTAGCATGTTTTGCTTATAGTAAAGCAATACGTCTTGTACGCTAACATCTTTCCAATCATATCTACTACCGTCTTCATAAGTAGTAGTATTTTCAATTACCCAATTCCATCTAGCAAATGTCGCAATACCTACCGCATTAGAAAAATCATACGAATGTTTCAAAGTAAATAAGTCTAATTGTATCTCTTCTTTTGCACGAAGAAGTTTTCTTGCAATTTCTCTGCTTGCCTTTTTAAAAAAGGACTCATAAACATTTATTTTTAATTTTTCAATTTCTTTTTCAATCGCTTTTAATTCCGCTTCTTTTTCTTCGTTCCATATCCCATGTTCTTCCAACATTTCTTTCGATTCTATTGGACACATCGTTCCTTCTATTAACGCTTCATCATAAGTATCTTTAAACACTAGTTGTGCTTGATAATTTTGATCTACAGTAAGCGGATTAATACGAAGAGTCAAATTATCGTTCACTCTATATAGTAAATATCCAGCACTAATTCTGGCTACTAAAAATTCCCGTTCATAAAATTCCATAGAACTCTATTGACGGGAATATTAAAATAACCATAGTGTTTTCCCATCCCCTAAAAGTCAGTACGTCTACTTGCCAATTGCTATCCTAAGTATTTAAGTTTGGCTATCGCAGCAATATTCCGTACTGACAACAAGGACGGGGGGATATCCCCCCGTCCATATTGCCTAATTAATACCTTATTTACGTAACAGTTAAATCATTAAAGTTACGATAGGAATAACTAATCGTAGCGTTTTCACCGCCAGTAGAGCCACCGCCCCACGTAACAGTTTGCAGCTTATTCTTAGTTCCTAAATTAAACGTATGATTACCTGCGGCAATGCTAATAGTTCTTGTTGCAACATTTTGCTGTTCTGGATAAGCATTTACATTCATGCCACCAATAGCAAGTGTTTCAACTTCACATGTAACTTCTACCGGATAAGTAACATACCTATGATATGGAAGTTTCTGGCCAAGAACATTAATTTCTTCACGACCAAAATCAACACTAACCGTAATGTTAGTAAGTTTAGCTCCAGCGCCAACGTCGGACGACAAGTTGCTAACGATGGTTGAAGTATTAGTAACGTGCTGTCTACGCTTAACATTACCGTCCATATCAGATGACGGTCCAGACATTCTACCAGTAGCCGTACCCCATTCAGCATGATTACCCACCATCGTAATGGATTCAGTTAAGTTACCATCAGTTGGGAAGGTGAACGTAGCCGAAGATACGTACATACCAGAACAAAATACAGTAGTGTCAGGATCTGCTGCACCAAAGTTTTCAACGGTATCGGCATAAACCGAAAAGTAAACGTCGGCTCTGTTATTTTGCAGTGCGGAAATAGTTCCAGTACCACCCATAGCTCTGGTATAGAGCAAGGCATGATCATCTAAAACTCTTTCTACTGTAACTTCTACGTCAGGCACTTCTTCGATATCTTGATACAAAGATAGCTGGCCCAATTGGAAAACTTGTTCCAAATTAAACGTAGTGGTAATGCCTATGCTTTGTACGCCAGACACAAAGTCAGCTGCGGCTAATGCACCACCACCCTTGGTTGGGCCATCGGGGGTGCCAGCGCTAATTGCTAAGGCTTCAATAGCCCAATATACTCTTTTTGCTGCCATGTTTATTCTCTCCTAAAACGGGTTAAATTGTTTTACCATTGTATTATACACCAAAATGTATAGTTTTTTAAGTAATTACCTCTGCGTTAAGTCTAACTACACCATGGTGTAAATTAGGGCTTATTGCATAGCCTTCCTGTATTCTGGCATCTTTAAATGTCAATCTTCCGTCCGTAGCACCCCATCTATATCCCTTTTTCTCTATTGATCCTGTTTCGTGTCCGCTGGGCTTAACTAGATCAGGATATCTAAGCCCGCTGGGTTTCACCGACCCCCTGTAATCCAGTGGAAAAGCGTTGTTTCTTCCTATTCTATCACTGTCAAACATATAAATAGTTTTTTCGTCCTGAAATGAAACCATGTCTAACAATTTGTCCCTTGTATAAGCATCTTCCGCTAATACGTGAAATACCACATCAGTATTAACAAAATGCTTTAATGATCCTAAAGCATAAGGATCTAGAGTGCGCCTAGAGGTTGTATCTACTGCCAATACAGGCAACTGAAGCCTATTCTCAGCCAATTGAGAATAATCCCCAGACGCCGTGTAGTTAAAATCACCGTCTGCTCTCTGAGATCTATACTGTATTTCCCTAAAAAACCTTTCATCTGCTGGAACCACGTTAACCCATTTATAACTAAACTCAGCAGTTACAGCTTTTGTGGTAGCAACAGCGCTGTCAAATATAACCCTTCCACGGGGGTAGTCTATGTGATGTCCATATGTAGAGTCTCCAGAGGCATAAAATGCCCCGTCAACAAAAACACCAGAAACACCGGGGCTTTTCCAGTTTTGCGTTACCAACGGCTGTGTATCGCCAGATAAACCACTCTGCCAAACCCAATTAGACCTAAACCCTTCCCACACTTGACCTTCAGTATAACGAGGATCATCTACCAGTCTCAATTTATGTTTGTCTCCGCCGTAGTGTCCCGATGTAGGAACTTTTATATTAAAAAATCCGCCCCTATCTAAAAATGCCCAATCAAAAAATTCAATTATATTATCCCCAAGTAGGGGAGTAAGGGTACTGTCCCCCATATTGTCGATTTTGTTAAGTTTTAAGTGTTCGTTTGCCATATTAATTACCGCTAAAATATTGGTTCATTAGCTGATTTAATACCTTAAGCATATTGTTTCTTACGCTAGGATCATTTAATGCACGACTTATAAAATTATCATCTACGGTTCCAGAATATGCAGAATCAACCCTCCATACAGACCCTGTAGATCTTTTCATTTTGGCTTGACCGCTGCGTCCATGACCTCCGTATTCTACAATATAATCTGAAACAATAATTTCTTGCCCTCGCTTTAGTAGCCAGTCTAACCAGTCCAAAGTAACTATGCGATTATATCTTTTGGAATAATACTTTATGCTACTATCAGGCATGTTTGCTATATTACTAAAATCTGTTGGTTGAATAGATATGCTTAATCCCCCTTGCAAACCAACACTGCCTTTCACAAAGGTTTTTCTTGCTATTAATTCAATTGAATCAGCTACAGCTTCTGCTATGTCCTGTGGTACATTTGTTGCCAATGATGGATATAGCCCTAACTGTCCTTGTAGCTTACCTCCTCGTAAAGATTCCATTTCATCAGTATCTAAAATGGCCTGTTGAACTACTGATTTTAACACTGACCGACCACCTATAGCCATCGCTTTCATTGCTTTGTCTGCTCTTATAGCTATCCGACGCATAACCTGTTTTGCTATTTCTCTGTTTGATTGTGTTAGATGAACTGTTAATTCGTTCATTATACTCTCTCCCAAAAGATAACAACGTACTGAGTTGGGTTTTGTTTAAACCCTTGAGGAAATGGCTCAGAGAGCCTTTTATATCTACCCTGATTATGCGCCCCTACAGAAACTAATAATTCTTTGGCTTTAGCAATATCAGCATAGTCGGACATATATCCTATCGTTTGAATAACGTTGTTGGGAACGTCGGCTTCAAATCCTATATCAATAAAGTTTTTTCGATTGTAGTAAACTCTCATTTCCACCGACTTTGTGGTTTCGACTAATTTGACACCCTTTCCTCCACACAAAGGACACGGCGTGCCCCTATTAAAGGGGATGGGTCCACCACTCCTATAAGAATTTACAGACCGCCCCCCTATACTATTGTTAAAACAATTTGAACATCGTTCCTGTTTCTCAGGATATACAAGTGTACAAGTTTTGTTAAAAAGCAAGATAGCTTCATTCAATTTATCAAATACACTATTAGGAATATTAATGGCCATTAACTACCCCCTTTAGTATTAAAGTGCCGTAATAATTTCGATTACAATATTCCTGAGTTATCATATCTAGAATCAAGTTTAGTTTGCAAAGTACCAAGACTTGCCGCGTCATTAATACCCGCCGTTGTACCTTTGGCTACAGAGCCGCTACCTAGATCGCTAGTGTCTCCTGCGGACAGTGTGTATTTAGACCCATAAGCTGCTGTACCAGCACCTTTTGGTGCGCCAACAACAACAGTATAATTTTTAACAACACTATTACTTGCTTGTGCATGATCACATATATCTAAAGCCATTTTTTATCTCCCTTATGAGGATTCAAGTTCAGAAATTCTTTGTTTAGCGTCATCCAACTCTTGTTTCAGCTCCTGTAATGCTGAAACCAAATGAACATTAATTATGTGCGCGTCAATAGATTTGAGGGGCGTGTTTTTAACATTTCCAGTTGTATGACTTTTTAAGGTTACGTTATTTAAACTGACAGCTTCTGGAAATACTTCTTCAACTTCCTGAGCTATAAAGTTGTATTGTTCTTCGTGTCCATGAATGCAAAAGAAATCACAATATTCGTCAGTAAATTTAAATCTAACGGGACGCAAAGACATAATTTTGTCTAGGCTTCCCTCAATGGTATGAATGTCTTTTTTTGTTGATCTGTCAGAAACCACATTCCAAACAGAGCTAACGGGTTTACCGGCAGAATTGCTACTTAACTGCAATTCATAAGTGGGTTCAGCAACGTTAATACCAACCTTGCCAGCGTTGGTAATTCTTATTCCTTCGTTCCCACCATCATTGCTAATCCAATTATCATTTAGCAAGACGTTACCATGTAAACTCATTTGGTTAAACACGCCCGACCCATGAAACTGCGATGAATCAGCATATACTTCCATCTTATGAAAATTAGTTCCATCTGTGTCGAACCTAGTAATGCGCAATTTTGCATCAGTGTCAGCCGCACTAGTTCCTGTTTGTATATAAGATGTATTATTCGTGCTACGAGACCCTAATAGTCTTAAGGCAGAATCACTACTGCCAAAGGGGTCTCCAACGATAACCGCTGAGTTGCTCCCATAAACATGTAAGTGATTTGTGCCTATACTAGTGTTATTGTATGGAGAGTCTGTATTAACACCGACCTGTCCCAGCCTATTAACAGTCAGATGGCTAGGAACAAAAGATCCTGAATTATTAATCTTCAAAACTTCGCTGGAAGATTTATACCCTATGGTTGCCCAGTGACCCTTTTCATTATCAGTACCTGAGTATGTTAAAATACCACTACCATCTG
>VTLG01004617.1_pt1 | contig 17017 bp, 20 predicted proteins | sample 4694571 | NCBI WGS metagenome assembly VTLG01 (sample SAMN12604809, study PRJNA352737) | marine metagenome | biome: ENVO:00000447; feature: ENVO:00000209|ENVO:00000569|ENVO:01000036; material: ENVO:00002151; isolation source: viral sequences binned using virsorter ...
CTGTGCGTATGTATTTGATGGGAGCTAAAGACACTCAGCTATGGATGACGATAAATTACAAGATTTGATTGCGATGGTTTATTACGATAACCAGAGTAAATCAATTTTACTAAATGTTTCAGGTTTCAAGAATGCTACACATGGCAAAACTGTGGCAGATTGGATGGTTAAGAAACTTAATATCGACACAATCAATTTTGAGGGTGAGGATATTCCTGATAACAATACTTCATTGCACTAATGCAAATAACTATTCCTTATGCACCAAGAGAGCTGCAACTTGAAATACATGAGCAGCTTTCAAAACACAGATGGGCCGTTCTAAGTTTACATCGTAGAGCAGGCAAGTCCGTGATGTGCATCAACGAGCTTATCAAAAGAGCTTTAACAAACAAATTGTGGAATCCTAGATACGCATACATCGGCCCTACTTATAAACAAACTAAGTCAATTATTTTTGACTACTTAAAACATTATGCTGGTGTTATACCTGGGATTAAATTTAACGAGCAGGAACTGAGCTGTACTTTTCCAAACGGTGCTAAGATCACCTTGCTTGGATCAGAAAATCCAGACTCACTTCGTGGTAATTACTTCGATGGTATAATTGCAGATGAGTATGCCCAGATCAATCCAAGATTGTTTCCTGAGATTATTCGTCCAGCTTTATCAGATCGAAAAGGGTTTTGCTTTATGGTGGGTACACCACAAGGCATGTCCAATGATTTCTATGCCAAGTACCAGCACGCATTACAAGATGATGCCTGGTATACAAAGATAGCAAAAGCATCCGAGACAAAAATTATAGACCAGGAAGAATTAGATGCTGCCAAGTCTGTGATGGGTGATAAGAAATACAGACAAGAGTATGAGTGTGACTGGGTAGCTGCAATAGAAGGAGCAGTATACGGTGATGCTATTGAGAAGTTAGAAAGCAGGAAACAAGTAAGCCGAGTGCCTTATGATCCAATGTACAAAGTTTCAACAGCTTGGGATATTGGATTGTCCGACAGCACTTCGATAATTTTTTATCAGCAAGTAGGCAAGGCAATACATGTGATCGACTACTACGAAAACAGAAACGAAGCCCTGCCTCACTACATCGGTGTCTTGGAAAAAAAAGATTACATATACGAAAACCATTATGGTCCACACGACTTGGAACAAAGAGAGTTTACAAGCAACAAATCGAGAAGAGAGATAGCATACGAGCTGGGAGTACGATTTAAAATTGTACCGAAGCTCACAATTGAAGACGGCATTCACTATACGCAACTATTGCTAAACCGTTGTTGGATAGATGCAGAAATGTGTAAGAAACTTATTGCAGCCTTACGAAACTATCACCGTAAGTTCAATGATCACTTACAAACATTTTCTAGCAAACCAGTCCACGACTGGAGCAGTCATGCATGTGATGCCATGCGAGTGTTGGCTGTAGGTCTCGAAGAGATCGACATGTCGAACAAAGCACCCCAGGCATTTGCCGAAAACAACTACAACCCATTTGGAAAAACTTATGAGCAAAATATTTAAACCTAGAATTGTTATGCCTCCTGTACCTCCAGCTCCAGAGCCTGTACGGTTTGAGCCACCAGAGCCGAAGGAAACTACAGCAGATGCTGATGCAGCTGCAAAGCTAGAAGAGGATGGAGCAAAACAAGCAATCGTAGAAAAAAAGAAAAAGAAACCACAAACGATCTTAACTGGTCCAACTGGTCTAACTACGGATGCGTCAACATTTGAAACAACTTTGATGAGCTGATTATGGGAGTAATGGCAAGAGCAATCAAACTTGCAGAGATGCAAGGAGTGATAAAAAAAATAGGATCAGAGAACAGGCAAAGAATGTTTGGTGATGGACAGAAACCATCTGACTATGAACAAGGCCCAACAGCCAGTCAAAATATGGGAATCATGGCAGGAGGAATAGCTTCACCTGATATGGAGGATCAATACCGAAGATATCTCGAAGAAGAGAAAGAAAGAAAAAAACAATTAACAACTCAGACCAATGAAGGGAAATCGTTATTATCATGAGCTTATATGAGAACATAAACAAAAGAAAAAAAGCTGGAACATCCAGGTCAAAAAAGAACAGCACAATAAGTGCCAAGGCATATAAGAATATGCAAGCTGGATTTCCAAACAGTAAAAAAAATAAAAGAAAAACTTTAATTTCATGACCACTCTAACTGATAAACAAAAGAAGCTAGACAAAAATAAAAACGGCATATTAGACAAAAAAGATTTTGATATGTTGAGAGCTAGTAAAAAAAATAAAAAGCCTAAGCAAAAAACAATCTTAACATAATGGCTCTGAAAGAACATCAGAGTCCATCAGGAGGATTGAATGCTGCTGGACGAAAACATTACGGAGTCAAAGCTCCTGTAAAGCAGGGTACTAATCCACGCAGGGTTAGTTTTGCTGCACGATTTTCTGGGATGAAAGGTCCTATGAAAGATGAAAAAGGTCGACCAACTCGTAAGGCCTTAGCATTACGCAAGTGGGGTTTTAGATCTGAAGAGTCAGCTCGGAACTTCGCAAACAGACATAAAAAATCATAATGTACAAAAAGAAGAAAAAGAAAAAGAAATAGTGAACGAATTAATATTGGACCATGACACAGATGGTTTGATTCATTTCCTACACTACAATAACTTTGAATATATAGAACAGCACGAGAAGCTCGTGCAATATGCGTACATATTCAAACATAAGAGAAACGGAAAGATAACAGGATACACCTGGCTATACGAATATGCAGATGAGCCATTTACATACGGAGTTCATATGTGTATCGACAAACGAGAACAAGGAAAAGTTTTTACAAGAAAGAAAGTAAACCAGTTTTACGGAACTTGTTATAACTTGGGAGCTAAGGTCTTAGAAGTACACTCAGCACCCAAAGATTTATTAAAATTATATTGTCGTATCGGTTTTAAAAAAACTAATCATGAAACCGTAAGACTTTACTTACCATATGAATGGAGAAAAAAATGGGATCATCAGCAAAAAAAATTATAAAAAAAGTAGTACCAAAGGAGATTATAAAACCTTTTGTACCACCACCACCTACCCCACCAGCTGCACCACCACCACCACCAGTTGCAGCTGCACCTAAACCAACTCCAGCTCCTGAGCCAGCTCCAGCTGCTGCACCAGTTGAAATGGCAGCACCAGAGCCAAGTCCAGCTGTAGCAGATCCAGCACCAGCAGGAGAGCCAACAGAAAGTGAAATGACTGCTCAAAAAATTCAAAAGAAAAAAAAGGGCATGAAAAAAAATATTCTCACAGGAGTTGCAGGTCTCGGAGGAGAAGCACCGACCTACACAACAATTCTATCTTAGGATTTATTTATGCAAGACAAAACAGCAGCAATGCTTGTTGATCGATTTCAGCAGCTGCGTACACAACGATCAACTTGGGAAAGCCATTGGCAAGAAATAGCTGACTACATGCTGCCACGAAAAGCTGACATTACACAGCAAAGAACTCGTGGTGATAAGAGAACAGAACTTATATTTGACGGTACTGCAATCCACGCATTAGAACTTCTATCAGCATCCTTGCACGGCATGTTAACAAATGCAGCCTCACCATGGTTTACATTACAGTTTAAAAATACTGAGCTGCAAGACGATGACGAAGCCAAAGAATGGTTAGAGGGTGTCACTAATGACATGTACATTGCGTTTGCACGATCAAACTTCCAACAAGAAATACAAGAGCTGTATCAAGATCTCATTGGTTTTGGAACAGCTGCGATGTTTATCACAGCCGATGAAAAATCATTAGTGCGTTTCCATACAAGACATTGCAAAGAAATTTACATTGCAGAAAACAACAAAGGTATAGTTGATAGTGTTTACAGAAGATTTTCTATGACAGCAAAAGCCTGCATTGAAATGTTTGGTGAAGCTAATGTAGGAGCAACGATTGCAAAGAAAGCTAAGAAAGATTTGTATGCTGATGTACAGATCTTACATGTAGTCACACCTAGAGACACTTACGACACTAGCAAAAAAGATAACAGGAACATGCCGTTTAAATCTTGCTATGTTGCAATAGACGATATGAAGATGTTAGCTGAGGGAGGCTTCAATGAGTTCCCTTATGTTGTTCCAAGATATCTAAAAGCAAGCTACGAGATTTACGGAAGATCACCAGCAATGAATGCGTTGCCTGATGTGAAGATGCTTAACAAAATGTCTGAAGTCACAATCAAAGCAGCACAAAAACAAATTGATCCTCCGTTGATGATACCTGATGACGGTTTTATTTTACCAGTACGAACTGTACCTGGAGGATTAAACTTCTACCGTTCAGGATCAAGAGATCGTATTGAGCCATTGAACATCGGAGCAAACAATCCAGTCACACTAAACATGATTAGTGAAAGACAACTTGCTGTACAAAAAACTTTCTATGTAGACCAGCTGTTAACTTCGCAAGGAGGAAACATGACAGCTACTGAAGTATTACAAAGAAACGAAGAGAAGATGCGTTTACTTGGACCAGTCCTTGGACGATTACAATCAGAACTTTTACAACCGTTGATTGAAAGAACATTCAGTATTTTATTGAGAGCTGGTGTATTCCAGCAAGCTCCAGATATTTTGCAAGGCCAGGATGTTGACATTGAATATGTTAGCCCACTTGCTAAAGCACAAAAATCTGGTGACCTGAATGCTGTTATGAGAGGTATTGAAATATTCGGTGCGATGTCACAGTTTGCTCCTGTACTCGATTATCTTGATGCAGATGGTTTAGCTAAGTATGTACAAAATACATTAGGGCTGCCTGCTAAAGTTATGAGATCAGATGGGCAAGTAAGACAAATAAGAAAACAAAGAGCTGAGGCAGAAGCAGCAGCTATGCAACAACAACAAATGATGGAGGAAGCAAAAGCTCTTGGCCAAGCTGCACCGATGGTCAAAGCAGTTAAATAATGGCAAAAACAAAACAAGAGAAAGATGCTGAAAAAAATTATAAGGATTTAATAATCACTTATAAAAAAGTTTTTGGCAACGATGACGGACAAAAGGTCCTGGAGGATTTATCCAGGCGATGTCATTTTAAAACAACAACAAATGTTAAAGGTGACAGCCACGAGTCTTCATACCTTGAAGGACAACGAGCTGCATTTTTATTTATTCTAAACATGGTAGAGAGGCCCATAGAATGAAAAAGTTAAAAGATATTGCTAATGAAGCATACGAAATTTGGTCTGAAGCAGAGACTAAATACAAGATGATTGTTGTAGGTATTGCAGCACTCATCATTTTATCAATCATCATATAGGAGAAAAATATGGCAGATGAACAGGGAACGGCTGTCGAACAGCAAAGCCAACCGTCTGGAGAAACTGCACCAGCTGAAGCAAGCTGGAGAGATAGCTTACCAGACGATATTAAAGATAATGCATCACTATCTAAATTTAGTGATGTATCAACACTAGCAAAAAGTTATATCAATGCTGAACAAATGATCGGCAAAGATAAATTTGTTGTACCATCACAATCAGCTTCTGAGGAAGAGTGGGCTGAAGTTTATGCAAAGCTCGGTAGACCAGAAGCAGCTGATCAATATCAAATTGATACAAGCACAATTGAGGATCTTGACGAAAATTTATTTAACGGTTTTCGTGAAGCAGCTCACAAGCATGGATTGAATGATCAACAAGCCAAAGGCATTTTAGATTTTTATCAAGGTCTAGCTGCACAAGTTGTAAACGAAAGCAGCAACAATGCAGTATTGCAAGCACAGCAATCAGAACGAGAGCTGCGAGAGGAATGGGGAAGATCTTTTGACTCAAACACCTCAGCTGCAAAAAATGTTTTTAATACTTTTTTTAAAGACTCAGGTTTAGATCAAATTGAACTTGCAGATGGATCATTGCTTGGCAATCATCCTGCACTAGTTCGTGGTCTCAGTAAATTATCACAAGTACTATCAGAAGATACAATTGCTGGTAATGAAGCTGGAGTTGTAGACACAGCAAGTTTACAATCTCAGATCAATGATCTGACTGGACCTAATTCACCGTACTGGGATAAACAAAACCCACAACATGCAAATACGGTAGAAAAAGTTTTAGCTCTTCGTGAGATGTTAAGTCCTGAAGGCTAATCAATATTGAATAACCAGTTTTCTGGCTCAATAAGACGGTGTGAAAGAACACCATCTATCAGATGTAAAATGAAAGATAACCCCCCATGGGATAATTGTCTGATCTTATCTTAACTTAAATTAATAGGAGACTTTTATGTCAACTCAAATCACAACTGCTTTTGTACAACAGTACTCAAGTAATGTTAGCATGCTTGCTCAACAAATGGGCAGCAGACTAAGATCATCAGTTGATGTGGAAACTATTAACGGTAAGTTTGCGTTTTTCGATCAGATCGGTGTCACAGCTGCTCAGGTTAGATCAACCAGACACGGTAATACACCACAAATAAATACTCCTCACTCAAGAAGAAGAGTTGGCCTAGCCGACTATGAGTGGGCAGATTTAATTGATGACCAAGACAAAGTTAGATTATTGGTAGACCCAACTTCTAACTATGCCAAAGCAGCAGCAGCTGCTATGGGCAGATCAATGGATGATGTAGTAATTGCTGCATTCAATGCTTCAGCTGATACAGATGAAACTGGATCAACTGCTGTAGCACTACCATCAACTTCAAAATTCTCAACAGCAGATCAAGCTGACGGTTTAACAATTGCTAAACTATTATCTGCTAAAGAGTTCTTTGATGGTGGTGATGTAGATCCATCTATACCTAGATATTTTGTTTGTGGATCAAAACAGATCCAAGACTTACTAGGTACAACTCAAGTCACTAGTTCAGACTTCAACACAGTAAAAGCACTAGCTTCTGGTGATGTTGATACTTTCCTAGGTTTCAAATTTATTTTATCAAATAGATTACCTATGGACGGAACTAACACGGATGACAGACTATGTTTTGCTTACACGCAAGACGCAGTTAAACTTGCTGTTGGTAAAGATATCACAGCTAAGATTGATGTTCGTCCTGACAAATCCTATGCGACTCAAGTTTACACTTGCATGAGCATTGGTGCTACAAGAATGGAAGAAACAAAAGTATTCCAAGTACCTTGTGACGAGTAATCGTAATAGTGTGGAGGCTTCGGCCTCCACACACAACTAGAGATTTTTTATTATGGCTTCATTAGTAGATATATGTAATTCAGCTCTCAATCAGCTGGGAGCATCAACGATCATTTCTTTAACTGAAAATTCAAAGAATGCTCGTATCATTAGTCAAAGATTTGACTCAGTTCGTGATCAAGTATTCCGTGAACATCCATGGAACGCACTTACCAAAAGAGTTAAACTGGCCCAGGACAGTCAAGCTCCTGTGTATGAGTTTTCTTTTGCCTACACCCTTCCTTCTGACTGTTTAAAAGTTTTATCATTTAGTGACAGTACTTCTGAGTACCTGGCAAAAAACGATATCAATTATAAAATAGAAAACGGTAAACTTTTAACCAGCTCATCTGTTGTTTATTTAAAATATATTTCAAGAGAAACAGACACTTCAAAATACGATTCATCTTTATCAGAAACAATATCGGCAGCTCTGGCAGCTGACATTGCCTATGCGATAACAGGATCAACAACTGTGATGCAATTGTTTGAAGGTAAGTATAAAGAAAAATTAAAAGACGCAAGGTTTGCTGATGCAACTGAAGGCATGCCTGAAGAACTTGATGCAGACTTTCCATTTATTGCTTCGAGGTACTAATGGGAAGAGCAGCAGCAGCATTTTCCAACTTTACTGCTGGAGAACTTTCTCCACGGCTTGACGGAAGAACTGACTTAAAAAAATATTTTAATGGATGTAAAGAACTTTCAAATATGATTGTACATCCACACGGATCAGCAGCCAGGAGACCTGGCACTAAGTTTGCAATGGATGCTAAGTTTATCGATGAGCCGTGTAGACTGATACCTTTTGAGTTTAATACCGAGCAGGCATATATACTTGAGCTGGGTAATAACTACATGAGATTTTACAAAGACAATGCGATCATCGTTAAAACAAGCTCAACTTCTATTACAAATATTACAAAAGCTAATCCAGGTGTAGTCACTTCCAACGGACACGGTTTATCTAATGGTGATTATATTATACTTGGATCTGTTGCAGGCATGTCTCAGATTAACAATATTCAATTTAAAGTTGCTGGTGTCACTACAAATACTTTTGAATTAAATACAACTGACGATGATAATTTTGACACAACTAATTTTGATACATACACAAGTGGAGGAAGTGTCTTTGAGATTTATGAAATATCAACTCCCTACTCTGCTTCTCAATTAAATCAAATTAAATTTGCTCAATCAGCTGATGTTATGTATTTAACTCATCCGAGTCATCCAATACAAAAACTATCAAGAACAGGACACACCAGCTGGACCTTAGCAGCTGTTTCAATAACTGGATCACCATCACCAGCTTTGAATACAGCAAGCAATAACTATCCTGCTACTGTATCATTTTTTGAGCAACGATTAGTATTTGCAAATACAAATTCAAATCCACAAACATTGTGGTTTAGTAAATCAAACGATTACGAAAACTTTACAACTGGTACAAATGCAGATGATGCAATGATCTTTACGATTGCATCCAACCAGGTAAACAGTATTCGATACTTATCAGCTTCTCGGTCCTTAATTGTTGGTACTGTTGGTGGTGAGTTTTTAGTGACTGGATCAGATACAGTTGATGGTCTTTCACCGACTAATATTAATATTCGTAGACAAGCAACTTATGGATCAGCCGATGTATCAGCTGTTCCTGTTGGCAATGTCACTTTGTTTTTACAAAGAGCAAAAAGAAAAATTAGAGAGCTGGTTTATAATTACGATAGTGACAACTATGTTGCTCCTGACTTAACAATTTTAGCAGAGCATGTCACAGACAGCACTATAAAAGAAATGGCTTATCAGCAAGAGCCTCACAGTATTTTATGGACCGTAAGAGAAGACGGTATCTTGGCTGGCATGACTTATCAAAGAAATGAAAATGTTGTTGCCTGGCATAAACATATTTTTGGAGGCAGATCCAGAACAGGAAAAACAACTACAGTACAATCGAAGTCTTTCACAGCAAATGCTACAAATGTAAATACAACAAACAATACAATAACAATTACAGGGCATGGATTTAATGTTGCTGTTCCTGTAAGTTATTTTGCAGCATCTAACAAAATAGATGGCCTGGAACATGATCGGTTTTATTTTGTAAATGTTGTCGATGCAAACACGATAAAATTATCTAATACTGTTGACGGTGCTATAGCTGGTACAGATATTGTATCACTTAAATCTGCACCTGCATCAGACACAACTCAATCGATAACGCAAGGTGTCAATCTTGTTAACGGTGTTTTTTATTCTGGAAACCATGGGTTTGGAAATGGTGACTTTGTTTATTTAGATTGTCCTGACAATCTTGTTATAGGAGGATTAAATAAAACAGATAAATTTTTTGTTGATCCAATTGACAACAATCTTTTTAAATTAGCTACAGATATTGATCTTGATAACTATGTCACTTTATCAAATGCACCAACATCTTTTGTAAATTATTCTTGGCTCACACATGCGAAAGTAGAATCTGTTGCAGTTATTCCTGGTGACGGAGCAGAGGATGTTTTGTATGTTGTTGTCAATCGTCAAATCAACGGAGAAACCAAAAGATATATTGAGTATCTCACTTCATATGATTATGGCAATGTTCAGGCAGATGGCCATTTTGTTGATAGTGGATTAAGTTATTCAGGAAACACGACCAGCACAGTATCAGGTCTGTTTCATTTAGAAGGTGAAAAGATAGACGCAACAACAGACGGAGCAGCTCATCCACAAGTGACTGTGACAAACGGAAAGGTCACATTACAAAATGCAGCACAAAAAATAAAATTAGGTTTTAATTACGAGTCTGTTTTACAGACTATGAGAGTTGAGCTGCAAGCAGAAGACGGAACAGCTCAAGGTAAAATAAAAAGAATACACGATGTCACCGTAAGATTATTTGAAAGTCTAGGTGTTGAGATCGGAGGCAGCCTGGACAATATGGAACGAATACCATTTAGAGACAGCTCAATGCCAATGACTCAATCTGTAAAATTGTTTACTGGTGATAAAGATGCAGAGTTCCGAGGAGACTACGATAAAGAGGGTTATGTTTATGTAAGGCAAAACTTGCCATTACCATTAACAGTCTTAGCCATTTATCCTCGACTAAATATTTTTGATGGATAATTATTTAATAACAACTTTTGAAGCCAAACACGCAAATTATATTTTAAGCCATGGTGAGATTGAAAACTACAGTAAGTGGTTTGATGTCACAACTTTAGAACACCAAGACAGCTGGACAGGCCATTATAAAGGTGAGCCGATTGTATCAGGTGGCATATATCAAATGTGGGAAGGTGTAGCAGAAGTTTGGATTATTATGCGTCAAGGATCAAATGCCAAACATAAATTTTTTATGTTGCGTAATATAAAAAAATATTTGGACGAAACAATAAAAAGAAAAAACTATAAACGCATACAATCAACTGTTCGAGCAGACTTTGCTGAAGGCATTAGGTTTGCAGAATGGTATGGCATGCATTCTGAAGGATTGATGAAACAATACGGTCCTGACGGTAAAGATTATTTAAGATTAGCAAGGATTATATAAAATGGGAGAATCAGTAATTATTGGAGCAATGGCAGCATCGACTGGCATTCAGGCTTACGGAACTTATCAAGCTGGTAAAGCAGCAGAGAAGCAAGCTGAGTACAACGCACAGTTAGCTGAAAGAGATGCAGAAATACAAGAGAACAATTTATTAGATTTTGACAAACTCGTAGATCACGAAGTTGGCAAAATGCGTAGAGAGTTTAATGCGTACAGAGGAGCTAACCAAATTGCTTTTGTGAGATCAGGTGTAAGACTGGATTCAGGTGGAACTGTTGATGTAGTTAACAGAGAAAATTTAGACACCTATATCGATGATGAATACGCATTCAGATACAATGCTGCAAAAGAAAAACAAATGCGTGTAGACGGAGCTGCTATGGAAAGAATACGAGGAGCAGCATTTAGATCACAAGGCAAATACGCAAGAGCAGCTGCAAATTTAAATACTGTTGGCTCTTTACTCCAGGGTGGATCTGACACAGCAACAACAGCAACTTTACTATCATAATATGGCAATAAAAATTTTAGGTAATCAGGTTTCACCTACAAGAAAATCTACAAATGTTGGCAGCATTCAAATCAATACAGGAGCTGAACAATTCAATCAGGCTGTATCTCAATTTGGTGCAACAGCTCGTAATGCAATTAATCAATATGCAACAACAAAACTAACCAACGAATTAAAATATAAAATGCAAGTTGCTGACACAACTATTGAAAATAGTATGCAACAATTACAACAAGACATACTCAATCCTAGTTCTGATTTAGCAATGAAACCTGACACATGGGAAGATGTTTACGAAGAGCAAGCTCAAGCTATTCTTGATACAATGTTAGGCTCAACAGATAATAAAATGTTGCAAACAAGTATTGTTGCAAGTTGGAATGCATCAAAAGTTAAATATGAAAAAGATGTCGTAAAAAAATCTGCTGAAAGAACAAGCAATTTACTTCAACAATCATATGTACAAAATTTTGATAAAACAAAAGAGCTGCTGACAGGAGTGACTGATCTCAATGAATTACAAATCATAACTGATAACTTTACAAGAAATGTAAATGAATATGCTGCTTCAGGTTTTTTAAGCAAGGACGAAACAACAAAAGATTTATATGAAACTTATGTTGGTGAAGCAATCAGACTTCGTGTTGGTAATGCAGCAGCTGATATGGAAATGAGTGCTTTTATAGATGCATACGAAACTGGCACATTAGGAGATGGTGATCCTATAACAGAGATGATGATGGGCATGCTGGATGAAGATCAAGTTGAAACAATACTTGATGATGCTTTTGATAAAAAAGTAAATCGAATAAAAGCAATCAATGATGCAGAGTCTAAATTAGAAGTTAGATATAATAATACTTTAGAAAAAAATATATTGGATATGGACGGTGAAGCTGATCCAAAAATAAAATCTCAAAAACATGAGCAATTATTAGTTCAATATGCTGGTGATGATGATGCATTGAAAAAAATTAAAACAGCATATGAAACAGACTTTGCCTTATACGATGATGCTAACTTAAATATTAATTACATAAAAAAAGAAATTAATTTTGGTAATCTTAGTTTAGATGATGTCTTGGATTTAAAAACTAAATTAAGCCAAGAAACATTTAAAATTTTAGAAGACACATATAACAATAGTATTTCACCAAGATCAGAATTAGCTAATAATTTAAAATCTAGAATTAAAAGCCAAGTATACGGATCTAACGATGGTTTCTTAGAAATAATTACAGAAGAAGATCCTACACTTGCTGCAATGTTTGCAGACAGCTTGTCAACATTTAATGAAGAGTTTGAGATGCGAATGGAAAACATACAGCCTAATGAAACACCTCAAGGAATATACGAAGAGATTGTTGCAAAAGCCGAAAGTGTTGTCAGTCAACGAAAAGCAAAAACTGTATTTATGGAAATACAATCTCTAAGAGATGATGATAAAAATGTTGGTATTGTTTTTGATCTTATGAATATATCTCAAACAAAAGAAAACATAAAACAAAGTGGAGTTTCAGAATCTAGAAAAAGATTACTTATAAATAGAATTGATCAATTAAATTTAATTTACGGACAAGACAAAACAATATTTAAACTTGCATCTGAAATGGAGTAATCATGGAAGATACAATTGACAATGCGTTAGCTCCAATCGAAGCTAGTATTGAAAAGGCTAAAATTTATTCTCCAGATAATTTAACCAATACTGATGTTGCACAAAAAAAACTAGATAAAGATGGAAACATCATTGTTGAAGTTGATCATGGCAACGGAGTAGCAACAATAGGTACAGAAGCAAAAAGAGTTGCGAAGTCTTACGCACAAGATGTTTTGTATGAGTTTTCAGAATTGTATTTAGATGTTGCAGAAGGTTTTGGCTATGATCCAAATGACACTCCAGGTGTAGATATTCCATTTTATCCAAACAGAGTTGGTCCATTAGAAATGTTGGCAATCGGTGCAGACAAATATAAATATTATTACGAAAACAAAATGCACCATCTGCATCCACAAACAGAAGGTGGCAAGGCTGTAAGAGATATAGCAACAGAACTAACAATACTTTTTGCTACTGCATTAGGACCGTTAAAAAAAATAAAAGCATTGCAGGGTGTTCCTCAGTACGGACAAAAGGCAAAAAAATATTTTCAAAATTTAGCATCATCTGCATTACGATGGGGAACAGCTGAAGCTATTGCTGCTGGTATTGCCAGAGACAATGAGAGTGAGCCATTTACATTAATGTTAACTGACTTGGCTGGCCTTACAGACTCAAGTGATTTTGAAGAAATACGATTGATGTATCAAGAAGCATTAAGAAACGGTGATGACTTTGAGGATTTTAGAATAAGAGCTGTAAAGGCAGCTGATGGTTTTTTAACTGGTGTAGCTTTTGAAACAGTTATGTCTATATTAGGCACAACATACAAAGCTCATAAAGCAGCCCTTGGTGTTGGCCTTGGAGGAGTAGCTGCTGGAACTGAGGCTTCAATAACAACTGATCAATTACAAGATCAGCATAATGACAAACTGATAAAACAATTGTTTCCTGAAGATTTAACTATTGGGCCTTACAATGACTGAAGCTCGTAAAACTTTTATTTACAAGGTAATGGACAATCTAAACTTAGAAGCAGTAGCTCCTAATGATAGAGAATTTATTTTTCCAAGACTTGATGAAAACAAAAAAGAAATACAATATTTTTCTGCTAAAGGTCCAGACGGTCAATTGATACAATCTGATAATCAAAAATTATTAAATGAAAAAATACAGCAATTAGAAAATGATTATTTTGTAGGCCTGGCTGATAAAATTACTGATACAAAAACTGGTAAGTTAGCTGGAGACTATCAAAATTTAACAAGCCAAGAATATCTTGATCGATTAATACCTGATCTTACAAGAGCTGCTGAAGAAGGATTTGATCAAAGATACTGGTACGAAAACTCTTACAATACAATAAACGCATTGGTACGAGGTGAAGAAGAATATGCTGAAAAATTTTCTCAACTTATTGCATTGTATTCACCAGCTAGAACAGTTCAGGTTAATACATCACTTGCAATTAAATCTTGGAACAAATGGGCAAGTGGTGCTGATCTATGGAAAGGTGTAGTTATAGATAGAATTACTTTGCCAGTTAATGTTCCTAAGTTGACTGAAAGTGGAAAGCCTACAGGAAAGTTTACTAAATGGAAAAAAGAAACAGCAGCACAACACGGTGAAGATGCAAGATTAGTTGATCTTGATGATGGCACTTTTATGATTGTTAAAGATGGCAATTATGAAAACATTGGTAGCCGTGATCAAGATTTAAAAGCCTGGATGATTTTAGAAAAAAATATTCCATGGGAAGGTCGTAAGACAAATACATTTTACAATAATCTGATGAACAGAGATGGTGTCACAGCAGATATGTGGATGGCACGAGTATTTGGTTTTGAAGATGATGCCATGATTAGAAATCTTAAATATGATTTTATTGAAGGCATAACAAATAAAGTTGCAAAAGACCTGACTGAAAAATACGGTGTTGAAGTAAAACCACAACAAGCCCAAGCTGCTATCTGGATAGCACATAAAGCAAGAGCATCTAATTTAGATATAAAAGATGCTGGTAAAAGTTATGCAGATTTTATTGAAGATCATTTTGCACAAATAAGTTGGGAGTCTGTTCCATCAACTAGTAAAAAACATTTACTGGGTATTGGTGATCTAGATGATGTTGTAAAAGGTGATTACCATGTTGCAGTATCGAAAGCATTTTTAGATGATGACGGAAGAGACATTATTGCTAAAAAATTACAGATGCTTTCACCTGGTGATTTTGATGCACCAGGTATGTATGAGGGTGTAAGCAATCCCTCAACACAAGTTAATGTTGCGACAGGCAAAGTTAAACAAACAGATGTCAAAGGATTTGATGCTTTAAAAATAGCAGCTGAAGACAAGGAGCTGCTGTCGTTATATTCAGCATTTAAAGGGTTATTGTTAAGCCAAGACTCGGTAGCTTTTCATAGACCTATAGTAGCTAAAAATCAGTCTGCTAAATTTACTAATGCCATGGAGATCAATGTAGGACGCATCTTTACTGCTCCAGAAATGCGTGAATTAGAGCAACTTTTAGGAAATGAGGGCATTGCCCTTGTTGGTAGTGCAAAAGGTGTCAGAATGCTTAATTTTACAGATCTTGACAATCCTAGTTTCATTACTTATGTAGAACAACGGCTTGCTGATTTTAGTATACCAAAGATAGAAATCGAGTATTATGCATTTGATGGAGATTTAATAGATGTCGGAAATTACGAAAAGATCATACAAAACTCAGGACGATCCGATCTTCAAGGAGACCTTCTCAACATTGTCTCTAAAAAAGAAGCAATCGACAGATCCTTTGCAAAAGAACACAACCTCGAATTTGACGGAACAGAATACGACTACATCCGAGAACTCATCGGAAAAATAAATACACAATAAACAAAAAATAAACTATTAATTAATAAACTAGGGAATCTTCGTTCCCAAGGAAATCATTACATATGGCTATTAACGACAAGACGCAGAGTCCTGCTGATCTGCTGGCAGCAGACGCACAATCTGGTATCAAAGATCTACAAGCATCAGCTGATAAAGATTTAATCAAAGTTGCAGGAATGGGAGATGATATATTAAAAATTATCAAACAAGGTGAGAGTTCTGCAACAACACCAAAAGTAGATGGTCCTGTAGTACCAGAAAATATACAAACCGTAAATACAGCAACTGCTGCTAGTAAAGCACAAGAATTTGGTATGACAGATTCTTATTTGTATAATTTTAATAGCTCAGAAGAAGCAATAAGTAATTTAGATAAATTTACAAAAGAAGTTGATGCCGATATTTCTGCTCCAATAAATAAGAAAACTTTTGAAGATACAAAAACTCTAGCAAATGATGAGCTTGCCAATGTTTTAAACATGGGTAAAAACTATAACAAGCAAAATACTTTATTTAGTGCAGAGCAAGTAGTTGCAATGAAAAGAGCTTTGTTAAACTCATCTGAGAGTTTACAAAAAATAGCAAAAGCTATTAAAGATGGTGACGATAGTTCAGCAACATTATTTTTATTTAGAGAGTCCATGGCAAGGCACGCATCACTTGTACAGACTTTTAAATATGGAAGAGCCAATATAGCTCGTGCATTAAACTCATTTAAAATACCTGGTGACTTTGTTGGTAGCCAGGGTGATTTTGAAAGATTAGTTGTAGACGAACTAGGAGGAGCTAAGGCCACAACAATGATGGCTGAACATATCTTAGATGCAAAAAATTTAAGAGAAGTTAACCAGTATGCAGAAGGCAGCTGGATGAAAAGAACATCAGATAGCTTGATGGAAGTTTATATCAACGGATTACTTTCATCACCAAGGACACAGTTTAGAAACTTATTTGGTAATGCATTTTTTCAGGTTTATAAAATACCAGAAATGACAATGGCTGCTGTTTATAATAAAGCAGAAAATGCAGTTAAATATGTTGGTAGTAGAATGCCAATAACAAAAAATGTAAATTGGTTTAAAAATCCAAGTGATGGAGTGACCTTTGAACAAGTGTATGCAAGAATGTACAGCTATACTTATTCTTACAAAAAAGCATTAGCAGCTGCTAATCTTGCAATTAAGAATCCTCCAACATCATCTAAACTAGAAACAGCACAATATAACCGAGCTACAATAACAGCTGAAAATTTTGGATTTGCAGCTGATAGTACTTTTGGTAGTGCAATT
>VTLG01006335.1_pt1 | contig 17014 bp, 13 predicted proteins | sample 4694571 | NCBI WGS metagenome assembly VTLG01 (sample SAMN12604809, study PRJNA352737) | marine metagenome | biome: ENVO:00000447; feature: ENVO:00000209|ENVO:00000569|ENVO:01000036; material: ENVO:00002151; isolation source: viral sequences binned using virsorter ...
TCGTTATTACGAACGTATAGACGAGTGGCACTGTTCTGCTTGGCATTTGGGTTCAAGATGAGATTAGCGTTGGCAGTTGTGAAATCTGTTTCTGCGTCTGCTGCATCTTCTGTGACGATTGTCTCTGTACCAGAGTTATCGATAGCCACAGCAGTCTTCACAGACAGACCAGTCCAGTACGGACCCTCTGCATGAAAGGTGAATGCTTGGGTGGTTATTGCAGGAAGCGCCATGGGACATCAACCCCCCATCAGCGCTTGCCGAGTATCCACCACTGTCCATCTTGGGTGTGAGCAGTGCTGGCTGCTCCAAGGTTTCCATTGCCGAAGACTACAAATTTGTTAGTTGTGTCAACACTCACTGAAAGTGACCCGTCATTGAGAGTTACTGCACTCTGGTCTGGACCGAGTTTGAATAAGTTAGCGTTGTTAGCGATAGCCACCAAGACACCAGCACCAATAGTAAGTCCAGTTGCGCTTGCGATTGCCGTGATGACCCCCACTCTCTGACCTGAAGTGTTGTAGATTGTCTCTCCAACATTGAAGTGGAGCCTGACATCTACAGTGTCGACAACCATTGCCGTATCACCGACTGCCATATCATCCCCATCATTGAGTTTGATTCCAGTATCGTAAATACTGGTGACATGACCGCCAGCAGCGAGCACTGAAGAGATGTGTCCATCATAAGACACATCGGTGCCACCATCTGTAAAACTCCCTGTTAACATGTAAAGGTCGCCCATTACATGCGTTCGTGCGTCAACTGTATTTCCTGCTGCCATAATTTATCACTCCGTCTCGCCTTCCTCAGAAGACTCTTCTTTTTCAAGATGTTGCTTCACAAGGTAAAGGAGTTTGATTTTCGTATTGTATCCCTTTGGGATGTCCACATTGTTGTCATTGAGCCAACTCTTGATGTCGTTACGATTCCATTCCGAATCAGGGGTACCGTCGTTTCCTTCATCTACTGTTTCTACAACTGAATCAGAGACAAAATGGCCTTCAATTATCCAATGTGAACCCGTGAAATGGACCGAATGCTCTTCTATCCACTCGGGAGAGAACTCTTGTGGCCTGTTCCTGATGAAATCATCATGGCGAGCCACTGAGTTCCTCTGCCGAGCGTTAGGCCCTACATAGGTTATTGTTGGCATTCAGCCACCTCAAGAAACAATCAACCAGAGTTCCATTGCAGTAAGGTCATCCGTAGTGCCGTCAGCGGTTGCTTCCATGTCAAAGGTTAGGACCAAATCGCTTGTGTGTACAATTGCTACGTTTGCAGTTGCGTCAGCACGCTGTGCTATGAATGATAGAATCTTTGTGCATTGTCCACTCAATGTTAGTGTTGCCCCTTCTGTTACATCTGCGGCCAGAGTGATACTCACTAAGCGTGGCTGCCTTTTATTCGTTCCATCAGTTTGGCGAGCGGCGAAGGAAGTCAATGCTCCCGGATAAGCCGTCAACCAATCCGTGTCGTCTTGGTCTACTCCTGCCCACAATGGTAGGTCGATGTTCATAGTTGGTGTACCTGCACTTGCAGTGTAGGTTATTCCTCTGTGCGTTATTGCTGCCATATTTCTTCATCTCCATTTTGTTTTTTAGTTCCTCAACTCAAATCCCGTATCGAGCCCTGAGCACCAAAGAAGGTGGTCCAAAGTTCGCCCATTGTTCGGTACAGCCCTTCTTGACCGAGGCGGTTAACACCGAATGGGTCACCAGTCTCGATACCAGACTCATAATACTGGGTGGGGATTGCTGTGCTGAAGTACATGTAATCAGTGTCGAAGTAGTAGATTCGACTGATACCGGATGCTGCTTGTGTAACATCCTTGGATGGGATGATTGGGACACCGTTGTAGGTGGCCACTACGAATCCAGCCTCGATACCGGGAACGCCCTTTACACCGTTGAAGGTTGGGACGATTCGGCGCTCTTCCATGAACCTCTGTTGGCTCTGTAGAAGTTGCTGAACTCTCATCAGAGTGTCATACCCAGTTAGGATAACCTTTGGGTTTCCACCACGCTTCCAGATTTGCTGGAAGATGTTGTCCAGTAGGGTGAGGCTCAATGACCTGTTGGTTCCCTTGCTGCTTGATACATCTACTTCTGCACTGTGGAAGTCAGAACCACCATCACGAGTGATTGAGTACATATCGTGGTCTGTGGTTGCGCTGACGTGGCTTGTACCAGTTGTCATGTTGTCTGGGTCAGACGTGACACGGTCAAGAGACTCGAAGTCGTTTCCAGCAGCGGTGTCAAGGTCCTGCGTAAGCATTCGGTTGACGTGGTCTGCGTGGTGCTTGCCCATTTCTTCTTTCAGGACAGCACGAATGTCTCCAAGGCCGTCATCTTTCTGACCGAGGAAGATAGCCACTTCTGACATGTCGAAGGTGTGAGCCACTGTCTTTGGCTTGGCTGCAACATGTAGGAAGGTTGGCTTGGTCGTGTCTGGAAGGGTTGAGTTCTCAGCAACTCCGCCACCAACTGTAAAGGATGGCTTGTCAGTGATGATTCTCCAACCACTTCGGTCCCATGGCTTCTTTGGTAGGATGCTGAAGGCGTTGAATTCTTGGTTCAGTTGTGACCAGACTTTGCGGCCATAAATTGCTTGGTAGGTGCCCGCGCTCGTACTGAGCATTGGGGCGTCGGCTTTCAGCAACTCGCTACCGGAGTATGTGTACCCCATTGAGTTGCCTGCGCCGTAGTAGTATCTTTCCATATCTGTAACTGTGCGGATGTAATCTCTTGCCATTCTTCATTCCTCCTTAGTTTCCCCTCACTGCTTTTCCAGCAAGCCTGTGGACATCGTCCCACGACATGTTGGCGAGTTCCGTTGTTTCAGGAACTTCTACGCTGGGAATTTCTGCTTTGTTGATGGACACTCCACCGGATGCAGTCAAGCGGTCAATTCGCTCTGCAAGCCCGGTAACTGCCTTCTCGATGTTAGCGATTGGTGCTCGTGCATCGAAAGAGTTTGCTTCTGCCTTTTGTACTTCAGCAGAGATTTCGTTGTCAAATCTGCTCTGGAATTGCTCACCGAGGTAAGCCTTGTATTGCTGCTCCAAAGCGGCTGCCTTGAAGACTTCGTAAGCGGATTCGACATCAGTGGAGGAAACACTTGCTGGGTTGACGAATCCCTTTAGTGTAGAATCCTTACCTTTTCCGCCTGCACCGAATTCGGCCTTGCGAGATGATGGCTTTCCATCGGTCTGCTGACGGCCCTTTGCTTGGCCAGCGAAGCGCTCTGCTCCATCCCCAATTTGTTTTGGGTCTGAGCCGAGGTTAGCCTTGTTGACATCGAAGTGGTCTCGGGCAGCGCCTACATCCACACCGGATGACTTGGCTACTCCCTCAAGATAGTTGAGGTATTCCTCAGAGACGACATCAGAGAGTTCGCTCTTCTCAAAATCTGAGTAAGCCATTTTCTCCTCATCCTCTTCTTCATCTTCTTCTTCGTCCTTCTCTTCCTCTACTGGGGGCTTTTTCTTGTCCATGAAGTCAGGCATCTCGCCCTTTTCCATGGCTTCAAGCCGTCCATCAAGTCGAGCCAGTACGTTCGACAGTTCGTTCATTGCATTAGGTTCGTCAGTCATTTTCTCTACGTCCTCTTTTAGAATTCGGAAGGTTGCCTCTGGGTTGATGCCTTTCTCACATATTGTGACTTCGTGGAGTTCGAGATTAGAAATCTCGTTGTATGTTCCACGTTCGGGGTCAGACTTCTGCATTCGCTTGAATGCCTGACCACCGATGCTAAAGCCCCGTAGGTTACCTTTCCGAATCTCATTGGCGACTTCTCTCGCCTTTTCTATATCATCTCGTAGTCTAACAACTACGAAAAGCCCTGAATCGTCGACTTCTGACTTCCATACATTACCAGTTGTGTCGACATATGAGGGGATAACTTCCCCAACCTGAATGTTACTATGTGAGAGTTGTACATTTCTAAAGGGGGACTCCATGAAGGAGTTGAATGCTCCATTCAATGCATTCTTCGTGATGAGGTCTCCCTGCTTGTCTACCAGTTCAACACTGGCGTATCCTGCTAAAACGAGGTCTTGGCTGCCTTTTAGGACCTGCAAATCTCCGGTAGGGAGGATTCGCTGTGGTGCTAAAGCGATTGCCATCGAACTTGATGACTTATTGCAATGGTACTTAAAGAGTTATGTTGGCGCTTTCTTCGTCATAATCAACAGAAACACCATCATCAGTCAAATAAAATCCATCTTTTTTCTTCTTTTCTTCAGGTAATTTGCCAGTTTTTCTGGGAAAGTCGAAATCTGGTAAAGTGGCTTCATGCTCAAGTTTTGTTGGGCCTCTGGGGCTGGAGATGGGTGTAGCATAATCTATACCAAGACCTCTTGGTCCGGGATAGCCCCCGTTACCAACAACACCAGCAACATTTGTTTTCAATAATAAATCCATGATACGAGCAGCAGTTGTTGCAGCCTTTATCTGAAGGTGCTCAGGAAGGTCTGGTACTTTCTTTTCGGGCTTCTCTATAACTTCCTCCCCGTCTACTTTCCGTTTATGCTTAGGAATCAAAGGTTTACCATCTCCTGCTGAAGGATATACCTCTTCTTTTTCCTGTAACTCTTCATCGCGATATGTTTCAGATAATGTAATGATATATTCTTCTTTGAGTAAATCTTCCTCCTCCGTTGTGACAGATATGATATATCCATCATCTAACCCATAGATTACTTCTCCAATATCATTGAAAACAATATGCAAAGAGTCTTCAGATTTACGAACAGATGCTTTTGGTTTAGCCTTAATTCTTCTACTTAGATTCTGTAAAGTCTCTGTACTTGTAATACCAGAGCCAATTCCATGAGAGGCGATTCGCCCTCCACGAACAATGAATTTAGGCCTACCATCTGTCTTTTTCTCAATGACTCGTGTCACATTAACAGCGACAACATCTCCGGGTTCGTATTCATCATTAGCCCTAAAGACAGAGCCGACATCCATGTAGGCTTGCCCCTCTCTCATAACAACCACATCTTCAACCCCGTCTGTTTGAACAAGTGGGCCCACTCCCAATCTATACCCTGAGCCCTTCTTATCAAGAACAATGAAATTAAGATAATGAGAGGGGTCAAGAAGCACCCACTTGGGGTGTCTACGATTACCTCTTGGATATACTGTTAATGAATCTCTGAGAAGAATTGGTGTGTCAGTTCGTATACTCTCTACAAGTTCTGTTAATTCATCTTCATTTCCTTCACGGATATTATCTGGTGAAGGTGTCTCTATATTCTCAGTGCTGGTGAAAAGAGAACGCAGAAGTTTGAGTCGCTCGTGTGAACGCATATCCATTACATTGCTTCCCTGAAACCCAACAAGGTCCACAACATGGTATCTCTCTCCATTATAGATGGTGTCAACCATGAAAGATTTCTCACAAATCTTTTTGAAATCTTCTTTGATTTCATCTTCTAAATGATAAGCGTCTCCATCTTCATCGTAAGCATTCACTTTGTCATCCTCCCTGCTTACCATTAGATGTATACCATCTGGCCATCTTTGTACAACCCATTCACCACTGAATCCTTTGAGATGCCTCAAATCATCAAGTGTGAAAATCTGGTGCATAGGTAATACTGGGGGTACCCAAGTATCCTCTTTCCTCATATCAACCGGATATCCACCAGTGTTTCTTATATCGTGGAATGTGGATTGTAAAGGTGGGGTAGACATAACCTGTGCTCTCATGTTAGGGTCTTGAATATGGTCTTCGAACATTGATTGTGTGATATTATTCGGTGTTTGGACAAATGCGTTCTGTTGTAAAGTTTGCATCCCCATAATGCTTCCAGTCATTGGGTCGACAACACCACCAATGTTTCTTGGATAGACTGCTCCATTTTCTCGCTTGAAACCAGCAGAGTTAGCAATGGAAGAAGCGACATTAGAGGAATTTGGGTGAACTGGCTCAATAGGGTGCATACCCCATTCATACCTTTTCTCGTCCTCTAAATCGAAATCAGGTTGACCTTGATATGTTTGTTCGCCCCCTCTTTCTACATTGGGGTTACTCAATAACACAGTATGCATCGCTTGATGAGCACGTAGAAGTTTTTGATGCACATGTGTGTTATATGTTGGGACTCCCAATTGTGCGGTCATAGTCTCATGTCTACGTTTCTTCAGCCCCTTATCTCTTGGTATCTCTGGCGGATGAAGGATTTTCATTCCTTCTGATTTCCATTCACGCTCTCTTTCTGGGGCACCCCAAGCAGTCATCCTGCCCAACCTGCCGGGATTGGAATGGATTGATTGGAACATAGTATTAGCGTGCTCCATCTGTTCAATCATGCTTGGGTTGTCACGACGATGTTTTTTGCCTTGCCCATGTGTATTGTGTGCATTCAGCATGAGATTACCGACAAGGTCCCCATCTGTTATTGGCAGACCATATGTTTCAGCAAATTGTTCAGCGTCTAATTTGTCATAGTCACCTTCTCCAATCTTACCTGTACTGAAACCATGAAGTAAATTAGGTAAAGAGCCAGCGAACATCGCATTCCTGTGCTCTCCATGAGGTATTTTGTCTCGTATATTCTGGAATATCTCTTTCATCATATCTATTTCATGAGTCCCTTTACCCCTACCTGCAACTGCTTCTAAACCCGCCCAATTAATCCCTAATGCGTTTGCCATCTCTTCGTCATTCATATCTGATGTGACTCTTCCCTTATCCTCTTGTGAACGATGATATGCCCACTCATCAACAAGTTTCTTCAAATCTCCATAGAAATCAACGTACTCTCCCTCATCCTTTGTTTCTAAATGGTCTCGCCTTGTTGTAGCGAGTCTTTCGAATTCTGGGTCGATGGTCTTGGCTTTACCGTGAGTAGTATGTTGCTCACTACCATTAATGTGAAGGAAACTATTTGCTAATTCCATGATATGATGGAGATTCCCTCGTGTCAAGTCAGGTCGGTCAGGTATAACGACGGGAATGCCTTGCTCCTCGTACTGTTGAATGATTCTTTTTGCTACATCATGTATCGCATCAGAATCTGTTTCTATACGCTGATGTGCCTTATCGTGTATTTTAGGCTCAATTTGTCGCCTACCCATTTTGTATCTGGGCTCTTCCACCTCTTCTTCAGGGTAATCTGGATTCAAGTATGCCTCAGCACTAACCATATCACGATGGCGGATTGCATCAAGATGTTCATCCATGGTCCGGTGGAATGGGCTTCGCAGACTTGAAGTATATTTCACCTCATTATCATTAGGTGTAGCATAGAAAGGTAGGTGATGTGGCCTATGATAACCAAGTTTAGTGGCTGTCATGAAATGATTAGAATTAGAAATAAGGGAGTGTTGAGAGTGCCCATATTCCGAGCCCGGAAAACTTCTTGCTTGTGATGCTAATGTTTTCTTACCCATATCTAATTCTGGTTCGGGTTCTGGCTGTGATTCTGGCTCTGGTTCTGGTTCTGGAGATGGTTCCTCATCTGTTTCTCCTAACCTATTGAATTCTCTATCTGTATGAGCATTAGGATTAGAGCCCCACCAATGTAGTACCTTATCCATGAGTCTTTCATTTTCTCCACTTCTTCTCTGTTCCTTCTTATCTTCATGGAATTTAGGGCTCAAAGTTGCATAACGAGCACTGAAATTGTTCTTTGTAAAAAATGGCCTATCCTTTTCCTGCCCTCTTTCGGGATGGTCTTTGCGCCTGACATCATAACGACTCAAATCCCAAAAGGGGTCTTTCAGTGTTACACCCCTTCGTACAGGCCCCCTCTCAAATGTGAGTCCTCGTCGCCGCAATATTCTATCTAAGTCAACATCTGCTATTTGTTTACCAGATGCTGTCATCGCTGCTTCTCTCTTTTCTCGCTCTCTTTTCGCTGCAGCGCTTTCTTCTTGGGCCGCAGGGCCACCCCGCATCGCTCGCTCCTGTATTCTCTTGAGAGATTCTATTTCATCTGATGTTAGTAATTTAACACCTGTAGGGTGAACAGTAGGAAAATGGATATCGTTGTGCGACATCCTCCACAATAGTGGGTCATCTGGATGCCTTACAGGGTCAGTAGATAGCATGAAAGAGTGCGTACCATGCTCATCCTGTGCGTGTGCATAACGGTCATGCATCATTTCTTTTGCGTGTTTCAAATCAAGATTAGCGCCACCAGCCATCGCAAATGGGGTGTGCCAGAATGTAGCAGCAGTAGAAAGCACACCAGAATCATCAGATTCAGGCATGAAATTGAATGAAGATGGTACTCCCTTTCTCGTACCTCTTTGTCCTGTCAAAGCGTGCATTCTATTCCTTCGGGAACGAGAAGGCCCTGAGCGACTTACTGAACGTTTAGCGGCCTCTTCCATGATTGATTGAAAATTATCTGGAGAAATTATACTTGTACTGGTTCTTGAGCCATAATCTGGGTGCTCATGGATGTTTTCTGAAAACTCTAATTGCATACCAAGCGCATCTTTCTTTTTCATATTGACATGCGCTAAACGAGCAAATGTCTCTGAATCAAGCAAACCTGTTTGGCTTTTACTACCGGGTTGAGATAGAACATCTCGCCCTGTATGTTTACCATCAGCATCTTTTTCTTTAATCAATTGAGGAATGTCGACTTCATCTATCCCTTTCTTAGTTGCTATGTATTCTTTTCCGCCGACCATGTTAGAATAATATGCATTCAATAAAGGCCCAAGAACCCCTTCTTCTTTTGCTACTTGATAGAGAATAGATGGGTCGATGTCATTCATATTCCCTCGGCCTTCATATTCGCCGCCTTCATCTTCTGGTGTAAAAGAAGGGACTGAGCCCGGAAGGTGAGATTGTCGCTCAATCCAATCCCACTCTCCTTCTTTGCGGGCGAGTTTATTTCTCTGTATCACTGCATTTGACATATGGGGAACAGGATGCTCTGGATTATTCCCACCATACATAGCGAGATGAGCCATTATTTCTGCTCTCTGTTCTGGGGGCCTCCATTCAAGACCATAGAAATAACCATTGTATCCAAGACCAGTGGGAATTTCGATTTCCTTTGTTGTTGTGTATTTCTTTCTCAAAGCCTCTTCTGCGTCTTTCTTCTCTTCTTCAGGTAAAGCCCAGACGGATTCATCATATGCTGTATTATATGCTTCTTCGTCAAGTGTTTCGACAGGAATTTTCATTGACCCATCCTTATCCTGCCACTCTTTCTGTCTCTGGTCAAGATGGGCTTTGCGTTGTTCTTTGCTGCCCATATCTTCTATGCTATCTCTATTAGCACCTTGCCAGCGTTTGAAATCTTCTTCGTATTCTTCATGCATTGAAGAAGGCTTACCAGTATTGATTTTAGCATCTAAAGGAATGAGATATCTGTGTAATTTATCATCTTCTGAAGATTGAGCAAATAAGTCGGAATTGACATTCTGTCTATCGAATGCTTGATGAAAGGTACCATGACGTTGTGCTTGGCTTTGCCCTTTCTCGTCTGGTTCTACATGTCGACGAAGCATAGTAGACCATACTGGTATTCCTTCTGCTTCTCCTTTACGTAAAGGATGGAGATTCTCATCAAAAATGTGGGATGAATGGGGCTTTTCACCATCTGGGTGTTCGATAGCAGACCCATTATGGTGAAACCAATCAGACGATAACAAAGCGCCCGCCAGCATTCTTTGTCCTTCATCCTCCATGTCAGGAAGGTGTTCTCCAAACACACTGTTAATTCGCCCAGCGTTTGATGAAGAGTCGAAAAACTCTCTATTATTGTAAATTATTTTGCCGATGTCTTTCATATCCTCAGTGAAGATATTACCTTGTACAACTTCTCCCGTCTTTTGGTCTATTACTTTCTCAGTTCTTCTTTTTGGGAAAACTCTTCTACGCTGCATAAGAGGTCGTAGTATAGGATTTCCTTCATCATCCAGAACTGACTTTCCGTCCTTATCTTTTACACCTACCATGCGCTTTGATGGTTTCATTACATATTTTCCGCGTGGGCCTTTTCGCTTTGATGCCTCAATAGTTTCCTGTTGAGCACCCCTTCCCTCTCTCTTTTCTCTCTCCTCTTGCCTTCTATCTAAAGCATCTTGGGCAACAAGGTCAAAGATTCTCTGACGCTCATTCATATCTTTACAGATTCTATCAGCGTGCTCAAGAAGGGCTATCTCTTCATACGAATATGTCTTAACGACATTCTGTCTATCAAGATTCAATTTAGAGAGATACAGGTTTGCGGCTGCATCTTCAAGGTCAATTCTATCAAGAGTGGATTTGTAGAAATCTATGAGGTGTCTATGATAGACATCAATTCCAGATTCTATGCCCATTCAACTTCATCCCCTCAGAATAAGGATTCGCCTACTCGCTTGAGGATATCTCCTTTGTTTAATGCGGTGGAAATAACTTTGGCTCCACTATCATTGACATGTGAATCTAATGTCGATTGGCTTGTAGGATAATGTTGGTTATGATTATCAAGGGCTTTGGAGCCTTCTGGTTTTGGTTCAGAGCGCTTTACATCCTCAGATTCGATACCATAATTGTTAGTCCAATAGTGCGCTGTTTGGGTTTGACCACCAGTTTCAGTTACGAAATGTGAAGGGCCTATTTTGGAACCTTCTTTCTGCTTATAATCAGGAGCGTATTCTTTCTTTACTTCTTTTTCGTCACATATTTCGCAGCCTTCGCATTCGTCTGCTTTACACATGCCCTTAGTAGCCTCTTCCTTATCTTTGCCCATATCTTTAGGCTGAGGGCCCCCTACAGCAATAACGAGCGCCATCTTGCCCTTTGCTTTCTTATCCATCTCATCTGCTTTCTTGAGCATTTGGTCAACATCGGTTCCCCAATTTGTGTAATACGGCTTCATGTTTTCTAAACTCCTTGTAACATTTTTAATAATATACCATGCATCATCTAAAGCGTCTCTATCCATCATATCATCTCGGTCTGATTACCGAGGACACCTGCCGATTTAGCAGTATCAGCCAATGAATGGATATCTTCCCATGACAAGGCGTGGAATTCTTCATTTGTAGATGGGAGTGCTTCCATTTCCATTTCTTTCAAGATTTGAGCAGAGTCTCCTCTAAAAGTATCTGGGAGTAGGTCTGTTGGTTGTGGTGTTCTCGATGATGTAAATCCTGCTTTCCTCAAAATCAAATCAGGGTTAGAGATGATGCCCTTGAGCACTTGGTTCTCATGACGAAGTGCGTCAATATCTGTGTCCATCTTTTCCATTTTAGTGATGAGAGCCGACATCAGTTGGTCGACCAAAGGTACATCGTCGTTATCACTCATGCTCCTCGCCACATTGTTCGTACACCCTTATGCATGCGAGGACCATGACGTGCTGACATGATTGTTCCGGGCAATTGGTTTTCTCTGTCTACTCCAGTTGTGTAAGTTTCTTGCTTGAATTGCCACACTGGAGTGCCACCAGCAAACATATCGTTAACACCGAGTGGCTTGTCTGCTTTCTGGACAAGGGCCTCTAAATCAGTAGAAAGATAATCAGCGAATTTTTGGATTTCCATCAGCGTATTCCTTGCTGTATTTGGGTCTCCGTCATCTATTGCTTTCTGAAAAGCATCAACAGTCGTGCGAAGTTTGCGGGCCATAGGGTCCATCTTTGCGATATCGCTCATCACAGTACCCCAAGTACACTATACAATTGAATGTTTCCTATTAAGCGCCCCGAAATCTTCCAGCATTTTGCATTGAATTAGATGTTCTTTCACCACGTGTAAGTGGGGGGCCTCTCTGCTGTACATTTGAGACTGGTGACCCTGAGCCTTGAGAAGTTCTTTGCTGAGGTGAAGCGGGCCCACGTGGATTACGAATACCTTGTCCCTCTCCTCCGGGTTGGCTTCCCATAGGTAACCCTCCACCCATAGCCCCCATCGGCATTCCTCCCATTGGCATTCCGCCCATCGGCATTCCTCCGGGCATTCCTCCCATTGGCATTCCTCCGGGCATTCCTCCTCCCATTTGTTGCTCGTCTTCAGTAGGTTTACGGAAGAAGAATTTGAGGTCGTGCTCTGCATCTTCCTTAAGTTCAGGCATGAAACCAATCATCATCATTCTTTGAGCAACGTTAACTGCCATCTCATCTCTTCGTAATCGGGTAACTTCGTCCTCTTCTTCATTTGGATAAAGAGTCAATACCCAATCTGTGATATCCATTTCTTTGAGAAGACGAGGGAAGAGTTTCTTTGTGTATACTTTATGCCCGAATTCTACAGCACGATTGGTAACAAGAATCTGTAATCCTTCATTGGAAAGGCCACCTGATTTACCAGTATCATTCATGAAGACAGGGGACACACCATAGAAAGAAGCGATACGAGTTCGTATTTCGTCTCGTACAGATATATACTGCATTTCTTCTAATGTGTCCATGAATCGGACAAAATTCACCCCTCCTCTTCCAGAAGTAGATTCTATACCAACTTTAGGAATGTAATGAGGGTCTCTCTCCATCTTCTCATCGACACCCTTCCAGAATGACTTCATAGACTCAAGATTATCAGTTGTGATAGAAAGTATCCCTTTTGGGAATCTTCGTTTTGAATATGCTGTATACAAGTAATTATCCATGGCGGTAAGAGTCATCGCTTGTCGCCAAAGGGATTGGACTGGGGGGCGCCCATAAAGACGAGACGGTTGATATTTAGAGATGTGAATTACTTCTCCTTCAATGTAGTATTGTGTCTTCCCTTGACCTGCAGTATTCACGTAATGTACATCTTCTAACTTCTTATCGCATATCTGACAAGTATCTATTCCGCTATTGAAAGACTCTACATTTTCACGATGTTCAGTGCACACACGATATCTCCCCCCACGAACTCCTCTTTTATCAGCAACAATACGCGTGAAAATCGGGTCACCACGTACCATTTCACGTATTCTTTGGAATGCTATCTTGCCTTCATCAAGAGGGTCATAATAGTAATCTTTGACCAGAATCAAAAATGCGTCATCGACTACGTTCAAATCTCGCTCAACTTCACGAAGGATGTCAGCGAAACTCTGTTCCATAGAGTTGTCTTGTTCAAGTAACCATCGTGCATAGATGAGTTGGTCTGGGTCAGGGTCTCTGACCTCCCCATCACAAAGAGAACATATGTCTACATCGTGTTGAAATTCATGATTACAATCTTTACATTTCTTGAAGAATTTCTTCTCGAAATAATGACCACGGCGAAACATTTCTTGTGCTAAAGTAGTTACAACAGTTCGAAGAATGAGATTCTCATCAGTGACAGCGTAGAGAGCGGGGAGAGTTATACCCTGTAGAATGACTGGTTCTTGGATGCCGCTGGAGTAAAGTGGCATTGTTGGTTCAGGGGTAGACGCTCGCCTGAATGGAGAGGTTAATGCCCCAATCGCACGTCGGACGAACCCCTTTTCTTTAGCCATGTAATCCTTCCTCCAGTTTTGCTACCTTTTCGGCAGTTATCCCCCATTCTGCCAGAAGGGTCTCCCCTTTAGCAGTATCTTCCCAATTCTTGTATTGAATCAGTCTTTGTAATTCTTGCTTTCTGACATCGTCTCCCGCCTCCAGATATTCCAACATTGCTTTGGCTTGTGCCTTTTTCATTCTAAGATGGGGCATTACACCAGTCAATAATTTCTTGAGGTCGTCTTTCGAATAAAATTGTAATCGATGTTGGCTTCTTTGCCCATTTTTGTATATCTTCTGGTCTAACTGTAATTTGCCTATCTCAATTGATTTATACATCTCTTCACAATGCAATTTGCCCCTATCACCAGTAGCCACAATTCCTGCTCTTGGCTCACCTCTACCTGTGATAGCGAGATATCCATCGGCATCTAAGAAACCAGCAGTGTATGCCCACACATCTTTAATCACAAGACCGAAAGGGCCGAGGTACGTCCAAGTAGAACGACCTGACCCTTTAACAATATCAAAATCGTCACCATGCATTTTGAAAAGCATTGATAGAGATTTAGTGGTAACACCTCTTGTATCGGTATCAGAAGAATATAGGCGTTCATTGATGTCCCTGATAGGGAGAGAGCCATTCTCTCTAAGTATATCACCCGATTTATTCAGAAGTTGTGTTTCTTGTTTAGTAAGGGAATCTTCGGGTGAGAGTGCCTTTTTCCAAATACTACGAGCATCTCTTCTATTTTCTATGGATTCTAACCATACCTGTTTATCCACATCGCTCCAAGAAGTGTCGAGGCCTCCTAATCGATTCAAATCTCGATGGGCCTTTTCGAATTTGAGAATAGCACGATATAGAGTTTCTTTACGGTTAGTACCTTGTTTACGTAATGATTTCAACGTACTTTCGGTCAAACCGAGTTTACGAGCAGTGGCATGATGCCCATCTAACCATGGGAACATATCTAACGAAGATTGAATCTCGTGTTCCTTGATAACAAGAATCGATTTGATGAGGTTATCTATTTCATCCTTCAACTCCTTTTTCTCTCTACGTGCTTTTCGTAATTTTCTTACAACCTCATTAGCGCGTGAGCCCACATAGAGTTCAAACCAACCGTCCCCATTTGCACCAAAGGGTGTAAGGGGCTCACGTTTCGTGATACTTTCTCTCGAAGGAGAAGACGCAATAACACCTATTTTCGAACCTATCCAATTCATGCTATAAACCACGGACTTTGCTGTGCAGGAGATGACGAGGAGGTACCACCTAAGAACTCATCAAATCCGGGAAGAACGTCATCCAATAAGACGACAGAGCCTCTGAATTCTTTTGTGCCCCAATTCGCAAGAGCAAGACCCATTGCTAAATCGTCATGAGAGCCCACTGAGCGAAGTTTCCCTCTTCTACTCATACCAAACCGATTGAGTTCAGTTTCAAGTTTCATTGTGAATTTCTTTGACCTTTCATCTCCCCAAGGTGTACGAATCTTACCCTGTTCGAATGCCATGAGTAAAGACATGAACATAGACTCCTTCTTTGTTCTGGTCGTCATGAATGTTTTAATGGGCAAATCATCAACAAATCGAAGTTCTGTTTCAAACATTCTTTGAAAGTTGTTGCCCTCAAGTTCAATGAGGTCAGGATGGAATCTATTATTCAACATGATAATCTGTCTTTTTTGTTCATCGCTATTGAGTCCCTTTTCGTGAACGCAATTGATAATCTGTTTTGTGCCATCTGCAATCTGGCGCATTACAAGCATCACAGTGTAATCTGCGTTCTTATCTGATGCAATAGCGGGGTCCCAACCAATGAAATGATGGCCAAATATCCCACTCTGTTCACCGTTCTCGTCATATTCGTATTCTGCTTTATCAAGAATGATAAGATTCTCATCACGTGCTGATTCAAGAATACCATGTGGGAACATACTTGCAACATCATGAATAGGCTCACATAGATACTCACGAGCGAATTGGATAGCGGGCATGGATAATCGTCTTTGTTCAAGGGCGTCGATGTCCCATCGCTCTGGCCATAATGGTTTACCATCAGTGATTGCAGGATATGTCTGTACAAGGAAAGTATCTCTCAACTCTAATTCGGCGTACAAATCATTGTAACTGAACGGAGTACCGACCATCATTAATCGTGCAGAATGATGCAGAACAGGGAGTAGAACACCATAGAACCAATCAGATGCACGTTTGAGTTCACTTCCAGTGGTACCCCATAGAATATCGTCACACACAACCACGTCAGGGTGGAAACCACGAGTTGCTCCACCAACTGATTTACCTATGATTCTGCTACCATTGGTTAAATCAAAGTAAGATTTGGACCATGGTCGTCCTTCTGGTATAAGTTGCTTAAGCATAGGAGTGGATTTGATGGTGTTACGAATGAAACGCATATGCTCAAGTGTCTGTTCAAGAGAGTGACTGAATATCATAATCGAAATCTTAGGTTTGACAAGAGCAAGCCATAGTGCGTAAGACATGAAAAGAGTAGATTTTCCATGGTCACGGCTGGCTTTTACACAATAATAACTATTTTTCTCTAACCCTTCGACCCATTCTTTGTGATGTCCACTATAATGAAACCCAAGAATAGTCTCAAAGAAGAAGCGGAAAGATTTGCGAGACATCTCCCAGTCCATTTCATGGACTAATTGACGAAGAGCGTCTTCGTCCATGTTCACTGCCCCGTTTCTTCATTGGGATGGGGGTGCTCTGTGCCATGATGTGCATCGATGTTAGCATTCTGTAGTCGGCGCATCTCATCAAGCGCTTGAACCATAGCAGGTTGCTCGTGTGGTTGTGCATGTGGCATCCTTTGTTGTTCAATATAATTATAGAATTGAGTTTGGTCAGGGCCTGCTCCCAGTGCTTGTTCAGCAAATTGTTGCTGTTGTATAATGGGTAGTCTTTGTGCTTGCATCTGTGCCGTGTCTTTTCCTTGATATGGATATACTACTGGCATTCCTTGGGCTAATTTTGTAGACTTTTCCCACGCTTCTTGTTGCAATTTTCTTTGAAATTCTTCTATTCTTTCTTGTTCGTTTGGTTGTTGTTGGCTTCTTATATCGGTTATACCTTGCTCAAGTTTTTGTTGATACGGGAAACTCTGTAATGTATTTTGATACGCTTCTTGTGCATACCCCGGCATCTTAGCATAGTGAGCCTGCATTGCTTCTGGCTCTCTTTTTGCTCGGAATCCACTTTCTAATTTATCAGCCTGTCTTCCAACAGCACCACTTATTCCTCTTCCAACAGCGGTCCCTGCACCAACACTACTCAATGCTGCTTGACCTAATCGGCCTGATTGTTGTGCACCACTCAGAGTTTCAAGACCTGTGTATAAGCCACCAAGTACCCCTAATCCCTTTCCAGCAGCACCAAGAGCCCTTGCCGCTCTACCATATCTTTTGGGGTATGTTGCGCCCCCTCTCTTTCCGCCAGCCCCAAGACTCTGTTGAAGGGATAATTTACCAGACCCGTAATCATAGACAGGAGTGACCTGCTTTCGAATCACACCGATAGCCAGACTCATCGCCTCCTTCCTTGTAGAAACTGTAAGAACCCTCTTCTTGGTGCTTGTGGTACTATCCTGTAACCCATTTG